>Ga0137407_10000251_pt1 | contig 38398 bp, 18 predicted proteins | sample CZOMad2_2_16fung_FD_108410 | JGI IMG/M metagenome (GOLD analysis project Ga0137407, IMG submission 108410) | Vadose zone soil fungal communities from Angelo Coast Range Reserve, California, USA - CZOMad2_2_16fungal (Illumina Assembly) | ecosystem: Environmental > Terrestrial > Soil > Vadose... | reverse complement strand
GAAAGATAAAGAAAGAAAATTTGAAGTTCTTCCTACTTTAGCGAAAGAATTTGCAGACTGATGTAATCAGGCAAAAGGAAATTATTTCGATAATGTCGCAGAAGAAAATTTTCATATTAATAACATAAAAAAATAGAATCAATTAAAGTTATATGTTATTATATAGATATTATACATTAGTAGTATATACTAAATATTATACATTATATATTATATATAGAGATTATACATTATAGATTATATTTATATATAGATATTATACATTTATATATTATATTATATAGAGATTACACATTTAGAGATATATGATATATTATACATTAGATATATAGGATATATTATACATTAGAGATTATATATGACAGATTATACATTAGAGATTATATATGACATATTATACATTAGAGATTATATATGACATATTATACAGTAGAGATTATATATATTAGTAGTATATTACTAAATATTATAGATTATATAGACTATTTAAAGAATATTATATACTACATATTATTATAGATATTATAGGTATTAGAGGTATATATATACATATTATTATAGATATTAGATTTATTAATATTATAGAGTATACAGTATACATTATACATTATACATTATACATTATACTATATTGAGTATTTTATTATTAAAGATAAATACAAAGAAAGAAAAATTTGAATTTCTTCCTACTTTAGAGAAATGTTTTTCTCGAATGGGACATGAGAATAGAAAAAGATTTCGATAATGTAGCAGAAGAAAATTTTCTCTTAAAGAATTAATTAAAGATGTGAAAGAGTACACAATGGTATATTAGTTAAATATTACTATTAATTAAATATTTAATAAATAAGATAAAAATATTAAATTTAAACTATTAATTTTTAAATTCTGCCTTACGGCAGATATAATATATTTTTGGAGATTAAGAGATAATATACTTTTAATATAAAATAAATTCGACTATGAGAGAAATATAGAAAATATAGATAATATAAATAAATATAAATAAATATTAGATTTAGTAAAAATACAGATTAAAATAAAGATTAAAATAAAGATTAAAATAAAGATTAAAATAAAGATTAATATAAAGATTAAAATAAAGATTAAAATAAAGATTAATATAAAGATTAATATAGATATATTTATCAATGTAATAAGAACTACAATATGTAAATTATAATTTATATAATACTTAAATAAAGAAGTTTAATATTAGATAAGAAGTATATATTAGAAGATTTAAAGTAAGAAGAATACCTATTAGGTATTATATACTATAATAGAAGAGATAATAGAAGAAATATATGATATATTATATATTATTATATAGATATTAGATACATATATATTTATATTGTCATTATAGTTAATATACACTATTTAACCTACTATTAGTACGGCTGGTTTTTAATTTACAAATCTTACTTTTTGTGACTGATTCACACAAAATTAATTAAAATTTATTTTTAGGCAAAAATAATTTACTTATTTCAAAATTTGTACTTGGTAAGCCTAAATCATGTCAATAAATAAACAAAATTTGTACTTGGTATGACAAATCATGTCAAGCAGCTAAATCAGTTTATAATTTTGAATGATGAAAGAATTTATGCCGTAAGGCAGAATTTAGGAATTTGAAGTTGGTTTACCTGGGATTAAAAAAAAATATTAAAAAAAAAAGGAGGAGCGAGACTTTGATTAAAATAGATAAAAACATAACATCCTACTGGACTTGAACCAATAATCATTTGCTCCGAAGGCAACCGCTTTACCAATTTAGCTAAAGATGTGGTTAAAACCATTTTTTTTATTCTTAATAATAAAATATTAATTATTTATGCGCGTAAGCCTTACTGCCGTAAGGCAGTAGTAGGGAGAGGAAGATAAATATAATTATGATTATGATTGTGCTATCTAGTTTTGCGAATCATCTCTTATTTACAATTTTGTATTTCAGTTTATTTTCAGTTTATTTACGAATAAAGAGACTTGAACTCTTATAAATTTAAAATTCATCAAAACCTAAGCTTGACCCGGCTACCATTTCGGCATATTCGTGGTTTTTTTACTAACTTAGACTAAATTAGATATGAATACAATTTTTTTTTTTTTTTTTAGTTTTTATCTTTCAAGTCTGCCGTGCCGTAAGGCAAAAATAAAATAAAATAAAATAAATTAAAAAAAAGTCATTATTTATACTTACTCTTAGATTAATGGAATCCTAATTCCTAATTCCGAATTTCGAATTTCGCATTCCTAATTCCGAAGTGTCAGCGTAATTCACATACCTTACGGGAATATAAAAATCCCGTTCGGCCCTTTGTGAGAGGCAGTTAATTTTCTCCTGAGAATGATTATTTGTATTATTTGTATTATTTGTATTATTTGTATTATTTGTATTATTTGTATTATTTGTATTATTTTTATTATTTGTAGCAAGATCGTAATCGCAAGTATTATTATCATAATTACTCTTATAAACTTCTCGTATCTTATGTAATTGCAAGTTGCAAGATTCTGACCCATTGACCTATTTGACCTATTGACCCGTAGGAAAAAATAATCTAAAAATTAAAAAAAAACATTTGCTTATTTGCTTATTTGCTTATTTGCTTATTTGTTTATTTGCTTTTAAAAAATTAAACCAGCTTACACGCAGAAGATTATTCTCTGCTTTTATAAACTTAAATAAAAATATAAAAGTATAAAAATATAAAAATATAAAAATTAAAAATAAAAAGAAAAAGAAAAATGTAAATTAAAAAGACGGACAGAATGCAGGAAAAAATTTAAATTTACCGACGTAACCGACTTAACCGACTTAACGTCACCACAAAAACCAACAACAAAAAACCCCCGGAACCCCACATTTTTGTATTTTTGTATTTTTTTTCATCGCTTTTTGATTTTTAGGCCAGGTAGGCAGACTCTTTGTCAACGGTAAACGCACTCTTATTTTCTGCCGGACGGCGCCGGACGGCAGAATTATTTTATGCTTATTTTTCACGCTAATTTTCAGAATTATTTTATGCTTATTTTCACGATTATTTTCACAATTATTTTATGATTATTTTCACGATTATTTTCTAACGATTATTTTACGTCCGTCCGGATTACGCAGGAAGATTTGTATTATTTATTATTTATTATTTTTTATTATTTATTAGTTATTATTAAGGATTAGAGGATTCGAAACTATGTCTGTAATTTGTAAGATTAACGCGCCGTGCCGTACGTTTTTGTTTCTAAAAATTTTTTTTTCTGCCGGACGGCGTTCTTTGTTTTTTGATTTTTTTTTTTTTATTTCAGCCGGACGGCAGAAACAAAAAAACCACAAGCCAAACACTTCTACTTCTCAGCTAAACCCCTTTAATTACCACTTCTCAGCTAAACCCCTTTCCTTTATTAAATTTTATTAAATTTTATTAAATTTTATTAAATTATATTAAATTTCAACTTTTAATTTTAAATAAATTTTTAATTCTGCGCGTAAGCGCGTAAGCGCGTAAGCCGGACGGCATAATTCTTAATTCTAAATTCTAAATTCTGAATTCTTAATTCTAAATTCTAAATTCTTCGAATATACTTTTTGTCATTTTTGTCATTTTTGTCATTTTTGTCATTTTTGTCATTTTTGTCATTTTTGTCATTTTTGTCATTTGTGTAATTTGTGTAATTTGTGTAATTTGTGTAATTTTTTTTCATTATTGTCATTATTGTCAAATATTTCCTAATAATGAAGGTTAATTAAGCTAATGTAATCTTAGTTTGAATATAGGGGGTTAATATTCATTTCCATCATCATCTAAATATGTGTTATTATCCAGCTGCACCTTCCAGTACAGCTACCTTGCTATGACTTTTGAGATGTTACCCAAACGATTTAACAGGTATAATTATTCTAAATAAAACTATCCGTCAATCAATATTTGCTAACTTTGAATGTTAAAAAGTTACGATGCGAAAGTAACTACTAAAAACTTCACGCTACATTTTTAATAATGAAATATTCGTGTTTAATTATATTTAAGTTTCCACCAATCCGAGCTTCTTCCCAGCGACAGACAGTTAGTTCATCACGAATGCTAGCTTCACCGTTGCGTGGCTGATCAACGATTACTCGAAATTCCTACTTCATGTCCCCGGGTTTCAGAGGACAATTCGTTAGTTAATAATAAATTTTCTTTAATGTTTATCTCCTCCTTAATGTCTAGTAAATATTAAATTTAAAATATCTACTTAATTTTCCAAACTAAGATCACAGCCTGAAAATTCCGACCGGTATTGCATCACTTTGTAAAAATTTCTGTGGCACGTCTATAGCCCAAGTTCATAAGGGCCATAACGACTTGTCTTTGCCCTAAATAACTTTCTATCAAAGTTACGACTACGCTAAGTATAAACTAGCGCAAAGGATTTTGTCCGTTAGCGAAATTAATCTCACTTCTCACGATACGGACTGACGACAGCCATGTAACACCTGTTATAAAAAATAATAATTATTTTCTTTTTTAGTTTATTTTAATTAAAAATTAAAAAAGTTAAAAAAAGATCTTAAATGAAAATAATTTATTATATATTAATATAATACAAGAACTGGTAAGATTTTACGCGGGATAACGTATTAAATAACATGCTCCACTTCGTTTGCTCCGAGACCGACTAATTTTTTAGATTTCAACTTTGCAGTCGTACTCGCAAGGCGGTATGGTTAACGCGTTAGCTTCGCCTTTAATATATGAAACACTAAAAAACTACCATACATCGTTTACTGTGTGGGCTAATGAGGTCTCTAATCTCTTTTGGTGTCCACACCTTCACTCCTCAGCGTCAATCTTTAACTGGATGAACAGCCTTCGCCATTGGAACTCCACTAAGTTTTTGCAGATTTTAACCTTACTCTCAGTATTGTTTCATCCCCTATTAGATTCTATCTTCAAGTCCCTTAATTTTTTTGATAAAAATTTGTTAATAAATTTATACACTATTTAAAATTTTAAGCTTTCGAAGAAGCCTACGAATTCTTTACGCCTGTTAAAGCACGGTCATCAAATTTATCATGCAATTAAATATTTTTTATTTTTTTATTTTTGTATTTTTTTATTTTTGTATTTTTGTATTTTTGTATTTTTTTTCATCGCTTTTTGATTTTTTTTATTTTTTGTATTTTTGTATTTTTGTATTTTTGTATTTTTGTATTTTTATTTTCGAACATTCCAGAAGAATTAGTTGAATTAGTTGAATTAGTTGACTTAGTTGAATTAGTTGACTTAGTTGAATTTATTAAAATTCTTCAAGTTTTAAAAAAGTTTAAAAAAAGTTTAAAAAAAGTTTAAAATGCTGAAATGCTAAACTAAATTCATTAAAATTCATTAAAATTAATTAAAATTCATTAAAATTCATTAAAATTCATTAAAATTCATTAAAATTCATTAAAATTAATTAAATTAGCAATTTTACATCAATCTAGATAATCTAATTGTTTTACAACTAAAAACTAAAAACTAAAAACTAAAAACTAAAAACTAAAAACTAAAATAGTATATTATAAGTTAAAAGTTATAAGATACACTAACAGTAGACAGTATAAAAAAATAATTTATTTAATTGTTTAGAAGGGTTTTTGACTGGATAGTTTCTTTCGAAACCCGTTAGAGTACACCTTAAAGATTCAAAATTATTAAAATTTATAATAATATTTTCTTTTAAATCTCAACTACCGTCTACTCGTTGCTCTTTTACAGTTTTAGTATTAATAATAAAAATTAAAATAAAAATAATTATTCTAACTATTATAACTATTATTAATATAAAAAACTAAAACTGATTTAGATCCGCGATAGCCCATTTTCTTTTCATCTATCTTCAGGCTTGTTACCATACCCAGGTAATTATTCTGGCCACTTACAGCCTTTCGACTATAGCTTGGTACCTAAAGTTTTAGGGGGTCCCCGGAATTTGATAGTTTATCCCATAAAAGTGTATTCCCAGTACACTTAACAGGAATAACGTTCGCGTCTCTGGTATTACCGAGTCTTCTGGCACCAGTGTTTAGACAACACTTATTAATAAAGAAATCATTATTTACCTTTATTTTATCGAAGGAGACACTCCTTTCGATTTCAGTTAGCTAGTTCACTCTTTCGAGCATTGACTAATATTCTTGACTGCTGGCAGATAATTCTACCTGGTAATTTCATTCCCAGTGTGGCCATATGTTCCTACAAACTTGGCTATCCATCGATGGCTTGGTACGCTTTTAATCCCACCAACTACCTAATAAACGTAAATAAAAATCCTATAGCGAAATATTTTCTTTATGGCAAAAATAGCGTGTTTGCACTAAATCTCAATTTCTTACAAAAAATAATAGCTAATACTAGTATCGTTAATCCATTCAGTGATTAAATTATTAAATTATTTAATACCTACTTAGTTAAAACATTCTAACATTTATCCTCTAATATAGCTCTTAATGTCTCTAATTTGATCGCTAAATCAACTTCGTTTAATTATTTTTTTTATCAAAATGTATTACACTGTATTTATCGTTATTAGGTCAATAAATCTTATGTAACTAGAGTTAATCATATCATAAGTATTATATTAGAAGTTATCAATATTATAAATGAAAATGTTAATTATCTCCTATTTAAGAAGACTACAGGGTATACAATTTACTTTCCTCACCTCTACACCTTATTTTCTAATAGTAAAAAGTCAACCATTCAACTAATCACATTCGAAAACAACGATTTGCATGTCTTAAAACTACTGAACAACGTTCACTCCGAACCAAAATTAAATTCTTCTTATTTTAAACAATTTTTATTTTTTATTTTATTTTATTTTATTTTATTGTTGTATTTTATTTGCGTAAGCAATAATTATTATCTCTTTTATTGATTATTGTGCCTTACGGCAGCCTTTTTGTTTATTATTTTTTTTAAACAAAAAATAACCAAAAAAAAATAAGGCTGCGCGTAAGCCGGACGGCAGAATAATTATAGGACGAATTATAGGATGAATTAATGGACGAATTAATGGACGAATTAGTGGACGAATTATGGGACGAATTATTGGACGAATTAGTGGACGAATTAGTGGACGAAAGGCGACGTAAGGTAAAAATTAGAATTTAAATTTAAATTTCAAATTCATTTGAGGAGCGAGACGTGGTTTAGACGATTTATTTTTGTTAGTGGTTTAGCTGATCAAATTTATTATTTTATTAATTTATTATTTTATTATTTTATTATTTTATTATTTTTGTTAGTGGGTTTTAGCTGAACAAAATTATTCTTTTTCTTTTTATTTATTTTTGAGCGTGGGCGTAAAATCAATCGAATCAATCGAATCAATCGAATCAATCGAATCAATCGAATCAATCGAATTAATTTAAGATTTTTTTTATTATTTTTATTTTTATTTTTATTTTTATTTTTTTTTAGTTTAGTTTTCCTTATGACGTACGGCGCCGTACTTATTAAAAATGCGCCTTAAGTCAGCCTGATTTGCTATAAACCCCGCTATTAATAAATTTCCTTTAATAATTTAATAATAATTTAATAATTTAATAATTTAATAATTTAATAATTTAATAATAACACCTTTTCGTACGAACAGCCGAAAGTGCAAAATTGTAAATATAAAAATGGTTAATTAGTTACATATAAATATAATTATCAAAAAAAAAACAGGGGAGGGTGCAAGCGGAGGGAGAGAAAACGTACGGAAGAATAGGGGGTTATAATTATATTTAGTTTAAAAAATTACTGCTTATATTTATTATAGCTCGATGCGTTCCGACCGAGGAAATTAAGATAAAAAACCAATTAAAAAACAATGCGAAATATATTCAAAAATTAGCACTTCCACGTCAAAAAGAAATATACTTAGTAATACCGAAATAAATATATTTACCAAAGATAAATTTCTTAATAAATTCTAAATTAATATTTTTATCCATAATAATTTTACATGTGAAAATAATAGTAGCCAAAGTAGAAAAATATAAACTAATGTATTGAAGGTACATACTATTAGTTAAAAAGTCAACTAGAATAACTAGAAATGAATTTTCACTAGATTCTAAAGGTGAATTAATAAATAAATCCGCTAAATTAGATTCTTTAGTTCAATCTTGATTAGCTACTTGATTAAGAATTTCTGAATTTTGTTCTTGAGTTCCTGTAATGTTTTTTTGGTTTTTAAAAAAAAAATAATAAAAAAAAGACAAATTCTTAGCTTCAAGTGGAATACTTGTTGAAATTGATACAACATCACAGTAAACAACGTTAAACTGAATATCAGTAAGATAAACTACAACTACAACTACTAAAAAATATATTATATAAAAAGATAAAGATTGGTTTTCTAATAATTTTTTTGTGTAAACTTTTATTTTATTACCAAATAAGCCTAATAAAATAAAAACAATTACCATAAAATGAGCCATAAAACCAACTAGAAAGACAGAAAATAAATTTAAAATCATTTTTTTTTTTTTTAAAGTATTAAATCTAATTAAATGAAAAATTAGATTTTGATTAAATAATGCTTTGCTTTTTTGTAAAAAAGAGGATAAGTTTTTAAACCTTAATTGGATATTATTATATTATTAAAATAAATTTTACAATTACTTCTTTTAACAAGAACTTTTTCTTGATTATCCCAATAACTCCAAAAAAGTTGGATGTTTTTTCCACAATTTTTCTTCGTTTTTTTTCTACGAGACATGGTCTCGCTCCTCTTTTTTTGTATATATTTTTTGAAACCAATTTTCTTATTTTTTTCGTACGAAAATTTCAAATTAATTTGAGGATTCTCAGTAACTTTTTTTTTTTTAATTAATTTAAGGATTATCAGTAACTTTTTTTTTACATTATTATTAAATAAGTAAGGCAGAATAAGGGGGTTATAATTATATTTAATTATAAAAACTACTGCTTATGTTTATTAATAAAATATGCGATGAGATCGCGGAAATTAAGATAAAAAGTCAATTAAAAAACAGTACTAAATATATTCAAAAATTAGCACTTCCCCGTCAAAAAGAAATATACTTAGTAATACCGAAATAAATATATTTACCAAAGATAAATTTCTTAATAAATTCTAAATTAATATTCTTATCCATAATAATTTTACATGTGAAAATAATAGTAGCCATAGTAGAAAAATATAAACTAATGTATTGAAGGTACATACTATTAGTTAAAAAGTCCAATAGATTAAGTATAAATGAATTATCACTAGATTCTAAAGGTGAATTAATAAATAAATCAGCTAAACTAGATTCTTTAGTTCAATCTAAATCTTGATTAGCTACTTGATTAAGAATTTCTGAATTTTGTTCTTGAGTTCCTTGAATTCTAAAATTCTTAACTTCAAGTGGTATAGTTGTTTCAATTTTTACTCCTTGCAAATTAAAAAATTTATTGAGTATACTATTTGGAGCTTCTTTAATAGAATTTGGAGTTTTAACTGTTACATCGCCTAAGGTGAATTTTATGGATCTAATATTATCAGCCGAATTTGATAGCGTTTCAGTTAGCAACTTATAAGCAACAGTTAATCCTGTACTTCCTAAAGTGATGACTCCTATTCGCGGTAATATAGATAATTTTTGTTTTGCAATCATTGCACTTGAAAGCCGCATAGATGCAATATATACTGAAGCTGTTCCGAAATTTTGAAATAGGTTATTTAATATTCCACCACTTACTGTAATATCTACGTTATTTATACTTGTTGAAATCGTTAAATCATCCCAGTAAACAACGTTAAACTGAATATGAATAAGAAAACCTACAACTAATACAAAATATATTACATAAAAAGATAAAAATTGGTTTTTTAATAATTTTTTTGTGTATTCTCTTATTTTTTTACCAAATAAACCTAATAAAGTGAAAACAAGTAACATAAAATGTGTAATAAATCCAAATAGAAAGATCGAAAGTAAATTTAAAATCATTTTTTTTTTTTTTTTAAAGTATTAAATCTAATTAAATGAAAAATTAGATTTTGATTAAATAATGCTTTGCTTTTTGTAAAAAAGAGGATAAGTTTTTAAACCTTAATTGGATATTATTATATTATTATAATAATTTTTCCAATTACTTCTTTTAACAAGAACTTTTTCTTGATTACCCCAATAACTCCAAAAAAGTTGGATGTTTGTCCACAATTTGAAAATTTTTAGGATCACGACCGACAAAACAGTTAATTAACTATTTTATAATTTAAGAATTCTTACTTATGTTGAGGGAGCGTGTTTTATCGTTTTTTTTGTTATAAAAAATAAAAAAGAAATATTTAAATTTTAATTTTAAATTTTTCGTATGATCGTCGTAATCAAAAGAGAGCTAATATTAAGAATAATATTATTTGCATGCTTATAATTTGATATAAATTTTTAACTATTTTATATGCAATGACTAAAATTTTTATTAACTAAAGTAAATTTTAATTAACATTATCTTTTCAATAATTTATTCTCCCTTCCGCTTTTTTTTGTTTTTTTTATTTTTTAAAACCGAGCCGGACGGCAAAAACCGCCGGACGGCAATTTTTTTTTTAGTTAGCCGTAATTTCCGATAGTAAGGGGTTATTTTATTGTATATATTTTGTGAAACCAATTTTCGTGTGATGTTATTTAATTTTGGCCGTACGGCCAAACAAGCATAAGTACGGAAAAACAAAGGCAAAACAAAGGCAAAACAAAGGCAAAACCTAATAATGGAGGAATACCAGCCAAATGATTTAGTAATTTAAATAAAATTAAATAAAATTAAATAAAAAAAAGTTATATCATAATGAAGCTCTTTTTTCTAAATTATAAAGGACTATATTCCAAAATTTATTACGAAGTCTCCCTTCTCCGTTTTTTTTGGTTTCGGTTTTCTTTTTTGCCGTAAGGCGCCTTACGGCTGAATTAGAATAACTATAATAGTTCAAATATATATGAATATTAACTAATCGATTACTACAAATCAAAATATGTATTTTCAATTGTTTTTTTTCTTTTTGCAATTAATGCATTATAATTTTTTATAAGTTCTTTTAATTTAATATTAGGGTTATTATTATATAAAATATAAAACATTTGAAGACACTCTTGTTTTCTATATTTTGTAATATCAATAATTTCGAATTTAACATTTTTTTTTTATTCTATTTTATTTAAAAATTTTAAAAGTTTATTTTTTCTTAAATTATTTATAGTATTTACACTGCCTCTCCCGCCTAAAAAATTTAGAGACAATTGTATTAAATTAATATTGCTAAACATAATATTTTGTAGATTACTTATTTCAGTTAAAATAAAAAGACATAATTTGAAATTTTCATCTATTTTAAATCCTTTATTTACTACGTTTCTTGTATTTTCAGTAGAAAAATTTTCATACGTTTTAATATTTATATAATTACTTATGTATCCAGTAAAATGATTTAAGTGTAATATATTAAAAATATTTTTTCCTTTATTATCCCCTCTCCTTCCTCCTGCACCTGTGTAGACGGAGGAAGGCGAGTTAGTCAAAACACTTAGAAAAGTTGAACTTAAATTATTTTTTGTCGTAGGCGCCGTCGGCCCAGATCTTAAAAATAAATTCCATTGTTTTTTTCTAAATTCATTATTCATTTCAATATATTTATTAATGTTTATAGATAAATGTTTTATAAAAAAGATAACAGGTATATTATTTAAAATAACATTTTCAATTAATCTACCACCATCTTGAATTATTTTGTTTTTTTCAGTTATTCCGGAAGGCTTAGCTTTAATTTTCAATTTTAATATCTCTTTAATATTAAGTACACTTATTATTTCTCCATTTTTATCTAATTTCAGAGATTCATTTAATTTTAATTTATTTTTGAAAACTATTAACGTAAAAACTCAATCAAATTGACCTATATTCTCCAACAATTCCGACGGCGCCGACGGAGAATTAAAATTTACAGTTAATTTTATAAAGTCATTTGTATTATTCAAAATATTTTTAAAATCAATTATTAAATTATATCCTATATCAACTCATTTTCCATTTATTATAAATCCTGTCTGTACCTTCTTATCGTTATTACTTTTAATATCATTTGAAGAAAAATTTGAAAAATTGTCAGATAAATCAGAAATTAATTTATAAGAACAATTATTTAGTACTTCATCAGCTATTAATAAGAATTTAAATAATTCTATTCTTTGATTATCCTTAGCCTTTAAATTATAATTTTCGATATATAATTCTAAAGAATGAGTACCCGTTCCTATAAATCCTGAATTAATTGGTTTTAATCAACTAATGTTAAATTTAAAAGTTTCTTCTATAAGTAAAAAAGAATTTACTTTTAATTCAGTATAAGTTAAATAATAATATAACGAAGAACCTCTAAAATTCGGGTTATATTTAAGAATAGACACTTCAACTTTATAATTGTTATAAATATCTTCGTGTCTTAAAAATATGTGTTCGTGATCTTCAAATACTACTTTAAATATACTTAAATCTAAGTTACTTAATATATATTTACCACTTTCTAATTTCTTTTTTAAAATTAGGGATTTATCATAGAAGATTTTCTTATAATCTTCATAATTAATATTTTCTTTAAAAAAAATTGTCAATAAAGAACAATGTGTCCAATGTGTCATAGAATCTAAAGTATTGAATTCATATGAGATAGTTAAATTACTAATAATAATAATAAAAAAAAATTTAACTAATATAATTACTAATATAATTACTAATATTATGAGTAAGTTAAATGTGGCTAATCCAGTTAAAAAAGTAAAAAAAGTAAAACCAGTAAAACCAGTACAAATATTTCTCAATCTATTTACTGAAATATTTAAATCTTTTACGTAAGTTCATAAAAAAAAAGAATAAAAGAAAAAGATTCGTACTAAAAATAAACAAATTTGAAAAAATAATGGTAAAACCCAAAAAATAATCTTATTATAATTTGTACTATTTTTATTATTAGGGGTTAAATTATTATTTTTTCCTGTTTTATGTGATTTAAGGCTAAGAGCTCCAACACCAATTTCAAAGATAAATCCGATTGTTAAAATTATAAAAAAAATTATAGCTGTAACAAAACCAAATATACTTATTTGATATAATGAAACACTTATTGGTAATAAGAGAACGAGCTCAATATCGAATACTAAAAATAGCATCGCAACTAATCAATAATGGATCTGAAAGGATTCTCGGGTTTGACCAGGAATTACAGACATACCAGCTTCATAAGCAGATAATTTTTCTTCATAAGCTTTATGTGGAGCTAATAAAGTATTTAAACCTAATAAAATAAGAGCTAACAAAGGTACAAAAATAATTAAAACTAATAAAGTAATATTCATTAACTATAAAATAATGATAAAGATAGTAACTGTGTACTGTTAAGTAATATAGTTGGTTTAAGAATAAACAATAGAATTGATAAAGTTAAAGTAGAAATTATAAAACTATGTAAATTTGTTAAGATTGAAATATTTTTATTTGAATTATTTGAATTATTTGAATTATTTGAATTATTTGAATTATTTGAATTATTTGAATTATTTGAATTATTTGAATTATAAAATTGAGATGAAGAATCTGTAACTATAATAGAAGTAGAAGTAGAAGAAGAAGAAGAAGAAGAAGAAGAAGATGAATCTGGTAAAGTAATAGAAATAGGTGTAATCAGTATTATTAAAACTCTTAAATAATAAGAAGCACTAATTACACTTGTAGCTATAGCTACAAAAGAGATAAATCAATAACCTGATTCAATAGCAGATAATAAAACAAATTGTTTAGAAAAGAAACCTAATAATGGAGGAATTCCAGCCATTGATAATAAACAAATAGCAAAACTTAAACTTAATATAGGATTCCAAAATGATAGTCCTTTAAAATTATTTAAATATCTTATATCAAAATCAAAAAAGAATACACTTTCTGAATTAGAATAAAGTTTTATACCTTTATTATGCATAATATAACCTGAAGCTAAGATAATTAAGAACACATTTAAATTAGTTATAGAATATTGAATTATATAAAAAATTAAGGCATTAATTGATTGTTCAGTATTAATAGCTAATGCTAATAAAATAAATCCAATATGTGAAATTGTACTATAAGCTAATAATCTTTTAATTCTAATTTGAGATAATCCTACTATTGTTCCTATTAATAATGAAAATAATGAACTAATTAATAATAACATTTTTATAACATAACTTATATTATAAGTAACATTAAATGTATTGTTAATTAAATTATCAGCATATAAGAATAATGGTGAATTTAATACTGAAATTATAGAAAAACCATTAGTTAATTCTAATAATAAAGTTAAAATTGCTATTTTAGGTATAATTGTTAATCAAATTGTTACTTGAGTTGGTGATTCATCGTAAACATCAGGAGACCAGGAATGAAATGGTGCAGCACCAATTTTGAATAATAATCCTATAAAAATAAATATAATACCTAAACTTACACCACTAATTATTTTATGAGCAATTCCATCTACAAAAATACTTGAAGGTATTGAATACATAAAGTTTATTGAATCTATTGAAGGTATTGAAACTGAAATTAAACTATAAATAGACTCAAAATTAGTTAAACCTGTGAAACTATAGATTACACCTGCACCTAATAAAATTAAACAAGAAGATAACGCACCTAATAAAAAATATTTTAAACCTGCTGCAGTAGCAGATGAATAATCTCTATATAAAGTAGCTAAAATATAAAGACCAAATGATTGTAATTCAAGACTTATATACATTGATAATAGATCAGATGAAGAAATTAATAAAGTTGAACCTAAAGCACTAAATAAAACAATTAAACAATATTCTGTTCTAGGTGTATAGAGACCTACACAATTAAATTTTTTTGTTCTGGTATTTAGGCTTGTGATGTTATCACCTGTTAATAAAGTTTGTAAATCTAATACTTTATTATAATAGGCTGAAGTTATTAATGGTCAAGACATTAAAATTAAAGCTGCCAAAAATAATAACAACATGTCTAAGAATTGAGAGATGATAGTCACATGGAATAATCCACTATATATACCTATTCCTGATCCAATTGACTGAATATAAAAAGCATTTAAAGATAATGCTCCGGAATAAATAAATATAATAGCAGATATTCTAGTAATTTGTTGAGAGGATAAATCCTTTTTGAATGAAGGTAGGGCAATTGCCACTATTAGAATTAAGATACTTGTAAAGATCATTACTTTTTTTCTGGATAATTTTAATATTATTCTTCGATCTTCGATCTACTAAATTAGATCTCCGTAATTCTATCTTTGATTCAATATTATCATTAAATTTGTAATTAAATTATATAAATGATAATCTTAGACCTGAATAGAGAGCCAAAAACAAATAAAAAAACTATATAAAATTTTAGCTATAGTATTAAGAATTATTATTTACTGATTCTTATCAACCAAATGACCAAAATGTAATTCCACTTACGGGTTCGTTTAATAAAATTATTGAATGTTATTTTTTTTTATTTTTATTTTTATTTTGTTATTTTTAAACATTCTAAACATTCTAAATATTCTAAACATTCTAAACAACGCAACAAAAAAAAACGTCCGGCAGAATTACGGAAAAAAAACCAAAAAATATACCAACAAACGCCTTACGGCAGCAACAAAAAAAGAAGGAGCAACAAAAAAAGAAGGAACTCTCCGTCTACACAGCCTTTTTTTTTCATTTAATATAAATATCAAAAATTTTCATTTAATATAAATATCAAAAAGAAAAAGGGGGTTGCAGGAGGAGGGGAGGAAGATAAAGGGGTTAAAATTATATTTAATTTAAAGGGGATAATAAGTATATTTAATTTAAAGGGGATAATAAGTATATTTAATTTAAAGGGGATAATAAGTATATTTAATTTAAAGGGGATAATAAGTATATTTTTAGTTAATTTAGAATAAAAAATATTCTGCCTGCCTACGGCTTTTTTTTGGTTTAAAAAAAAAATAATAAAAAAAAGGCTGCCTGCCTTACGGCTTTTTTTTTGGTTGAAAAAAAAAAAATAATTAAAAAAAAAAGGGCTGCCGTACGGCTGAAACTTTTCTATTTCTATTTATATTTCTATTTCTATTAAATTGATCGATTATTTTTATTTATTTTATTTATTTTTATTTATTTTTATTTATAATCGATAAACGTTAATAATAATAGTGAATTATTCAGATGTACTTGCTAATCAACTTAGATATTCATTTACAGATACTGCTTCAATGTTAATTGGCATAAATCCGTGTCATACACCACAAATTTCAGAACATTGACCATAAAATGATCCTGGTCTATCTATTAAAAATGAAGCTTGATTTAGTCTTCCAGGTGTACAATCTAATTTTAAACCTAATGAAGGAACTGCAAATGAATGAATTACATCATTTGATGTTACAATTAATCTAATATGAGTATCAACTGGAACAACCATTTTGTTATCAACATCTAATAATCTAAATTGTCCTGATTCTAAGTCTGATTCAGGTATCATATATGAATCAAAAGCAATTGACTCACCACTAGTTGTTATATAATCTGAATATTCATATGATCAATATCATTGTGAACCAGTTACTTTTATAGTGATTGTGGGACTAATTACTTCCAATATTTTTTATAATAGTAAATGTTTTATTTGTTTTATTTGTTTTATTTGTTTTATTTGTTTTATTTGTTTTATTATAGTTTATTATTATTATAAAAATACGGACTTTTTCTTAAAATATATAGGGTAGTAATACGCATTTATTTTTATTTTTATTTTATTTTAATTTTTATTTTAATTTTTATTTTTATTTTTTTATTTTTATTTAGTAAAAATGATACGTAGGTTTTTAATTACCATTAGCAAATATTTCTTTCAATTGAAGTCTCTAAAGAGTTTATAACACCTGCAAATAATATAATCTAAATTTAAGTTATTACTTGATTTATTCTGTTTTGAAGTATTAAATTCTGTGTTTTTATACTTTCTTGCAAACATTGAAATTTATTCTGAACCAAGTTAATTCAATAACAGTAAGTAAAATATATAATAAAAGTTCTAAATATATTTATATCCCTAATTTATATTACATTTTTGATACCTGCAGATAATTAAAAAATTAAACTTTTTTTTGTTTGCCTGCCATACGGCGCCATACGTTTTTTTTGTTTCTAAAAATATTAAAAAAAAAGCCATACGGCGCCATACGGGTTTTTTGTGTTTCTGCCGTAAGGAAAGTCGAAAATTTAATAAGGACGTCGAATATAATCCGTAAGGCTAAAAATTTAAAAGATTCAGCTTTTACGTATATAAATGGAATTGGAATTAAAATAGCTTTTCTTGACTGTTTTTTTGTCTTTTCTTTTTTGGCTTGCGGTTTTTTTTTCTGCCGGAGGGCAGAAAAGAAATAACAAATAAACCAAATACAAAATTTATTATACCTGCTAATCTATAAACATCTGCAAAAGTAAATCCTTTTGTATGTAAATAAATACTTGTACCTGCTTTAGCATCATAATCCATAAATCAAAATACTAATACACGTGGAGTTAAATATAATATTAAATCATCTTAAATATATTTAAATCACTAACCATTAATTTTTTTATAAAAAGTACATGTAAAACACTTAAAAAAGGAAAAGATCTAGTTAAAAAATAAAAAGTTAAACAATTTATGAGTTTTTAATTTAGAGTGTTATCATACTTTAACTTTGTCTCCATCCTCCTGCACCGCCAAACCTTTTTTCTTTTTTTTTATATTTTTTTTTTTTTTTACATAATGTCCTTAAAAACTGAATGTAAACAAAACATATTAGAATTTAAATAATGGTTGGGCCGTCCGGATTATATTCGCAAATTTAATAAGTACGGCGCCGTCTTCTTTTGTTTTGCCGTGCCGTTCGGCGACTTCCGGCAGTTGGGCCCCTTCAGTTATCTCGGTTCCTTACGGCAGTTCTCTTAGTTATGATTATGCTTATATTGTAGACGAAAAGTCTGGCTTTGATTTCATTAAGTATTACTCGAAAAATAAATAAAATAAATTTGATTTCATTAAGTATTCCTTGAAAAATAAATAAAATACATAAAACCTTCTCAAACAGATAATCTAAAAATAAATCCGTTTTGCCCGAAAACTTCGTACGGATAATGTAATTAATAAAGAGATAAAGATATAAATAAATATGAATCAGAATATTTCAGTTTATTTCTGTTATGATATAGCAAAGGTTATCCAGAAGATACATTAATCTAAAACTTGGATGAGCAATAGCAATTAAAAGTAAAGCAGGTAAAATAGTTCAAATTGTTTCAATTAATGTTCCATGATTCAAATATTTATGAATTAAGGATGATCGATTACTATTAAAATAAGTAATACAACTCAATAAAACTACAAATACTGAGAAACAAACTATAATTAAAAAAAAACCTACAATATTATGCAGTTCAATTATACCTGAAAACCCAGGACTTGCTGGATCTTGAAAACCTAATTGTCAATTTTCTGGTGCATCATTAAATATAGTATTAAAAATAGAAAAGATACTTAACATTTTAAAAGTTTTTATAAAATACATTCAGTCTTAGTTTACTTTAGTTACTCTTATATCTTTAATCTTTTTATCCTTTAATCTTAAATCTTTAATCTTTAAATTTATAATCTAAACTTTATCTTAATCTTTAATTAATTATTGATTAAGTGATTAATTGATTAATTGATTAAGTGATTAAGTGAATAAGTGCTTAATTGAATAAGTGATTAAGAAATAGAGAAAAATACCTGTGTCTTTGTTTTTTTTAACACTCTAACGTTATCTGGTTTATTAATTACTTTAAAATTGAAATTAAGATTATAACTTTATCAAAGGTATCCTAAGATTCGTCGATATATTGTGTTCAATTCTTTTATTATATTTATATTAATAGTTATTAGATAGTTGTGTATAGTTTCATACAGTATAATCGGATAATCTAAAAATTAAAAAAAATAATAAAATCTTAGAGAGTAAAGGATTCGAACCTTTTATATTTATCATTATTAGGTAATCTTATACGAAGATTACTTTATTAAATGTTATTTTACCATTAACTAACTCCCTTTTTATATAATTATATAATTATATATTATTTTATGCCTTAAGGCAGCATTTTTATTTTTTTTTAAATTTTTTTATTCTTTTAAACCTTTAAACCAAAAAAAGACAAAGCATAATGACGGCAGCTATTAATTTATTTATACCATACTTTATACTTTATAATTTAGAATTTATATATTTTATACTTATATTTATACTTGATATTTTTCTTAGCTAGTATCGATTATCGATTATAGATTATAGCTTATAGATTATAGATTTACCCTACAGAATAACCGTACACGTTTAAAAATCTAAAATCTTCTGACTTCTGAAAATCTTCTGACATGGGCTTTTTTGCTTTTTCTTTTTTTGCCGTAAGTCGCATTTTTAATAAGTTAATAAGGACGGCTGCAGTTTTAATAATTATTAAATTATTAAATTATTAAATTATTAAATTATTAAATTATTAAATTTAATAAAACTAATAAAAATAATAAAAGTCTAATCCTTATGGCACATATAAATAATTCAAACATTCCACATATAAATAATCCCTACATTCCACGTAAAGGGGTTTAGTTATTTTAGTTATTTCATTGCGGATTTCGAAGATAAATTATTATTATTATACTATCTATCAGTTATATTCATTTTATATTAGCGAGGTGAGGAATCGAACCCCATCTAACAGGTCATGAGACTATTGTGCAACCATTACACTATCTCGCTTGAAAGTTAGAATAAGTTAGAATAAGTTAGAATAAGTTAGAATAATTTAGAATAATTTATAATTAATTTAGAATAATTTATAATTAATTTAGCTTCGAATGTACGTCAATAAGTTATATAATTATGTGAAATCTGAAATTTGACATTGTGACATTTGTGAAATTTTTGACATTATTAATATACGAGCTTTTCCGGATTCGGACCGGAACCACTCTAATTGACAATTAGATGCTCTACCAATTAAGCTAAAAACCCTTAGATTTGTATTATTTTTTTTAAGATTATCTAAATTGATTATCTAAATTGAAAACCAGTACAAATTAATATTTATATTTATATAATTATATATTAACTAGTATACTAATTATTAATTAATAAAAGATTAAATAACTATTTAAATATTTAGTCCTAGCAATCCTAATAAATCCTGGTAATACTAGTAATCCTAGCAAGAACGAGGTGAGTCGAACACCTACTAAAGATTTTGGAGATCCTTATACTAACCATTATACTACGCTCTTTAATTTTCATTTTCATTTTCATTTTCATTTTCATTTTCATTTTCATTTTAATTTTCATTTTCATTTTCATTTTCATTTTCATTTTCATTTTCATTTTAATATAATGCTCATAGAATGTTTAAATTATTATTTAATTATTATTTAATAACTACTTTTAATTTAAATTTAAATTTAAATTTTATTTTTTTAATTTTTCTGCCGGACAGCGCCGTACGGCCTTGTAATTTGTAAAGCAAATTTTGTTATTTATTATTTATTATTTATTATTTTGTTATTAATAAAATATACCTCGTAGGAAACAATAAAAATAGTAATAATTTGTACGCCGCCAAAATTTAGGATTTTAGGATTTTAGGAGTATATTCGCCGACCAAAATGTAAAAATTTAGGATGAGTTAAATTTAAGCATCTGTACGGCTAACGTGTTAATTTATATCTTAATCTAAAATTATACTTTGAATCTATTATTTTTCTTTTTACTTTATCTTTAGCTAACAGTCGATTATGCTCATAGGGGGTTATAAATTATAATCTTTTTTTTACATCTAAATTAGATATTAGATATAATTGAAGATAAGTTAAATAAAATGACTCAATGTCTCATAAACATTATTGCGATTTTTTCAATTGACAATTAACAATTAACAATTAACAATTAACAATTAACAATTAACAATTAAATTATATAATAATTTTATAATATTTTCTTCGTTTAATCGCGTACACCTTCTCTCCCTCCCTCCTTGTCTCACTCCTCCTGCAACTGTGTAGGCGGAGGAGTGAGACCTTGTACAAGGATGCAAGAGGAAGGGAAAGAACCTAAATATGTTATAAAAAAAATAAAAATTTATTTAAATATTAGTATATTTAAGTCTTAAATTTAAAATTCAATTTGGCGCCTGACGGCCGCCTTTTTTTTTATTATTTTTTTAAACCACAAAAATACGGCGCCGTACGGCCGTCCGGCTTTTTAGATTTTATTTTTAGATTCTGCATTATTGTTAAAATTTTAATTATTATTATTATCGTTAATAGAAACAACGCCATATTCAGCTATTTTATGTGCTTCTGTCATAGATGATAATTCATCTTGTAAATCAAATTTAAAAGCATCATCAGATTTATAAGGCAAAGGCTTTGAAAAAAAAGATTCACAAGAATTATTTAACAGGAAAGGCTTAAATCTAACAAAAGAATTTACCCCTAACTGAATAGCTCTTCTATCGTTCATTATAGTCGTAAGATTAATATTTAAAAAAGTATCTACTTCAAATTTAATACCTGAAGTATTAATTAATATAGCAGAAATAAAGTAATCGATTAAAAATTGATTAACAGTTAATCCTTTCAATTCAATTTGATTTTGAATATAATTTGTTTTATTTTGTAAAGTTAAATTTTTAAAATTTGTATCAGTAACATTCCAACCTGTATTTTCAAATAAATTATCTGACTCACCTTCGGAAGTATTTTCTTCTTTGGAAGTATTTTCTAAAGATTCTCCTATGCCTCCAATTTCTCCATTATTCAATATTATAGGACTAACTGCTAACAACAATTTAGTTGAAATATTAAATTTGCGCCGTCCGGCAAAAATTAATAAAAATAAAAAAATTAATAAAAATAAAAAAATTAAAAATATTACACTGTAAAATCTATAAATATTACACAGTTTATCACCTTGTCACGTAAGGTAATCTGAAGTACTAAAAAAATCTAATAAATTATATGAGTTTTTAGATACAATAAAATTAAAAAATTGCAGACATTGATTAAAAATTCACTCTATTTTATTAATTACTGTAAAATCAATAAACTCAAAAATAAAATTATCACTTAATTGTAATTGTAAATGAATATTACAAAAAATAGAATTTATAGATATGAAATTTATTAAAAATTCTTCCAAATTAATAGGATTAGGATTAATAAGATTAATAGGAAAAGCAAAAAAAATCAATAAAAAAATAATTATTAAATAAACTAAACTAATTAATGTGTAATATTTTAATCAAGTATAATTAGATATAAATTTTAATATTAAAGATACAAATCTAATTCAAATATTTAAAATTGTTTGTCTTTTAAATAAATAATCTACTATATATTGAACAAGACTTATAGAGAATAGTATAATTCTATAAATTATAAATTTAATTAATGATTTAACAACTATTCTAATCTTAATTAATAATTTCATTGTAAAATATCCCATAATAGTACTAATAAAATTACTGATATTTATAAAACTAATTATATCAACTTCTTTAATATACACATATAAATCTATTAATAAATTAGATAATAAACTAGATAATAAACTAAATAAAATAGATAAAATAAAAATAATAAAACAAAATAAATCTAATAGTATATTTAAATTGAAATCAAAAATATTAGAAATATTAGAAATATTACAAATATTAGAAATATTACAAATATTAGAAATATTAGAAATATTAGAAATAGTAGAAATATTACAAATATTAGAAATATTAGAAATATTAGAATAAATCAAAGATAAAAGATCATCAAAATAATCGAATTCTACCATAGGACTAAAATATAAATATAAATTTTCTCATACGATATTAGGCATACTATAATATAAACTGATTATATAATTTGATATTAATATTATAAGAATAAATGAATCAGAGAAAATATTTAATCTGGAAAGATTTACCGAACTTACTGTATAAAAATAATAAAAATAATAACAATAATAAAATAATTTAAATTTAAAATTTCTGTAAACCCCGACTTTTATACTCACAAATAAATGTATCATTTTTGTAACTAAAATTAGTATACATCAGCTAAAAATATTATAAATATTATAAATATTATAATTATAATTAATATAAAAATTGCTAAACATCTTGCTAATAAAAATAAATCTGTTGCTAAAATTGCTAAGTTGATTGCTAATTTGCTAAAATTGATAAAGGTTGGAATTTAGATCGTTGAAACGCTATTTTTTGTTTATTTTTTCCGTGCCTTACGGCCCGGCTTGGTATTAAATAAAATAATACAAAAATAAAGCTGGAAGGCGTAAAGCAAATTTGATTATTTATTATTTTTTATTTATTAATAAAACTGCTTGAAAATTAATAAAATTCTTAGACGGACGGGTACGGAGACTTCGTAATGGAGTAAAAAAAGTAAATATTTACTTTTACTTTATTATAAAAAAATTTTAATTATTTTAATTATTTTAATTCTTTTAATTCTTTAAATTCTTTAAATTCTTTAAATTCTTTAAATTCTTTAAATTCTTTAAATTTTTTAAATTCTTTTAATTATTTTAATTATTTTTTTTTTAATTTTCTACAATACGAGTAACCAGATTCGAACTGATGTTATCTTCTTGGAAGGGAGAGGTTATACCAATTTAACTATACTCGCTATATTCGATAGACTATAAAATTTCTATCTCTTATATCAGTACAAAATTAGCTTAATTAATATATTTTTACACTTATGCTGATAAATTATAACTTATAAATTATAAATTATAAATTATAAACTCAGATAATCAGAATCAAAATCTCTATATTAAAAATAATAATAAAAAATAATGATAAATTATAAAATAAGATAATCAGAATCAAAATCTCTGCCGACCCACATTCTTGAAAAACAGAACAATTTTTTTTTTTTATTTTATTTTATTTTATTTTTTTAATTCAGGTTCCTCAATGTGTTTTTTAAATTATAAATTATAATCTTCTGTTTCCGCTTTGATTGCTTACTTTAGTATTTTAGTATTTTAGTATTTTAGTATTTTAGTATTTTAGTATTTTAGTATTTTAGTATTTTAGTATTTTAGTATTTTAGTATTTTAGGATTCTAGTTGAAATAAAGGGGTTAAATTATATTATATTTTTCATTACATAATTATCTAATTAAATCGACTATTTAAATCGAATATTGAAAATTATCAAAACAACTTATATGAACTTTAAATTTTAAGTCTGCCGAGAATGTAACAATTTGTACGTCAAAAAATAATAATTTGTAATAAATTTGTAAATAGATTGATTATAACTCAAATTAATGTTATGCTTGAATTAACAGTATTAAATTTATAATGTTCCAGCTATTCGACTAGTGATTATTGTGATTATTGAGATTATTGACTAATGACTAGTGAAATAGTGAAAACCCGAAGAATAAAATAAAATAGTTTAACTTAAAGATAATAAATAGTAAAAATTGCTTATTTGCTTATTTATTATTTAAATTTAATTATCTGCCTTACGGCATCCGGACGGTTTTTTGGTTTCTTTTTTTTTATTTTTTTATTTTATATATTTTTTTTTTTTTTTATATATTTTTATATTTTTATATTTTTATATATTTTATTTTATATATTTTTTTTTATTTTTAACCGAAAAAAGCCATACGGCGAATATGTATACTTAAAAGGTTAAATAGTTTTAATTAGAAACACTGCAAATTTTTTATTTGTCAATTTGTCAATTTGTCAATTTGTCAATTTGTCAATTTGTCAATTTGTCAATTTATTTTATTTTAGATTATGAGAACTGTGTAATAACACAAATATTGATGCTGCAATATAAATTATTAATAGTCTTAGTTCAAATAATCAAGAAGGATCTATTAAAACTGGAGCAAAAACTAAAAATATTAAACATAAAGCATTAAAAATAATATAATTTGCATAATTACTAATAATTCTACTATCCGATGTCGAAATACTTAAAGCTGTTTGATTTAAAGTAGCTGCAAATCCATATGGTCCTATAAATTCAATAACCCCTCTATCTAATACCTTAGAAATTGTATATCCAATTTTCAATCCTCCTGCAATTATATATTGATTATAAATTATATCAAAGTAATATTTTCCATTTAAAAATGTATAAAATTGTCGTCCTAATTTAGTATTAGTTAATGAAATTATAAATTCTGGATTTATATGATATAAATATACAGCTAATGATGCACCAAATAATGATAATAAAGCTGGTAATAATTTAATTACTAAAGGTAAAGAAAATTCTGCTTCAATTAAAGATAAATTATTAGGATTAATAAATAATGAATTCCCAAAGAAATCACTTCCTACTCCTACAAATAAATCTGAGAAAATATAACCAAAAAATATACTAAAAATAGCTAGTATAAAAAATGGTATTATTACTAATCAATTTGCTTCATGTGTATTCTCGTAAACTGATTTAGTTCCATTAGGAACAGTTAAGAAAACTAAACTAATTAATCTAAAACTATAAAATGCAGTTAGACCAGCAGTAATTGTCCCTAAAATATAAGCATAAGTTCCACTAAAACTATAAGCCCCATAAGCTAATTCTAAAATTAAATCCTTACTATAAAATCCGGATAGTCAAGGTGTTGCTAATAAAGATAATGTACCAATTAACATTACTGTATAAGTAAAAGGTAAGAATTTAATTAAACCTCCCATTTTCCTTATATCCTGTTGATCAGCTAAACTATGAATAACTCCTCCAGCTGCTAAAAATAAAAGTGCTTTGAAAAAACTATGCGAAATCACATGTAAAAGGGCTACATTATACTGACTAAGGCCAATTGCTAATACCATATCATTTAAACACTTTATTTTCGTAAAGTTTGGACTATTTTATATTTAAAACTAAACATGCTATCCTGCTAACTTTTTTATATATTTTTATATTTTTATATTTTTATATATTTTTATATTTTTATATATGAGAATGCGATGACTGCGATGAATAAATTATTTTAAATTTTAACATGTAGTCTCTAAAGTTAAACTAATTATAATTAATGTATAAAGTTATTTTTTTTTTTACATTATAACATTATAAGATTATAAGATTATAAGATTATAAGATTATAACATTATAACATTTTAACATTATAATTTAAAATTACTTGCTAATTATCCCTTGTATGATTTTTAATTTTTTCACTGATTAAGCAGTAATCAGTACCTAAAAATGTTTTTTTTTTATTTTATTTTTGTTTAGGAACTTCTAGCATTATAGTTAAATTTTACTAAGTCATATGGAATAATTTAATAATTTAATAATTTAATAATTTAATAATTATCATTACTTGATTTATTTTATTTACTTAATTTTAATAACATTTTCCGTTACATCAGGTATAATGTATAATGTATGATGATTAAAGTATTTGCCCTTATAACTCGAACTGTAAATTCCAGCAAATATTGTCTGTAAAATAACAATTTAATATATTTAGTGGCTGACGGAAGTAAGGAAGGAAATTAAATAATTATTTATAAAAAGTAAAAAGTAAAAAGTAAATATTTAGATAATTAAAAAAAATTTGTTTATTTTTTTATTTTTTTTATTTTGTTATTTTTGAATAACCTAGCTGAGAGATTGTAGACATAGCAATTATTCTTTTTAGATCATTACTTACTAATCCTACGGTAGCACCAAAAAATGCAGTAGTAGCACCAATTAAAGTAATTACTAATAAAGCAGTCGGACTATATTCTAGAATTGGAGAAGATCTTAATAGTAAATAAATACCAGCCGTAACAAGAGTAGCAGCATGTAATAACGCGGAAACCGGTGTCGGCTTTCTGTCTCTTAATAATATTTAAGAGAAAAATTGGACTTTATCATTAAAAATTTTAGTTAACGTGAAGTCTCTGAAGATTTTTTTTTGTTTTTTTTTATCTTACTGGTTTTTTGTTTAGATATTTTAACTTAATTGTAATCTGTATAATCTGCCGTAAGGCGAAAATTTAAAATCCCAGTATATAGTTAATTGTTTGATGTTTTAACATCAGGAGGCCCAGACAAAATTTTTAAAACCTTGTTAATATAGTTTTCTACTTTTTTTTAACATAACTATAACTACTAAAGACCGAATTTATAAAGCATTGATGGTACAAAATAAGGTTTAACTAGAGATATCAATTTATCCCTATTTTCAGTTCTAATATATATTCGCCAACCTATATGTTTCCCTTTCTGCTTTCGTTCGTGAATATTTGACGTTAATCCGAAATTATCTCTTAGTACACTAATTAATAGTTCGACTTCAGCTAAAGTAAAACATTCCGTACACAATACTAAACCATTACCAGATCTATAACCGTCGTCCTGAATTCAAAGAGCTAACCCGATTGGAGTCAACAACTCACCAATATTAAGTGGTAAAATTTTGACATATTTAGTTAATTCTGGAGATCATCTATATCAAATTTTATGTAATAAAGTTAACGGAACTAAAGAACGTGTTTGAAATGTATATTGTGATGCAGTTAACCCGGTTTTAGGGTTCGGTCAGGGCCGAGGAAGAGTAGAAGTACAAATAGGAGCATAAATGTTAGATCACAAATGCATGATGTATTCGTGATTTTTAAGAGTCATTGCATAAAAAGCATTACCTGTTGGCTTAGGATTTCTTTTTTTATTAAATCCTATCCACCCATCCCCTAACATCGATCCGTGTAAAGCATCTATAACATTCTGTGGTAAAGGTTGACTATTTAGAATCTTCCTTTTTTGAGTAGCTATACTTCGTGATAATATTGCAGGTATTCGATCCAATATTGTTGGTAAAATAATAGAAACATAATCGATATTTGAAATAGCATTATAAAGATCAAACGGTATTTGCGAACATAAATGAGTATTTGTTAAAAAGTCAATAATTATTACAGTTAAAATTAAATGAGTATAAAGTAGGTATTTTATTAATCGTGCCTCCATAGTTCAATATTAGTAATTCTCCTAATAAAAATAATGCCTTCTGTCCGTCCGGATTAAATTTCTGCGTGAGCGCCTTACGTTTTTTTTGGTTTTTGTGTTTTTTTTGTTTTTAATTTTTTTATTATTTTTTTTATTATTTTTTTTTATTTAGTTTCCTTAATGTTTTTTTTTCGTTGTCGTTGTTTAAAACAAAGCCGGGCCGTACGGCGCCGTACGGCACGGAAAAGACAAACTGCCGTAGTCTACCACATTTTTATATAATAAATTAAAGCGCATTATCGCGTTATCCGGCGTGCTTAGTTTCTTATATTTACCTTAAATAATAAAATAAGGCAAGCATCTGAAATTTTATCTGTATTTTTAAAAGTAAATTATACTTAAATATTAAAGACTATTCCTTTACATTATAAAACCAAATATAATGATTGAATGTATAGTCGTTGAGGATTATTTATAATCCTGCTGATTAAATTGATTAAACTGATTAAACTGTTACGTAGGTAAAAATTAATAAAATTAATAAAATTAATAAAATTAATAAAATTAAATATAAAAAAATTTTCGTACGCTTCAATTAATTTACGATAATTAGTTATTTCAGCATATAATTCAATTGTAAGTTTTAAAAACTTAGCCCTATTTAAAAGCCTGGTAATCAACTATGAAGTCCGAGTTGTGCGCTCTTAGCTGCAGCACCCGTTAACAGTAATAGTGATATAATAGTAATAGCAGTTTCATTCATATAGGGAGCTAATGAGAATATAGTTGCATAATTTAAAGAACCGAATACAGCAAATAAAGCAAAGAAGGCAACACTTAATCGATAATCACCTACTCTATTCATAGTTAATGCTAGTATAGCAGCTTTGTTAGATTGAATTCTAGTAAAGTAAAAATTAATCAGTAGGTAAGAAACCACTCCGATACCCTCTCAACCAACAAACATTACAAAATAGTTTCCAGCTGAAACTAAGAATAACATGAAAAAAGTGAATAATGATAAATAAGCAAAGAATCTTTGATTATGAGGATCACTAGATAAGTAGTCTACGCTATAAATATGAATTAATGTTGAACAATAAATAACAGCTAATGATAAAGAAACTGTTAATTGATCAAATAAGAATTCTCAAGATATAGATAAAAAATCTGAATCTACTCACTTAAATAGATAGATTGAAACGGGACTTCCACAAATCCCTACTTCATAAAATGCTATTGTAATTAAAATAGATGAAATAATTAAACAGAAACAAGTTATAAAATGAGAACCTGTAACACCTATTTTTCTACCTAAAAAACCTGCAGCAAAAGAACCTAATAAAGGAAAGATTAAAATTGATAAATACATAAACTTAAGTTGTAGTAATTAAAATATTTCCTCTTACAATTTTTCTATTTGACAATTTGACAAACAGTAATTAAACATAAAAATAAACTAACATTAAACTAAATTGATTTTCTTTAAATTAAGCAATTGAACCCTAACAGAAATTTCGCACCGTAACAAATGCTAGAATATTAATCAAAATCTAACATAATTTATTTTTTAGTTGGATACAATTTGTAATGCATTGAAGGAGTAAAGTATTGCAATACCAAATGATCTAAAATGATTCCTAGATTTCGCTCTAATATACAATTTGTACTGTGAAGTATGTTTATGTATATTGCAAATTAAAACAAAATTTATAAATAAAGCTTGTTGTAAGATTAATTGTTCTCTGAATGAAAAAGAATGAGAATTGAAAGAAAAACCTTCAGGTGTGAAACTGACATCATCCTTTTTGGCCGTACGGCTTTGTTGTTTTTTTGTTTTTTTTTTTAATTCAGGAACCTTAATGTATTTTTTTTAAAATTAGAAATTAAATTTTTGCCGTATGGCAGAATTTTTAGCCCTCAAATATAAATAAATTATACAAAGGTCATAAACACGCTAAACATCGAGAATGTAAATGTAAATATACTGACAAATCTTTTCTTTGATGCAAAGTTGGTAAATGCGTTAGTATAGGGTCTAAAATATTAAAAATATGTAACATATAATTTAAATGTATAAATCCTTGATTATACTGTATTTGAGGGTTACCGGTTTTAGATGTTAATCTAATATTACCATCACCAATAAGTATACCAACTAAAAATTGTGTTATAAAAAGATGTTAAATATAATGGTTTTAAGTCACTATTATTAAATCTAATTCCTATATTAGAAACTAGATTACTGCCACGTACTACTAATGATGTACAATAATTATTAGGATTTATAGGTTGTAATTTATTAGAACCAATACTGATTTTTTTTACCTTTTTTTTAATTATTTTTTTCGTGCCGTAAGGCACTAAAACAAAAAAAGACGGCGAATATAATCCGGACGGCTTTCACTTTTTGAGATCTTACTTAAATTTTTAAATTTGTTACTTTTTTCATTTATATATTTGGATATTTTCTCTTACTTTTTCAAAATAGAAAGGTGGACTTTTTCTTCTTATTTATATAAAATAAGCGTTATGTAATAGTCTCTGAAACATATGTAAATAGAATTTATGTTAGCTGATTTGGCCAGAAAAACTAAACAACCTCAACTATATCTAAATATTAAAAATAATAGAAAAAGATAGATTAAGGAGGGAGGAATAATTTAATGTTTTTTCTGATTATCCTGATTATCTGATTAGAATTTTATAACTCTAATTCCTGTTATGATCTATTGGAATAAGTTATTTAATCTTAATTTATATTAGAGTAATTCTAAATTTAAACCGTTTCAGCTTATATTAACGTGCACACTTATATTATAAGTAATCTTTGTAAAACAGTACATATGTAAATAATATGTCATGACTTTCAATAAATTTTAATAATCGTTGAGGACCAAAGGGAGATCGATAATAAGCAACTAATATACTCAGTCCAATTACTGATTCTGCACCTGCAATAGTAATTATATAAACACTAAATGTTTGACCTACATTATCATCGAAACTAAATGAACTAATTAAAATTAATAAAGTAACAGCAAGAAGCATAATTTCAATTGATATGATCATTAGGATTATATTTTTTCTATTGATAATAAAACCTAAAATACCTATTAAAAAAAGGAGTAAAGAAAGATTCATTTTTATTTTGTGCTTTTATTTATCCTTAGGTTTGTTAGTTTATAAAAGTTCAGCTTTACGGATTATCTTCTTTTTTGTTTATTTTCTTGGCTTTTTTTTTTTTATTTTTTTTTTTTTTTTTTTTTTTAAAAAAAATTTTTTTTTTTTAAATTTTTTTTTTTTTTTTTTTAATTTTTTTATTTTTTTTTTTGCCAAAATAAACGTCCGTCCGATAAATGTTATTATTTAATTATTTAATTATTTAATATTAAATAATTATTAGTATTAATATTATATGTTAATTTATAAAAAGTATGCAATTTTACTTATTAACATAAACAAAAAGAGAAAAAAAATTGATATTCTGCCCTGCCGTATTTTTTTTGGTTATTTTTTTTTTAAAAAAAATAATAAAAAAAAGAGGCGCCGTATTTTTTTGTTTTTGCCGTAAGGCAAAAATGGGGTGAAATTTTAATTATTATAATTATTAATTAAAGAGATTAATAATCGTATGAGAAAAAAAGAGTTAAATTTAACTAACTTCCTGATCCTCAGTAATATACTACACAGAATAAAAATAATCAAACAATATCCACAAAATGTCAATATAAGATTGATAATTCTAATCCTACGTGATGTCCACTTGTTAAATGATAATTAGAAATTCTAATAAACTGAGTATAAATAAAAATTGTTCCAATTAACACGTGCCCACCATGAAGACCTGTTGTAGCAAAAAATGCTGAACCAAATACTGAATCAGAAAAAGTAAAGCTAGCTTGAGTATATTCAATATATTGGAAATAAGTAAAAACTATTGCTAAAACAACTGTGAAAAATAGTCCAATTAATGTACCTTTTCTGTCATTTGCAATTAATGAATGATGTGCATAAGTAATAAATCCTCCGCTAGAAAGTAAGATTATAGTATTTAAAAATGGTAAAGCAAAGGCATCTAAAGCTGTAACTCCTAAAGGAGGTCATTGAGATCCTAGCTCTACTGCCGGTGATAAACTAGCGTGTAAATAAGCTCAGAATACACTTAAGAAAGCCATAATTTCACTTAAAATAAATAAATTAAAACCTTGAGAAATTCCAAATCTAACTTTTTTAGTGTGGTTTCCATTAAAAGACGCTTCAACTACTACATCTTTTCACCAGAATGCGGATCCAAGTATAGTTAATAATAAAGCTGATTTAAATAAAAGAAAACCTGTAGAATAACCGTGGAAATATTGAACAGTACCTATCATTAATGCAAATAATGAAAAACTAACCATCAATGGTCAAATTGATCTATCAACTAAATGTGATGGAAAAAATTGAAAATTCAATTTTGATGATTTTAAATTAAATGTTGTTAAATTTTTTATCATATTTTTTAATTAATAATTATTGATTGTTGTTAACTTTAAGTTAAATATTGATACCGAATATGTTATTTATTGAATAAAATTTTTTTACCTAAATCGATCAAATCTTCTGATGAAATCTAAATATTATTTTTAATATTAAACCCTTAAGGCTTAAGGCACGTAGTGGTTTAAAAAGAGTATATATTTTAAAATAAATTAAAATAAATTAAAATAAATTAAAATAAATTAAAATAAATTAAAATAAATTAAAATAAATTAAAATAAATTAAAATAAATTAAAATAAATTAAAATAAATTAAAATAAATTAAAACCATGCCTTACGGCACAGCTTTTTTTTTTCATTATTTTTTTTGCCAAAAAAAACGTAAGGCTGCCGTAAGGCTGCCTTAAGGCAGGCAGGGGTTAAAAATTACAAATTATAATTACAGCCGTAAAGACGGGAGGGGGGGGGATTAAAGATTATATATTAAAGCCGTACAGCAGTTAGGTTTGTTAAATATTAAAAATAATAGAAAAAAGGGATAAGATTTTTCTTCGTTAGACGGATAATTAATTTTAGTTAAATTAAATAATTATTATTATATAAATAATATAAAGAATTACTAATAAAATTTTAAATGTAATTGGTATATTGATTATTTTATTATATTCAATTTATTAAAAACTATAAAGCTTTAATTTGAGTTACGAATTTATAGGATGTGTTATATCCTATACTTTTAAGTCAAATTAATTCAAAATACTGCCGGGCCTCTTTTTTTTATTATTTTTTTTAAACAAAAAATAACCAAAAAAAATACGGCGCCGTACGGCATGGCGATAAATATTAAAGATTAAGCAGGGGTTAGATTATTTGTTATTTAGTTTTGTGATATACATTCTTATTACTTGTTGAAATGTGAACAAAGGTAAAATATATTTTGAAAAAATATAAATTAAACCTAGTAATGTTAAGAATGAAAATGAAATTTGATTCAGAAAATAAAAAGGAATTAATTGTGGCATTTTTTATCATAATATTTATTTGTTAGGCTCTATATTAAAAATAATAATAATGAATAATGAATAATGAATTTATTATTGCCAACTTCCACGTAGGAAGCATTTATTTCTGTCAGACGCACTCAAAGTTTTTCATAACGATTTGTGATTGCCTTCGGAAAGAACTATCTCTGCTATAAGAAGCTATAAACTGCTTAAAAATTATTTATCAGCCGTATTTGTTATACAAGAAATTAAAATAAAGCCGGGCCGTACGTCACGGCATAATTTTTTTTTTCCTTGCCTTACGGCACGTTCGACCATAATTCAAGAAATCTTAGATTAATTTAGAATAATTTAGAATAATTTATTATAATTAGACTAATAAACTTATCTTAGTAAACAAATTACAATATTTAAATATTTAAAAACTACATTTATAAGGAGATATTGAGGGTATCTTTATTAAAAATTAAAAATATTAAAAAAAATTAAAATATTAAAAATATTAAAAAGAAAATGTAAATATAAATTAGGGCCTTACGGCGGATGTTTTTTTGTTGTTTAAAATAATTAAAATAATTAAAATAATTAAAATAATTAAAATAATTAAAATAATTAAAATAATTAAAATAATTAAAATAATTAAAAAAAAAAGGCTGACGTGCCGTAAGGCAAGGCAGAATTAAAAATTTAGGGGTTATAGAATATATATGTGTTATATTTTTATGTGAATAAAATATTATCAGTTAATCAATTAAGATAATTAAGATTGAACTGGTAACATTTTTCACGCATGTAATGGGATTGGACTTGGTAATGATCATTCTAATGTTGTAGCAGTATCTGTTTCATTATTAAATTCTGAAATTGAAGCAAAATAAGAAGGAACTGCTCATGGATTATTAGAGCAAGTAGGTTGGTTAGCGAAAATATCATAAATAATATAACCGAATAATACAGTTGCTACTACTGATACAATTGAACCAAAACTTGATACCGCATTTCATCCACTAAATGCATCGGGATAATCTGGTATTCTTCTGGGTAACAATTTTGTTATTCCTTAATATACTTTTTTAATCATAACATTAATTATAAAAACGCAAATTAAGACTCCTTTCCTTACGGTAAAATTTTTTATTGAATATTTTTATTTAATAATAAACCAAGGAAGCTGTGCTTTTTTTTTATTAGTTTTTTATTAGTTTTATATTAGTTTTTGATTCTTTTATATTATAATTATATACTCATTCAGTGCTTTTGAATAAGTAAAAGGTTCAGACTATGTCATTCATCAACTTAGACAAAGTCTCACGCCTCCGCCTACACAGGTCTTTACCTACCTCTTGCACCCTTGTACAAGGAGGGAGGGAGAGAAGGTGCAGGAGGCGCGAGACAAACTTTATTGAATAAAGAGATGATCGGGCGCTAACTAAATTATTGTTAATAAAATAGAGTGCAAGATTATTGTTAATACTACTCACTTGCTAGTCGTTGAACGTTTTTATTCCGGCCCCACTTAATTTTTTTAAGCATTCTTCGTTTTTTTTTAAGAAATTTAAGAAATTTAAGAAATTTAAGAAATTTAAGAAATTTAAGAAATTTAAGAAATTTTGTGGAGGTATTGAAATAAACTTCGATGCAAATTGTCCTAGTTAAGTGTTTTTATAATTCACATTTCCTCTTCCTCCGCCTGCAACTTTGTACTTTGTAGACTGGAGGAGGGGGAGTTCCTAAATAGGATGTCCTTGCAATTCACCGCGATTTACTAATGGCAAAAATTGTAAAAATAGCCATAGAGGCAATAGAAAATTAATCTACTTGTACACGTGAAAATATTTTTCCTTTTTTAAATATTTAGTTAAAGTATCTTTCCCCATTTTAAAATGTTTTGAACATTCTACTGTAGAATATTGAACGATAAATTTTCTAGTTTCAGCTTAATAACCATAAAAACCCAATTTTTTGTAATTTTTTTATTGTGATTTAATTTTACGACGTAAGGCAGCCACACAAAAATTGTTTTTACGTTTTACAAAAGTTCTTATAGGAAAAAGAAAGTTCTTATAGGAAAAAGAAAACTAGCAATTAAAAAATTATTTTCAAAAGTACAAGATGTTACTTCAAACATACCAGCCAGACCTAGGAAATGTTGAGGAAAGAAAGTTACATTAACCCCAATAAACAATGTTCAGAAATGAACTTTTCCTAAGAATTCATTATATGTTTTACCTAAGATTTTGGGTGTTCAAAAATAGAATGCAGCAAATATTCCGAAAACAGCCCCCATGCTTGATACGTAATGAAAGTGAGCCCGATTAAATCAGCAAATAAATAAAGAGGCCTACAAATGATTAAAAACTTAGAGCAGGAAGTTAGGAATCTACAAATATTTTTTGATTATGGACTGTCACTTATTCCTTAATTTATAGATTAAAGGATTTAAACGTTCAGTCTCTAAGGTATAATAATACCTGCTGGTATTTCATGATTTTACTACATTTATGTTAATTAACGTATTTGTCTTTAACACGAGTAAATCTGATTAGTTCAAGCATATAGTTTACTTTAGTCTCAACAATTACTTGAAGAGAGTCGCAGCTTAATTTAAATTTTCTCATTTGCCGACCTTTTTTTAAACTATTCCCTTAGTTACCTTAGTTAAAGGGATTAGACAGAGGAACTCTAGATACCCGATAGCCCTTGAACAATGTATTGTTGTATTGTTGTTTAAACATTTTAGAAGAGTCTGATTTGCTCCACCTAATTTTTTAATGCAATCAGCTTGACTCTTAAAAATTAAATGCAATCAGCTTGACTCTTAAAAATTAAAGTTTCTAAACTGTTTGAGTCATACGCATATATAGGATAGGTATTCTTTAATCCGATCGCTTTAACTGGAGTAAAGAGTTTTGTCAGTAGACAGCGAATTATCTGCAGATAAAATTAAAGTTGCAGACAAAAAATAAGTATTTCTTTATAATTTATTACTCTCCCTCCCCCGCTTTATACTACCTTTTTCTTTTCATTTAATATAAATATCAAAAAGAAAAAGGGGAGTGCAGTGGGAGGGAGTGGTAGTGTAAGTTCTAAAAAGGGTAATAAAGTAACCATATTAAATAAAGGGTACAAATGAGTTGTAAAAACATACCCCACTTTCCAGTTGGGAGTTGACGACATAATAAGTGGATTTGAATTAGGTAAATTTTATCCTTAAAGAAATTCATCACATAATTGAAATCGGACTATCTCTTAATTTAGTTATTTCAGTTATTTCAGTTTATAATCTTAAATTTTAGGGGTTTAGTCTCTGAAGTTGATTAATTCAACTTGCTGATTATCTTCTTATTTAATTAAGTTAACATTGTAATATTATAATTTAGAAGAAGTTCCAGCATATAACCTAATTTAACCATGACACTTATGTATCGTGGAATGAAATATCTAAACTTGCATTAGATAAAATAACTCCTGTTAACCCACCGATTGTAAATAATGCTAAAAATCCAATAGCAAAAATTAAGGGAGTAGTAAATCTTAAACTCCCTCCGTATAATGTGGCAATTCAACTGAAAATTTTAATTCCTGTTGGAACTGCAATGATCATAGTTGCTGCCGTAAAATATGCTCTAGTATCCACATCAAGACCTACACTAAACATATGATGGCTCCATACTAAGAATCCAAGGATACCAATTGAGAACATTGCGTAAACCATTCCTAGATAACCAAAGATTGATTTTCCTGAGAATGCTGACACAATATGACTAACGATACCAAAAGCAGGTATAATTAAGATATATCAATTATTTTTATAATGATATAATTATTTCGTACTATCCAAAGAAAAATTTTTTTTGCTTTGTTTCGGCCGAATTCAATAATTTTATACACTATTAAATAATAGGACTTTTTCTTTTGATTTTTGTTTCATTAAGATATTATATAAAACTCAATCTATTACGTAAAGTCTCTGAAGTAAATTAACAAAAAATATAGTTTTATTAAGTAATAAAAATCAAGCAGCCGGGCCGGACGGCGCCGTACGTTTTTTTTGTTTCTAAAAATATTAAAAAAAAAGCCGGCAGGGTTTAAATAGATATTTAATTATTTAATATATTAATTTTTGTTTTTATTTTTAAAGAAAAAACCAAAAAAAACGGACGAACTATCTATATTTATATTGTTTATATTTATATTTATATTTATATTGTTTACATTTACTTACGAATATACTCATTCAATTTAAAATTTTAACATATAATTGTATTTAAATCTTTAATAAAGTATTTCTCGCATATAGTAAAATTAAGAAGCATATGCATAATTTACATTATTTTACATTATATTTAAATATGTAACAATCAAATTTCACTTTAATTAAATTATGTAGTTATTTATCTTTTTTATCTTTTTTAGCTCTTAAATTTATAAGATCAAAGTTTCTGTTGACTTTCTGTTCATAGTATTTTTTCGTACGATTGATTTTAATATTTTGTGTTTGTGTTCTTGTGTTTGTACTAGCTTATTATATAATAATATTAATAAAATAGTAAAGCGATTAATAATTGGAATGAATAGAATTGTCCCAATTTAATTATTACTTTTTTTAACTAAATATTAGGTTTAAGATAAAAAACGTATAGATAAGAATAAATTAATTAAATTTTTATTTGATAATATTAGATAAATAGCTATATACATTTTATATTAAATTTAAATTTAAATATAATGAAAAATTATAAATCCTCCTTTAAAACTTCTGGATGTTCAAATGTTTTTTTTTTTTTTTTTTTATAAATTAAAAAATTCTGCCTTACG
>Ga0137407_10000250_pt1 | contig 38451 bp, 36 predicted proteins | sample CZOMad2_2_16fung_FD_108410 | JGI IMG/M metagenome (GOLD analysis project Ga0137407, IMG submission 108410) | Vadose zone soil fungal communities from Angelo Coast Range Reserve, California, USA - CZOMad2_2_16fungal (Illumina Assembly) | ecosystem: Environmental > Terrestrial > Soil > Vadose... | reverse complement strand
TGCGGGTTGCGAACATGATCGGCTGCGCATTCTTCGCCGGCTTCGGCGCGCTCGCCGGAAACGTCACGACCTTTCTCTTGTATCTCCTGATGGTTCCCATCAATGCCTATCGCCTCCGTCAAATGCTCACGCTCGTGAAGAAGGCACGCGGCGCGACGCAGGGCGACACGTCGATGGAATGGCTGAAGCCGTTCATGAGCGAACGCAAATATCGCAAGGGCGATGTGCTGTTCAAAAAGGACGATGCCGCCAACGAGATGTTCCTGACCGTCACCGGAAAATTCCTGGTCAAGGAAATCAAGGTCGAGCTGCCGCCGGGGCGCCTGATGGGCGAACTCGGTTTTCTTTCGCCCGACAATAAGCGCACGGCGACGGTCGAATGCCTCGAGGACGGCCACGTCCTGACCATCACCTATGAGAAGCTGCTCGAGATTTACTTCCAGAACCCGCAATTCGGCTATTACTTCCTGGTGCTGACCAGCCAGCGTCTTCTGGAAAACATCGCGCGGCTCGAAGGGGTCATCGCGCAGAACAAGATCGCACAGCAGGCCGCGGCCGTGGACAATCTGAAATAGACGCCGCCGGCTCTCGCGCACGCCGAACAACTCTTCCGGATTATGCCGGTCAGATGTTACGAGAAAAATCACCGACCAGAACATGATCAGCGCGAACAAGACGCCGCGTTGCCGGGCGGAAGAAATTACCCTAACTTCGCCGGGGCCAAAACCACAGGGAGGGACCTGCCAATGGAAATCATTCCCATCGGCCCGGGCTTTGCCGCCGAACTGCGCGGGGTGACCCTTTCGGATGTCGCCGCGGACGATGCCGCCTACGCGGCGACGCGCGCGGCCTTCGAGGAACATTCCGTTCTGGTGTTTCGCGACCAGGATGTGACCGACGAAATCCAGCTCGCCTTTTCGCGACGCTTCGGACCGCCGGAAGTCACGAAGGTCGGCTCGCAGGGAACGGGTTCACATTTCGTAATCCTGAGCACCATCGGCCCTGACGGGAAAGTGGTGCCGCCGGATCACCGGCTTGCCCTTCGCAGCAAGGCCAACCAGCTTTGGCATACCGACTCCTCGTTCAAGCGCGTGCCCGCGCTGACCTCAATCCTTTCCGCCCGCGTCATCCCCGCGCAAGGCGGGGAAACCGAATATGTCTCGACCCGCCTTGCCTTCGAACGGCTGGATGCCGGCTTGCGGAAGAGACTCGAAAATTCCTTTGCCTGGCACGATTACGCGCATTCGCGCAGTCAGATCGCGCCGGGCCTTGCGAGCGCCGAAGAGCGCGCGGCGCTGCCGCCGCAATGCTGGCGCATGGTGTGGAAGAATCCGGTGAACGGCCGCGGCGCGATCTATCTCGCCTCCCACGCCTATGCCGTCGAAGGCATGGAACCTGCCGCAGGCAAGCATATGATCGACGAACTGATGGCATTTTCGACCGCTCCAGATACGAGCTACCTGCACCAATGGCGCAAAGGCGACGTCGTGATGTGGGACAACCGCGCGACCATGCATCGCGGTCGGCCGTGGCCTTCACACGAGGCGCGGCTGATGATACGCACGACGATCTCCGCGACCGAAGCGGATGGCGTCGAGACCATGCGTCCGCCGTCTTCGCAGGCGGCGGAATAACGGCGCCAGCCATTTGTGAAGCGCTCGTCGTCCTTTCAATGTCGGCGAGACGACATATCGGGATGTCTCGCTCGGGCGTCGCCGCCGGAGTAACGAAAAATTTCCCTTGTTTGTTTTCGAAATCGCAATGGCGCTGCGCCAATTTCGTCTCGAGTGTGAGATTTTCCCTCGCGGAGGGCAGGATGTATTTTGTAGCAGGCGCGTTGGCCGTGCTGTCCGGCCTGTTTTACGCTGCCAATCATCATGAGATCGGCTCGCTTGGCGTTACCATGTGCCGATACGGCGGTACGTTTTGCGACAACCCATCCTATGTCTTCGTGGGCGCCATTCTCGCGGCCTTATGGGGCACCTTTGTCAGCGTTCGCTGACGACGGCGTCGAGCAAGATCACCATTTCGCTCAAAGTGCGCTCGGCCTTAGAGCCTGTTCGGTTCTGATTGAATCAGAACCGAGGCTCTAATCTTTTGTTTTGACGCGTTTTCTTAACGCGAACCGGTATCCGCTTCGCTCGAAAACGCTCTAGGGGTGCCTGGGACCGGCGGGCTGCGCAGGCTTCGGTCCAAGCGGCTCGGGCTCCAGCGCCGGCCTCGGCTCGATCGGCACAACCACAGCTCCGGCGGCTCGCGCGGCCTCGCCGGTCGTCGTGTGATTGGCGACTTCCGCGGCTTGGACGTTGGGGTGACTCCACGGGCCGTGATCCACCGTCAACATCCCCAGCATGCCGAAAATCGCAATTGCCAATGCGACCACGACTGGATGCACACCCGTCCGCTTCGAATGATTGTTAGTCATCGAAATACCTCGCCTGACGTCTCCCTCGTGAGGTCAAGCGTGCGCGGCGGCGAAGGTTCCGGGCAGGTGCGGTCGTTCAACGATCGGGGCTGATCGCATTGGTAGGGGTAGGACGATCGGTGATCTGCTGACCAAACAGACTCCCGATCAGTTCCACCACGGTGCGCGCGGTGCGCCCCCGCTCGTCCAGGAACGGATTGAGTTCCACAATATCGAGGGATCGCACCAGTCCGGAATCATGGAGCATCTCCATCACCAGATGCGCCTCGCGATAAGTCGCGCCACCGGGCACCGTGGTGCCGACGCCGGGGGCCACGGCTGGATCGAGAAAATCGACGTCAAAGCTCACATGCAGCAATCCATCGCGGGCTTTCACCTTGTCGATCACGCGGCGGATCAGCACCCCGACGCCGAACTCGTCGATCTGGCGCATGTCGGCCATGCTGATGCGGCGATGGCGCAACAAATCGTTTTCCAGTTTGTCGATCGAGCGCGTCCCGAATAGTTCGAGCTGGCTAGAATCGATCGCTGCACGGGGCTCTTTTCCCAAAAGACCATCGAGCCCCGGCTCACCACAGAGAAACGCCGCCGACATCCCGTGCATGTTGCCCGTGATCGTGGTCGCCGGGGTGTTGTAGTCGGCGTGCGCATCGAGCCACAGTACGAACAGCTCGCGGCCCGCTTCGTGGCAACGACGCGCGACCCCGTTCACCGAACCCATCGACAGCGAATGATCCCCACCGATAAAGATCGGAATGACGCCCGCATCCGCCAGCTCGTAGGCGCGCGCGCTCAATGTCCGGATCCAACGCTGAATTTCCCGGTAGTGCTTGGCGTCATCGGGCGGGATATCTTCGAGGTCGGCCACCCCCGCGACCGAGAGATCGCCGTGATCTTTCACCGCAAAACCTAGTCCTTCGAGCAAGGTCAGAAGCCCGGCAGTACGGAGCGCCGCTGGCCCCATCAGCGTTCCGCGCAGCGACGCCCCGATCTCGATCGGGGCGCCAAACACGGCGATGTGTTTCGTCTGGCTTGAACTGGTAACATCGCTCACCGGCAACACCCCCCGAACTGACCTCATCATTGCCCCGCAACATCCTATGCCTGCTCCGTATTTCGGTTGCATTGTAACCGATCTATTAACCAAGTTTTTCTATCATCTGAAGCGGCTGTTCCCGGTAGCGTTCGCACTCCGCATCCCATGCCCACCCCGCGCTGAGGCTTGTTTTCCGAAAGGCAACCAGATGTTTAATCGACAAAGCAAGGCAGAAACAGCCCGCGCGCTCGCGCAGTCGGCGGCCATCGACCGCTCCCAGGCGGTCATCGAATTCAAGCTCGACGGCACGATCATCACGGCCAACCAGAACTTCCTGAACACACTGGGCTACACGCTGGCCGAGATTGCCGGCAAGCATCACCGCATGTTCGTCGATCCGGCGGAGCAGGCCAAGCCCGCCTATGCCGCGTTTTGGGCAGCGCTGAACCGCGGCGAATTTCAGGCGGCGGAATACAAGCGCATCCGCAAGGACGGACGGGAAGTCTGGATTCAGGCTTCCTACAATCCCATTCTCGGCGCCGACGGCAAGCCGGTCTCGGTCATCAAGTTCGCGACCGATATCACCGCGCGCAAACAGCAAAGCATCGAAGACGCCGGAAAGATGCTGGCGATTGGTCGCGCCCAGGCCGTCATCGAATTCGAAATGGACGGTACGATCATTGACGCCAACCAGAATTTCCTGAACGCGCTCGGCTATACGCTGGCCGAGGTTGCCGGCAAGCATCACAGCATGTTCGTCGAGCCCGCCCAGCGCGACAGCGCGGAGTACCGGAATTTCTGGGATAGCCTCCGTCGCGGCCAATTCCAGACCGCCGAATACAAGCGGATCGGCAAGGGCGGCAAGCAAGTCTGGATTCTTGCGAACTACAATCCGATCCTCGACGAGGCCGGCAAGCCGCTCAAGGTCGTCAAATTTGCAACCGATGTCACCAAGCAGAAATTGGCCGGGGCCGACAGCAACGGCCAGATCGAAGCCATCCGCAAATCGCTGGCCGTCATCGAGTTCAACATGGACGGAACCATCATCTCCGCAAACCCGAATTTTCTCGATGTCATGGGTTACACAGCCGCGGATATCCAGGGCAAGCATCACCGCATGTTCGTTGACCCCGTCGAACAGGGCAAACCGGAATATGCCGCGTTCTGGGCGGCGCTCAATCGCGGAGAGTTCCAGGCGGGCGAATACCGGCGCATCGGCAAGGCCGGCAAAGCGGTCTGGATTCAGGCATCCTACAATCCCATTCTCGACCTCAACGGCAAGCCCTTCAAGGTCGTCAAATACGCGACCGATGTCTCGGCCCAGGCGATCATCCGCATGAAGGCTGAACGCGCGCGAGGTTTCATCGAATCGGTGGCCGCCGGCAGTGAGGAAATGACCACCTCGATCCGCGAGATCTCCCAGACAATGGTGAAATCCAAGGACACCGCCGCCAGCGCGGTCCAGCAGGTGGAATCCGCCGACACCCAGGCGCAGAAACTCACCAATGCGGCGCAGGCCATGAGCGGCATCGTCGAATTGATCAGCAACATTACCTCGCAGATCAACCTGCTCGCGCTGAACGCCACGATCGAGTCGGCGCGCGCGGGCGAAGCCGGCAGGGGCTTTGCCGTCGTGGCCTCCGAGGTCAAGAATCTGGCCAACCAGGCCACGCAGGCGACCGACAGAATCGCGAGTGAGATCGATGCGCTCAACGGTATCTCTGCCGAAGTAGCGGCCTCACTGGGTGCGATCAAGGTTGCGATTGCCAGTGTCAGCGAGTTCGTGACCACGACCGCCGCCGCGGTGGAAGAGCAGAGCGCGGTGACCGACGACATGTCCACCAATATGCAGCGCGCCAACGCCGAGCTCGCGGCATAACAGCCGGCCGCGACCGGAAGCGCGGATTGTCAAACGCGCACCCGTGCATTCGGCGCAACACCTTGCCATGCCCGCTCGTGTGCCGCGCGACACGAAAAAAGCCCCGCACGATGGCGGGGCTTTCAGTCGCTCAAGTGCCGGGAGAACTACGCCAAAAGAACTAAGAGCGTTTGGCGCCGAATAAAAAACGAGAATCCACGAAAGCACCTTACTGCACCGCCGCAGCCAATTACGGCACCCATGTTGTTCTCCGGCGATTTTTCCCGAGTGTTGCTGAATCAGCGCGATTTGAAGCTGCCGATTGGTCAGCGGAATTGTCCTGTCGCCCGGTCAAATGACTTCTCCGAGCGGCGCGCGCCGGGCTTGTCGCGGCGCTGCGAGGCGTGGCGGCCAGAAAACCTTGCCGATTTTTTCTTTGCCGATGGCGGAAGCCTCGGCATCGTCTGGGGTTCACTCCGGTAACCGTCTACCGATTCCGTGGTTTTCCGGAGCATGACAGTCCGATGGAAGATGAGCACCGGATTACAAACAGGCAACGGGTTTTGAAAGCCGGGAAGATCGAGTTCGGCGGCGGCGCCATCGATTGCACGGTGCGCAATATCTCCGCCACCGGAGCGGCGCTCGATGTCACCAGCCCACTTGGAATCCCGGCTCAGTTCACCTTGGTGACGGAGGGCAATCATCTGCCCTGCCGTGTCGTCTGGCGCAAAGAAAGGCGGATCGGCATCGCCTTCGATCAAGAGCAATAAGGGGACGTCTCGGAAATTCGGGCACGAAGCTGAGACCCGTGGCCAGGGCCGGTCGGCACCTTTGCCGGTACGCGAAGGCTGCGAATCAGCCGATAGTGGCGGACTGAAATCTCCGGTATCGAAGCCTTCGCACCGTGACGGCAGTGAAACAGAACGCGCAGCCCGCCGATGGCGCGGCCGGCATTGGCTGGGCCCCCCGGGTTGCACAGGAGTCGAGGCTGCATCAGCTCGAAGTCCTGCTCGCAGGTGCGCGCGGCGGGGCCGAGACAATCGCAACCGAGATCGAGCGCGCGGCTCTGCTCGGCGCGCTGGAGCGGCGGCAGGACGCCCAGCAGGCCTTTATCGATATCCTGCACCGGTGGCCTACGAATTTCAGTGCGCTCAACGAATTCGGCACGCTGCTGGCAAGTCAGGGCGCCATCGACGCCGCCTGCCGCGTCTATGCCGAAGCGATTCTCCACCACCCCGACAACCCGATGGGGCATGTGAACCTCGCCAATCTCCTGCTTCGCGCCAACAAGCATGAGCAGGCGCGCGTGCATTACGAGGCCGCTTTAAGGGCCGACCCGGATCACGCCCAGGCGCATCAGGGATTGGGGGCGGTGCTCGCCGACAATGGTGACCGCGAGGCCGCGCGTGAGCACTTCCAAAAGGGCTTTGCCGGTCATGCCATCTCGAGCCTGCCCTATCGCGGCAGCGAGCCGCCGGTTATGCTTTTGCAACTGGTCTCCTCCGGCGGCGGCAATATTCCGACCGCGCCGTTTCTCGACGACCGCATCTTCCTGACGTCGGTCGTCGTCGCGGACTATCTCGATCCGAAGGCCGTTCTGCCTCTGCGAGAGCGCGCTTTCTGCCGCCGTCGGTTTGATCGCGCGAAGCTCCGCACCTGTCGTCAACGATCCCCGCGCGGTGATGAAGAGCGGTCGCATCGGAAATGCTCAACGGCTCGCCGCCCTGCCCGGCGTGGTAACCCCGAAAACGTTGTCGGTCGCACGCGACATCCTCGCCGGCCCCGACGGCGCCACCTGGATCGCGCACCACCAATTTAAGTTCCCGCTGCTGCTGCGTTCTCCCGGCTATCACACCGGACGCAATTTCATCCTCATCGAAAAGGGCGCCGACCTGGCCACCGCCGCAGCCGGCCTGCCGGGAAGCGATCTCCTTGTGATCGAGTATCTCGATGCCCGCGGCAGCGACGGCAGCGCGCGCAAATACCGGGTGATGATGATCGATAGGCAAATCTATCCGATGCACCTGGCGATCTCACGAAACTGGAAAGTGCATTATTTCACCTCCGACATGGCCGACCAGCCGGACCATCGGGCCGAGGAATTAGCGTTTCTCAGCGATATGCCGGCTGTGCTTGGCGACAAGGCGATGGCCGCGCTCACCGCAATCCGTGACGTGCTCGGCCTCGACTATGCCGGCGTCGATTTCGGCCTTGGTTCCGATGGCGATCTTTTGCTGTTCGAGGCCAACGCCACCATGGTGATCGCGGCACCTGACCCCGATCCGCGGTGGGAGTATCGGCGAACCGCCATCACCGGGATCATCGACGCGGTGGTCGCCATGATCCGGGTAAAGGCGGCCGAAGCGTCGGCAAAGGGTGCAAGTCCGGCCGGCTAAGCCGGTTTTGGCCCTTCACCTAATGCTGCAGAGCAATAACTTTCCTAAAATTAAATTGCCACTGGCATGAGCTTAAGTCGCGGCTGGCGCGTTCCAACACCATCTCTTGCAGTAAGAATTGACCAGGAAGGAAACGATGAAACGGGCCTTTGCGGTATTGGCCTGCCTCTGCATTCTCCTCGGCGGCCTGTATGTCGCCGTCAGCAAGTGGGCCATTCGACACGAGACGCTGGATCTCTTGGACACCGCGCGGGCGCGCCCCATTTCGGTGGATCTCGCCGTGCGCCGGGACTACGAGATGAAGGCCGATGCCGGTCTCTGGAAGCTTCCTGTCGCCATCATCAGCAACGGCAACACCGTCAAGAACACCGAATATTCATTCCTGGCCAACGTCCTTGCGGCACGGGGATATCTGGTTGCAAGCATTCAGCAGGACCTGCCGACCGACCCACCGCTGGTGACCAAGGTCGGCCTTCCCTATGTCGGCCGCCAGGAGGTCTATGAACGCGGCGAGGCCAATATCCTGTTCGTGCTGGGGCAATTGAAAGCATTGCAGCCGAACGCCGACTACGATCACCTGACGCTGGTCGGACATTCCAATGGCGGCGACGTCGCGATGTTCTGCGCCAAGCAACATCCGGAACTGGTGTCGAAGATCATCACCCTCGACAATCTGCGCGTTCCCTTTGTGCTCAACGACAAGATGAAGATCCTGTCGTTCCGTTCTTCGGACCCGAATTTCAAGACCGATCCCGACGTGCTGCCGAACCCGCAGCAGGCCAACGCCGACAGTATCGACATCGTCAAAACCAAGTTTCAGCACACCGACATGAGCGACCGCGGCCCGGATGCGGTGAAAGAGACGATTCAGGCAACCCTCGATCGATTCCTGGGCGATCCCGCCGCGAGCGACCTGGCGCCGGCACAAACCGACAAACCGCTCATCGCCAAACTCGGACCGGGGCCCTACCCATAGGCCGACGCCGCGTGTACAAAATGCCGCGCTGAGAGGGACGATCGCGCGCACCAGCGCGGCGGGGCAGGCGGATGGACAACAACGAACATACCCGAACACTCCACGCCATCGCGACCGAGGCGTTCGCAGCACTTGACAACACCCGCCAGATTTCGCCGTTCTCGGCGCGTCCTTCCGGCCTGAGCGTCGAGGACGCCTATCGCATCACGCCGCTGGTCAGGCAGATGTACGAGGCAGGAGGCGCGAAAGCCGTGGGGCGCAAGATCGGTTTCACCAACCGCACGATCTGGGCGCAGTACGGCGTCTTCGCGCCGATCTGGGGCCACGTGTTTGACCGCAGCGTGCATGATCTCGCGGAGCAAGAAGCCCTGCCGCTCAGGCCGTTTTCCGAACCGCGTATCGAACCCGAAATCGTGTTCGGCCTTGGCAAGCCACCTTCGGCCGACATGGACGAGGCGGCGCTATCGTCCTGTATCGCATGGGTTGCGCTCGGTTTTGAGATCGTGCAATCGATTTTTCCGGGGTGGAAATTTGCCGCCAGCGACACCATCGCGGCCAACGGCGTGCATGGCGCGCTTTTGATCGGACCGCGCCATCCGTTCGCACCACGTGCAGCCGAGTGGCGGCAGACGCTTGGCGCGTTCGTAGTCGAGCTCAGTTGCGACGGCCGGCTGGTCGACCGCGGGGAGGCCGAAAACGTGCTGGGCGGCCCGCTCTCGGCGCTGCGTCATCTCGCAGGCTTGCTCGCGTCCGATCCCGTCAACCCGCCGCTAGCCGCCGGGGAAATCGTCAGCACCGGCACGCTGACCAAGGCGATGCCGATCGCCTCGGGGGAAACATGGACCGCGGCGCCAACGGGGATCCGGCTTGATCCAATCCGGATTCGGTTCACTTAGAGCGTTTTCGAGCGAAGTGGATACCGGTTCGCGTGAAGAAAACGCGTCAAAACAAGAAATTAGAGCGTCGGTTCTGATTCAATCAGAACCGACCTTGCTCTAAGACCGCCAAGGTTCCGCGAATTGAACAATTTGTGAGCGAGTTCCTCGCTCTTCGGCTCTTTTCAATTGTGTCCAGAATCGGCCATAGTGAGGCAGTTCGGCCCGATGACGTAGCGTTGCGTCTTCTCCTTGGAAAATCGAGGACCCGGTGCTGGACAATCGCCGACCGACGCCCACGTGCACGCGCTTTCAAACCACCACCGAGCTGCCATGCATCAAATGTGGCGAGCCCATGAAGCTGATGCTGATCGAGCCGCAAAACAGCAGCCTCAATCTCCTGACCTATCGATGCGGCGCCTGCGCGTCCGATGAGAGTTTTTTGAAAGCCATCTAGTCCCGAGATGGGTTAGCTCGCAGATTGAAAATGCAAATCCCCGCCGGTGAAAGCCGACAGGGATCAGCAGAAAGTTTGACGGACGGCAGATAGTTGCATCCGGTGGCCCGTCAAGGACCTGCGAGTGAGAGTGAAGTCCAGGGCGTGGGCTTCTGCAAGATCATTTTATGGGCAGTGGATTTTCGTGTTCAACGTCGCAAGTACGCCGCGCGAGTCTCACAATTTAGGTTTCGATGCATCCTTGGCCGCGGACATGACCTCGCCCGTGATCTGGCGCATATGCTCCCCGGCATTGGTGAATTGGCTCTTCAGGAACTCCGACTGAATCTGCATGGCCTGCTGAAGGTCAGTAGCGTGGACCAGTTTCCGTGCATGCTCGAAGGCGGCCTTCATATTTTGCTCGGTGAACGACAACGCTTGTTTGGAAATTTCCGTTCCCGGGCTCGGAACCGACGCGACCGATTTGTTGGCGGCATCGAAGAACAATCCGAACGCCCTCTCGGCCTGATCGATGGTCTTTTCGGCCAGATCGCGCAGCTCGCTCGGCACTTCCAGTTTCGGTTCGGCCATGGGCGCCATCCTCCGGTTTGCTTGTCCGTTACCACATTTCCGCAGCGCTGGCGATGAGCGTTAGCCGACCGGGCCGGCCGGCCCAGCGGCGAGGTTCTACCGCCCAGCGTGAGGCGGTTGTTTCGCGAAAGGCCCGAACAAGATTCGTGAGGATACGCGGCGCCATAGACGCGCGTTTCACGTTTTAGTGACCCGACCGATCAGAGATTTTCACAATCCCCGAAATAAACCATCCGGTCCGATGTTCCCATGATAATTGAAAGCGACGCGAAAGTTCTCATCACATGCACACGGCCGCCCTTCTGTCCCTGGCGACATCGGTTCCTCCCCACACCTTCTTGCAGAAGGATGTTCTGGCCGCGGCATGGGACATATTCGGCAGCCGTTTTCCCGACTACGAGCGGTTCGCGAGCATTTTTCACAACACCGGAATCGTCAAGCGCCACGGCGTGAAACCGTTCGATTGGTATCTTCAACCGCGCGGCTGGCCGGAGCGCACCGAGGCCTTTTTCGAAGGCGCGGAAGCGCTGTTCGTCGACGTCGCCGGCAAGGCGCTGGCCGACGCCGGCCTCATGGCGACTGATGTCGACACCGTCGTCACCGTCTGCTCCACCGGCATCGCGACGCCAAGTCTCGACGCGCGCGTTGCCCGCCGAATGGGTTTTCGATCCGACATCTCACGTGTGCCGGTGTTCGGTCTCGGCTGTGCTGGCGGCGCCTCGGGCCTGTCGATTGCCTCGCGCCTTGCCCAGGCGCGGCCCGGCACCAATGTGCTGCTGGTGACGATCGAGCTTTGCTCGCTCGCGCTTCGCCTCGATGAGCTCACCAAGGCCAACATCATCGCCACCAGCCTGTTCGGCGATGGCGCCGCCGCGATCGTCCTGCGCGCAGGCGACGGCGGCGCCACCCGGATTGAGCATACCGGCGAGCACCTTTGGCCCGATACGCTCGACGTCATGGGCTGGAGCGTCGATCCCCTGGGCTTTGGCGTCATCCTTCGCCGTACCGTCCCCGAATTCGTCACTGAACGACTCAAACCCGCATTGACGAAGATCCTGGCGCGCATGCAGCTCTCGATCGCCGAGATCGACAAGTTCATCTGCCATCCCGGCGGCGCCAAGGTGATCAACGCGATCGAGAGCGCGCTCGCGCTCGATCAGGGCACGCTGGAACACGAACGCCAGGTGATCGCCGACTACGGCAACATGTCGGCACCGACCGTCTTGTTCATCCTCGAACGTGCCCGCGCCAAGGGGCTGCCGGCACGCTCGCTGCTGACGGCGCTCGGACCCGGCTTCACCGCAAGCTGCGTTTCGCTGCGGCACGCCGCGTGACATCGGCCGAATTCATCCTTGGGCTTGTCACGGCCCAGCGCGGCGGCGAACTTGTCCTTTCACACTATAACACACGCGCCCTGATGGCCTGCGGCGCCGTCGAAGTGGCGCCGCGGCACTATCCGCTGATGGTCGCGGTGCATGCGACCTGGCTGATCGCACTGTGGGTGTTCGGGCACGATCAGCCGATCAATACGCCCGCGTTGATTTTGTATCTGGTGCTGCAGGGTCTGCGCTTCTGGGTGATGCGAACGCTCGGGCCACGCTGGACGACCCGGATCATCGTGCCGCCGGGACAGCCGCTGGTGACGGCGGGTCCCTATCGGTATCTCGCGCATCCCAACTATGCCGTGGTTGCCGGCGAAATCGCCGTGCTGCCGCTGATGCTGGGTCTGCCCTGGATTGCCGCGCTGTTCACGATCCTCAATGCCGCGGTTCTCGCCATCCGCATCCGCGCCGAAAACCGGGCGCTGGAGGCCGCCCGCGAGACGATGGCGCGCGCCGCACCATGAGCGTGGCGATATCAGTACCGGACGAAGCTGCTAGCGCGACCTGGATCGGCTTTATCCTGATGTGCCTCGGCATGTTCATGGCGATCCTCGACATTCAGGTGGTCGCAACCTCGCTGCCGGCGATCCAGTTTGCGCTTGATATCTCGCGGGACGCGATGAGCTGGATCCAGACCGCCTACCTGATCGCCGAAATCATCGCCATTCCGCTGACGGGCTGGCTGACCCGCGTACTGACGTTGCGCTGGCTGTTCGTGGGTTCAATCAGCCTTTTCACCCTCGCCTCGATCGGCTGCGCGTTCAGCGGCGATTTCGCGACGCTGGTCACTTTCCGCGTACTCCAGGGGTTTGCCGGCGGCACGCTGATCCCGGCGGTGTTTTCCGCGGTGTTCCTGCTGTTTCCGCTTCCGCAGCATCCGATAGCAACCACGATGGCCGGCATCGTGGCGGTGCTGGCGCCGACCGCAGGACCCGTGGTCGGCGGCTGGATCACCGAGACCTGGTCCTGGCACTGGCTGTTCCTGATCAATGTCGCCCCCGGGCTTGTTGCGGCTGCCGCCACGCCATTCCTGCTGCCGGCGGAGAAACCGAATTTCGCCGATCTCGCCACGCTGGACTGGACTTCGCTCGCCCTGATGGCGATGGCGCTGGCCGCCCTCGAGCTCGGCCTGAAGCAGGCCCCGCAGGATGGCTGGCTTTCGCCGCTCTGCCTCATGCTGTTCCTCGCAATCGCCGTGACGGCGGCCATCTTCACATGGCGAACGCTTAGAGCGACGCATCCCGTGGTCGAACTGACGACGCTGCGCGCGCGCCCATTTGCGATCGGCTGCGCCTTGAGTTTTTGCCTCGGCGTTGGATTGTTCGGTTCGGTCTATCTGATGCCGGTCTTCCTCGCCTATGTGCGGCGTCACGACGCCTTCGAGATCGGCACCATCATGCTCGTCACCGGCGTCGCGCAACTGGTGGCAGCACCTGTGGCGGGCGCGCTGGAGAGCCGGCTTGATCCGCGCAAATTGTCGGCGGCGGGATTCGGCCTGTTCGCGGTCGGCCTTGGCCTAAGCGCATTTCAGAGCCGCATCGCCGATTTCGACGAGATGTTCTGGCCGCAGGTCTTGCGCGGCGTCGCCATCATGTTCTGCCTGCTGCCGCCGACGCGGCTGGCTCTGGGCAGGCTGACCGCGGCGCAAGTGCCCGACGCCAGCGGACTTTTCAACCTGATGCGAAACCTTGGCGGGGCGATCGGCATCGCGCTGATCGACACCATCCTTTATGGGCGCTCGATCGGACATGGCGAGGCCTTGCGCGACCGGCTGATCGCCGGCGACGTTACCGCGGCGCAGGCGATCGGTCTCGATGTGCAGCTGTTTACCCACCCGCCGCCCGACGTCTCGGATACCGCCATCGAGGCTTATGTCCGCCCGATGGTCGAGAGAGCGGCGTTCGCGATGTCGGTCAATGAAGCCTGGATGTTGCTCGCCATTGTCGCGCTGATCGGCCTTTTGCTCGTGCCGTTCGCTGGAAAAACTCAGAGCCAGGGTGATGCGGCGAACTAACCGGACGTGCGGCCGAAGCGTCACAATCGATGAAAGATGACCCGAAGTGGACGTTCGATCTGCCGGCAACGATGCCGACATGGGCAAATTGCTCTGATTGCCAATGTCCTGACGGCACCAATCCTTGCAACGTATCGGCGGGCCTGATCAACTACTGCGCGGAGGCGGGACCGATGGCGGACGATAGAGGCCGAATCGAACGGAAGCTTGCGGCAATTTTTGCAGCCGATGTTGCTGGTTATTCGCGCCTGATGAGCACCGACGAAGCCGGCACGCTACGGAGGCTCGCTACATACCGTCAGCTTATGGATGAGCTGATAGCTCAACACGGCGGCAGGATAGCGAACACGGCGGGAGATAGCGTTCTGGCAGAGTTTCCAAGCATCGTAGATGCGGTGGAATGTTCGATCGCGGTGCAGCTGAAGCTCGGCGAAACTGCAGCCCAAGAGGCGGAAGGGTCCGCTCTGCGATTCCGAATAGGTATCCACGTCGGCGATGTGATGGTTCGGGGCGGAGACTTGCTTGGGGATGGGGTCAACATCGCGGCAAGATTGGAGAGTATCACGGACCCCGGGAGCATTTGCGTATCGGGTGCGGTCTTTGACCAGATCGAAGGAAAACTTGATGCTTCCTTTCGCTCACTTGGGCTTCAAACGTTAAAAAATATTGCCAAGCCAATCGAGGTCTATGCAATCAACCTTGCTAAAAAGCTGCAGCCGGCGGCTTTACAAATTCCCTCTTCGGCAAACTTTCAGCAGCAAATTCGGTACTGCAGATCAGCGGACGGCGTTCGTTTGGCGTATTCGCTGGTTGGCAGCGGCCCACCCCTTGTCAAATCGGCAAATTGGCTCAACCACCATGAGATCGATTGGGAGCTTCCCCTCTACCGCCATATGCTTTTAGGACTGGCCAAACATAACACGCTGGTCCGATATGATGCGCGGGGTAACGGTCTATCGGACTGGGACGCAGCCGAGATTTCGCTGGACGCCTGGGTCAATGATCTGGGCGCCGTTGTTGATGCAGCGGGCCTGGATCGATTCCCGATTTTCGGATGGTCACAGGGCAGCGCGGTGTCTATCGCCTACGCTGTGCGTAACCCGAATAGGGTCTCCCGCCTTATTTTGTTCGGCGGCTTCGCTACAGGAAGATTCAAGCGTGCCTCCACAACCCCAGCAGATCTTGATCGATATCGAGCAATGTCAACCCTGATGCGCTTAGGCTGGGGAGCTGACGATCCTACTTTCAGGCAGTTAATGACATCTCAATTGATGCCCACTGCCACGACCGAGCAAGCGCAGGCTTTTAACGAACTACAGCGCAAAAGCTGCTCGCCGGAATGCGCTGTGCGCTACTTTGAAACAGTCGCCAATTTTGACGTTCGCGATCTGTTACCGCAGCTAACGGTGCCGACGCTTGTCCTTCACGTTCGTGGGGATGTCATGGTCCCGATCGAAGAGGGTCGGCAGCTGGCAGCAAATATTCCCGGTGCGAAGTTTGTTTCGTTGCCGGGAAAGAACCATCTGCCTCTTGAGAACGATCCGGGGATGCCTCAGTTCTTTGAGGAAATTTCCGCGTTTCTCAACGAAGACCGGACGAAAGCATCGTAAGGTCCGTTCACACCTGCTGTTCGGCAGCGTGATGTCCTTGATCTATCGCCGGCTCGCCGCTTGCCAAGGACATTTGCGTCGGGCAACTTTGCGAAAGAACCGGCGCGAGACGATGCCGGTCACCACAGGGAGGTCATCATGCTGACACGCCGAGGCTTTGCTGGCGTTGCATCCTGCGCGCTCTGCTCCATCACCGGATTTGCTGCGACCGACGCATCGGCGCAGACACCGCCCGCGGCGACGCCGGGGGTCACACGAAAGATCTTGACGCAGACCGACGGCCCCGCGCCGGGATATGTCACCCTCCTGGTGGATATCGAAATCGAGGCCGGCGTCACCATCGGGCGGCATACCCATCCCGGAATCGAATCCGCTTATATGCTCGAGGGCGGCTTCGATCTGCCGATCGAGGGACAATCGACCAAGTCCTTCAAGCCGGGCGATGCCATCCTAGTCCCGGCCAACACGCCGCATGCGGGCGGCAAGAACGGCGACAAGAAGTCCCGCTTGGTGGTCACCTATATCCTGGAGAAGGGCAAGCCCATCGCCTCGCCGGCGTGATCCACTAGAGCAAGATCGGTTCTGATTGAATCAGAACCGACGCTCTAATTTCTTGTTTTGACGCGTTTTCTTCACGCGAACCGGTATCCACTTCGCTCGAAAACGCTTTAAGCGGTCTTAAGCGAGATGCCGCGGTACTTGTCGGCGGCCTCTCACTGCTGCTTTTCCCAGAACGACAACAGTCCCTGCGAGGCCGAGCCGCCGATCACGCAGGGAATCCCGATCGCGACCTGGCCAAGCGCCGCCGCCGAAACGCACCCGAGCGCGACCGCGCCGACGCCGACCTGGCCCCAGAAGTCGAGGTTGCGCCGCGCGTCGGAGCCCTTGGCCTTGAGTTCTTCCACCGCCGCAAGCGCGTCTTTGCGGACCGCGCCAAGCTGCACGGTATCGGCCGCCTCGACCACCTCGCCAAGCGGCACCTTGACGGCTGCCGGCTGCACCGAGAGTTCGCTGCGAAGATATTCGCGCAAGCCGGCGTCGCGCACCGCGTAGCTGGCGAGCGTATAGCGCGCCATGCTGCCGACTGTCAGCTTGTCGACGGTGTCGCGGCTCTTGCTCCACGGCAGCATCGCAATGATGCGCAGGATCGGGGTGTAGGAGCCGGTCGCGAAATAATATCCCCACAGCGTGTCGAGCAGATCCTGGTTACCGGCGAAGGTCTGCTTCATCTTCAGCTTCTTGTCGTCCTTGGCGAAAGGATTTTGCGTGAACGCGCCCTTAAGCTTGTCGAACATGCCTGGTTTTGTTTCCTCGAGCGGAATCTCGGTCAAAGTCGGCAGCGTGCCCGTGAGGTAACTGTCGATCATCACCCTGCGGCCCGGCATCTTTGGCGCGACCTTGCGCAACAGGTTGCGCCAGTCGGGCAAGCCCGAAAAAGCGATGGCGCGTACGATCACCCATTCGTCTTCCGGCTTGACGGGAAACAGACTGTTGACGAGCTGTTCGGCTTTAGCCGGATTTGATCCGATCGCGCCGGCGATGAAGCCGAGATAGATGCCGGCGTTCTCCGGTTCCCTGAAGGTCTGCGAGTGAAACAATACGCGCACGGCCGCCGGGATATGGGCGTAATCGGGCTTGGCGCGATAGTTGTAGATCCACTGCTGGACCACGTTCAGTGAGGCGCGCGGATCGATCTCCGGCGTCATCGCGGCTGACGCCGGCTGGACCAGGACGAACAAGGCGGTGACGAAAGCGACGCAACGCATGTGATGCTCCCAAACGCGAACGTTTGCTGGTCTATCGCTAGGTTCGATTTGAAGCGGCTATGCGACATTTTCGGGAAGGTGCGGTTTCGCGTTGCGTCGAAATTGTGGCAAACCGTTAAGGCTTAAGGCGGCATCTCACCGCACGGCCGACATTTTTTCGCCCCGCCGGCGCACTTCGATCGCACCGGGACAGGCGGGATAACAGGCGGAACGTGATGAGGCCACCCTTGGCGTCGGACCGGCGATGGGCCGGGTCGAGAGCCGCAAGCACGCTCCTGGCCGCAGCGCTTGCGCTTTCCTCCGCGCAAGCCATTGCGGCCGAGAGCCCAGCGCAAGCGCGCATGGGCGACGCGAAGACGCGCGACGGGATCGAGGTCGAGGGTAATCGCCGCGTCGATGCCCAGACGGTGCGTTCGTATTTCCATCCGGGAGCGGACGGGCACATCGACGAGGCCGCGCGCGACGCGGCGCTAAAGGCGATGCTTTCGACCGGTCTGTTCGACAAGGTGACCATCGAGCGCGCCGGCGAGCGGCTGAAGGTGCATCTTCACGAGGCCCCGGTGCTCGACCGGGTCGCCTTCGAAGGCAACAAGAAAATCAAGGACAGCGAATTGGCCGCGGCGGTCGAATCCAAGCCGCGGGGCACGTTGCAGCGCGCCCGCGTGCAGTCTGACGTCAACCGCATCCTGGAGGCCTACCGCCATGTCGGGCGCGACGATGTCGGCGTGAGGCCCGAGATCATCGACCGCGGCAACGACCGTGTCGACCTGGTGTATGTGGTGACGGAAGGCGCCCGGACGCCGGTGCGGCAGATCGACTTCGTCGGCAACAAGGCCTTCGGCAAGCGGCAGCTCGCCGCCGTGATCAAGACCTCGGTCACAAGGCCGTGGAGTTTCCTGACCGGCGGCGATGTCTACGATCCCGACCTCATCGCTGCCGACCGCGAGTTGCTGCGGACCTATTACCGCAGCAAAGGCTATGCAGACGCCAGCGTGACCTCGGCGGCCGCCGAATATGATCCCGCTGCGCGTGGCTTCACGCTCACTTTTACCATCGACGAAGGCGCGACCTACCATTTCGGCGACATCAATATCGTCTGCAATGTGCAAGGGCTCGATCCCGAAAGACTTCGCCGCCTGCTGTTGGTACGGCGAGGCGCCATGTTCGACGGCACCGCGCTCGACAAGACCAACGACGTTCTGGCGATCGAGCTTGCCAAGCTCGGCTATCCCTTCGCCCATGTCACTCCCCGCATTACGCGCGATACCGGCGCAGGGCGCATCGACGTGGCGCTCGAGATCGAGCAGGGGTCGCACACCTATGTCGAACGCATCGACATCCACGGCAACGGCCGCACCCGCGGCTACGTGATCCGGCGCGAATTCGACATCGGCGAAGGCGATGCCTACAACAAGGGCCTGATCGACCGCGCCGAGCGGCGCCTGAAGAACCTGAATTACTTCAAGACCGTCAAGATCACGGCGAAGCCTGGCTCGGTGCCGGACCGGGTCGTTCTCGACGTCGAGGTGGTGGAACGCGAGACCGGGGATTTCAACATCGCCGGCGGCTACTCGACCACCGATGGCTGGCTTGCCGAGGTCAAGCTCGGCGACACCAACTTCATGGGCACCGGTGTGGTGGCCAAATCCGTCTTCACCTACGGCCAATACAGCCGCGGGATCGATCTGTCGGCAACGGATCCGTATTTCTTTGGCAGAGTCTCGGCGGGCGTCGATGTCTTCGCCAAGCAGACTGATTCCAACAGCTATCAGTCCTACGGCAGCGACACTTACGGCGCGATGATGCTAATCGGCACGCCCCTGACTGAGCAGCTCGGCATGCAATGGCGCTACTCGATCTCGCGGCAGAACGTCACGGTCAATCCGGCCGCGCTCGCGGCACCGCCCTCGCTGGCGATCCAGCAGGCTGCCGCGGCCGGGCCGCAATGGGTGTCCGCGGTCGGCACCACCGCCACATACTCTACGCTCGAAAATAATAAGGCTCCGACCAACGGTATCAATTCGCAGCTCCGGCAGGACCTCGCCGGCCTCGGCGGCGACGTTAGGTTCCTGCGCACATCGGAGGATTTGCGCTACTACCACCAGGTCACTGACGACGTGGTGGCCCTGACGCGCGGCCAAGGCGGCTACATCACCGGCTGGGGCGGCAAGCAGGTGCCGTTGATCGACAGCTTCTTCGGCGGACCTACCATGGTGAGGGGATTTGCGCCCAACGGCTTCGGCCCGCGCGACCTCACGCCCGGCACGACGATGGATAATGTCGGCGGCAGCATGTATTGGGCGACCACCGCCGAACTCCAAAGCAATATCCCCGGTGTGCCGGCGGAATACGGCATCAAGGCGATCGCGTTTGTCGATGCCGGCAGCGTGTTTCGCTACAGCGGACCGACAACGTTTCCGGGCTCCACACAATCGCTGCAGCTTGCCAACGCCAACATCGTGCGCTCGTCGGTCGGCGCCGGCCTGACCTGGGCCTCGCCATTCGGCGCCCTCACGGTCAACTATGCCGTGCCGCTGACGAAAGCGTCCTACGACGTGGTACAGCCGCTCGGCTTTACCGCCTCGCCGTTCTGACCAAAGCGGGCTCGGTGGCCCAGGCCTATGAGGGTCGCGTCCCCTGTGACTTCGTCGAGCTGACGCGGTCCGAAATGCCCTTGCCAGCAACATCGGCCACGCGACCGACTTTGGCGGATATTTCGCCGACCGCCGATTTTGCATCCTCGACCGTGAGACCCTGCTTGCGAGCTTCCTCGGTCACGGCACCCATCACGTCTTTTGCAACTTTGGTCGCCCGATCGGTCTGTTCAGAGGCGAACGCGGTAGCCTTGGCTTTAACCGTATCGCTGGTTTCACCAAGGTGGGCCGATTCCACTTCGCTCGACGGCAACGCGGCTGCAATTCCCGCGCCGATCGCGAGCCCAATGGCGCCAAGCGCCAATGGCTGCGCCCTGAATAGCTCGGTCAGGTTGGAGCGCGCCGTGTCCAACATCTCCGCACCTGCGCCGGGAATGGATCTCGCATAATCGGAAATCACGTTGGCTTGCTCGCGTCCGAATCGGCCTGCACTTTCGAAGGCGGCTGTGGCGCTGTCCTGAACGGTATCCTTAGCCGACGCCAAGCCTTCGCCGATCGAATTGGCGCGCGATTTCAGACCGGAGCGGGCGACGTCCCATGTTCGGTCGGCCGCTTCCGGCAAATGTTCGAAACCCGCGCCGCGGACAAAATCCCCGGCCCGTTCCACCGTTCGACCACCGGCGAAGAGCCACACCACGCCCATACCGATCAATGTGGCGGCGATTGGGTTCTGGCGCGCGGCATCGCCCAAATCACGAACGAAGTCCGTGGTTTTTTCCGAGATATCACTCATCGCACCATCTCCTTCGCGGCAATCTTGTCACGTTGCACCTGGTCGAGCGTCACCGAGGGCTTGAGAGCATCCCCCGAAAGACGGCTTAATCCGGCTCCTATCAACACGCCTGAAATCAGCGCCGCGCCCGCGCCTGTGATGAGATAGGCGACGGGCTCGGTAAATCCGCTGCGTATCAACGCTGCAGAAACCGCAAATAACAACAGCACCAGAGCCGGCATCAAGAAGACCGCGCCGGCCCCGATCATGGCGGCGGCACGGCCGACCTGACGGGTTTTTTCGGCGAGTTCCGCGCGCGCGAGTTCGAACTCGTTGCCGACGAGCTTGGCAAGCTGGCCGACTGCTTCGCTGAAGAGTTCCGGTATCGACCGGTTATTTGGAGAATTCATCGCGATACCCTTTATTGACCGCGCTCGATCGGTTCGAGGCGCCGCCGGCAAAGTGATCGCTGCCCGTTTGGCGGTAGTCACTGCCGGTGGGTCGGTAGTCTGGGCGTTCGGCATCATTGGCGGAACTCTTCAAGAATCGGACGACACCAAAGCCGGCGAGCACCGCCATTCCGAGGAACGCGGTCGGTTGCCGGCGCGCAAACGATTGTGCGCCGCGCATCAGGTCGTTGAAGTTGCCGGTCTTGATCGAGTCCGAAACACCTTCGATCTGGGACGCTGCCTTGCGGATGTAGACTCCGGCAATCGGAAGATCGCTATCGAATTCCCGGGCGGCTCGGCGCATGGTGTCGGCCAGGCTTCCGACATATTCCGCACCGGCGTTCTTCTGGCCATCGACGGTCTGCTTCAGCTTGTCGGTGGCCTGAGAGGCGACATCCTTTGCGGCATCGATGAATTCCGACGCCTGATCCTTGATCGCGTCTGAGGAAGCGCCTGCCATGCCCATCGCCTTGTCCTTGAGATCGCGGCCGGCAGATAGCGCCTGATCGGCGATGTTCTTGGCGGGGGTCGCGGCCTTCTCGAAACCGTGAGGCGAGCCCGATCCCGATTGGTCGGTGGTCCTGAATGTTTGGTCAGCCATGGTGGTTGCCTCCTTGGATATTCGATTGATGATTTTCTTCCGGGGGTTCGAAAGCGGTCGTCACCGCGCGTTCCGCCACGCGGCGCACGCGCTCGCCCACGTCCTGCGCGGCTTTTCCTATGCCGTCGGGTGTCAGGCCCTCCGCTTCGGCCTGCCGGGCGGCCTCGTCATACACTTCGCCGGCCGCGTTCCTGGCCTTGTCAAAACCCTGCGAGGCGGCGGTTTGCGCACGTCGCTTCACCGCCTGGCTGGCGTCGCCGACGAGGTCATCCTCGATGTCGGTGCGGGGCAGTGCGCTGGCGATCAAACCTCCGATCAGCAGGCCGGCGCCCGCCACCAATAACGGATTTTGTTCGACGGTCTGGAGGAACGTCTTTCCCGCGCGGTCGGTAAGATCGGATGCCTTATCGCGGACTACCCGTGCGGCATCCATGCCGGCATCGGCGGCGGTTCCGACGGCGTTGCGGACAGCTGAGCTTGCAGCGGATGTGACGTCCTGCACCGAAGCCGCCGCGGAACCGGCCATCCGGACGCCTTCATCCCTGAGATCGGTTGCGCGGCCGGAAAGCGAATGACCGAGCGAATTTGCCTTGTCCTGAAGTTTCTGGGAATTGGCAGCGAGAGAGGCGCCCGCGACGCCGGCGAGGCGGCTCGCGTTATCGGTTCCACCCGACACCGCGGCGCTCACGCGATCAAGCTGGTCGGAGGCGTACGTCTTGGCGGCGGACGCAGATTCTTCGACCTGATCCTGCAATTCACGAACGCGGCGCATCGCCTCGTCCGAAAGGTCAGAGGCCATGTCAGATGCCTTTTGTGCGGCTGCCTGGCCAGTTTTCGAGCCGGCGAAGAAAAGGCCCGCCCCAACCATGAGAACCGGTAGCGGGATCGTGCGCGCCAGCCGCAGCAGCGGATAGGCAATGCTGGCTCCAATCGCCACCGCCTGCATCGGATTCCTGCGCGCGGCTTCCGCCGCGTCGTTTAGCAACTGTTCCCCTCTGCTTCTGATGTAACCCGACACCTCCGTCCTGATGGCCTCGGGCCTGACGCGCTCGCGGATGTCGCTGGCAGTGTCCGCAACGCTGGTCTTGAGCTGCTCGACAGTGCTGGCCAGGCCGGCCCGCGTTTGCTCGGTTTCGCGTTTGATCTGCTGCAATGAACGGGTGTCGGTATGTGACATGGTGCAATCCTCTGCGAACTACTCCATGTCGAACCTTCCATTGTCACATAAGTTCCGCCGCGACGCCTGCCGAATGATTTTTTGCGGCGTCAGGGCGGGCTGGTCTCCCAGAATGATGTCGATAAATTGCGGTCGATCGGATCGAGTTGAGTTTTGTTCCCGCCGTTGCGAAATTCCGCGTGATGCGCGCTCGCGTCTGCGATGAGCGCGCATCACGCAAGGTTAAGATGGCAACGCAAACCGGGCGACGCGTGACTGCACGCCGCCAGCATCACCTCGCCACCGGCTAGAATCCCATGGCGGAGTGCCGCCAACGGCCGGGGCGCAAACAATTCAAGTCGTTGTGGTCATCCCATCCGCCTCGGGCCCGCCAACCGCTCCAGGCGATATAGTCCTCTTCCTTGGTATAGGGATTTCCCGCCTCGTGGCCCGGACAAGTGCCGCTCTGGATGTAGATGCTGGGGTGGGTGACCGTGTGTTGCGCCATTGCCGGCCAGATCAGCGCGGTGGAAAAAACAATCGCAGCACCAATCATTGTGGATTTCGTCATGCCATTCTCCTTTCATTAGAGTAAGGCAAAAAGCGAAACGCGAAACGCGACGCGCAACGTAGCCACTTCCGGTGATCAACGTCGGGGGTGCCGGCGATGCGTTCGGTGTGACGCGCTCGCCGCCAGAGTCTACTCCTGCCCTCAGCAAACCATAATAAAGAAATGTTTATTGGGGCCGAGAGCGTTTTCGCGGAAACCAGCGCGTAAAGAGAACGCGTCAAAACAGAAGATTAGAGCCTCGGTCTGATTTCAATCGCGACCGAGCAGGTTCGATAGCGCTGCGGATGCCTGCGCCATCGGTGCATGATTGTATTGCAATTGTAGGCGAGACGGCTGCGAAAGGTTGGTTGGCCGGCGCCAGACCAATTCAAAAAGCCACGCCGATGCGTATTCCGCGCCGCCAGACAATGCGGCCCTTCTTTTTCACATTGCCGTGGAGAAGTTCGATACGGTCCGGCAAGGCCACCATCGGGAACACTTCGAGACAGGCACCGCCCGGGGAGTAGTCGATCAGCTTGCAAGCGACCACAGGCGCCTTCGGGCTCACAATGATCTGGGCCTTGCTTGCCGCAGGATTCGTGGGCCGAACCCGCTGGTATAGCCGCGGCGACTTGTCTCCTGGCATAGGAACCCCACGATACCTTCACGCAGTTACGCCATTAATAGTCGACAATGGTTAAACATCTGCTGAGGCGGAATGGGCCGGGCCAGGCGGCAGGGAACGATCTGTCGACCGGGAGGTCTCTGAGCTGCCCAAGAATTTCACGTTAAATCAAATGATTGCGGGCAAGGCGAGGAAGCCGGCGGCGGCGAAAGCACGCTAAATGCGAGATCGCAGAAGAAATACCAAGCGGGCCTATTTCAGCCGGGGCCTACCTCTTGTTCCGGCAATACGAGGCCGTCGCCGATACAGAACACGCGGCTCGATTGTCGGCGAAGGGACGCCTTTCTCGCCGGCCGACATCGGCCACATCGATCGGTCAACCGCACAGAAAAGCCGGAGTTAACCCAACCCGATGCTGGTGGAGACGCGAGGGGAGGACGCTGCCGGCGGCTGGGACAGCGATTGGCCGATGCGCCTGAGCATCGCGCTCGCGCGCTTGGCACTATGGTCCAGCACCCAACGCCCGAATGCGTTGGGCGACAGCGCGGGAGCATAGAGAAATCCCTGAACGACGTCGCAACCAAGCTCGGTGAGCAAATTCCGCTGCCCTTCGGTTTCAACGCCTTCGGCGACGACGGCGAGTTGCAAGCTCTGGCCAACGCCAACCACGGTGGTGACGATCGCCCGTGCGCTTTGATCTCTTTCGATGTCGCGCATGAAGCTGCGGTCGATCTTGAGCTCGCGAATTGGCAATTGCATGAGCCGGCTGAGGCTCGAATAACCTGTGCCGAAATCATCCAGCGACAGCCCTACCCCCAGCCTGCGAACCGCATTCATGGTCTCGATCGCGATCGTGCGCTCGTTCAGGATCACGCCCTCGGTAATCTCGAGCATGAGCGCTCCCGGCGGCAGACCGTGCTCTGCCAGAATCTCGGCGACCGCCGATGCCAGGTTTTCGTTCTGGAAATTGATGGGAGACAGATTGACCGACACGCTGGGGATATCCAGCCCGGATGCCCGCCACTGCGCCATTTGCCGGCAGGCCTCACGTATCGACCACAGGCCGATCTGCTCGATCAGTCCGCACTCTTCGGCCAACGGTACGAACTTCGCCGGCGATACCTCGCCGAGCGCCGGGTCATACCAACGCGCCAGCGCCTCGACGCCGTGGATGGCACCATCGATTGTCCGGATCTGCGGTTGATAATGCAATTTCAGGGCATCATTGACGATCGCGCTGCGCAACGCCGCGCTCAAGACCAGCCGTTGCTTGGCAAGCCCGTTCATCTCGGCGCTGAAGAAACGATACGTGGAGCGGCCGGCCCGCTTGGCCTGGTACATGGCGGCGTCGGCCTGCTGTATCAGGGTATCGATGTCGCTGGCGTTGTCCGGATAGAGGCTCACGCCCATGCTGGCGGACATCGGCACCTGCCTGGTTCCGATCTTGAGCGGCATGATCAAAGCCTCGGTAATCCGCGAGGCGACGAGCGCGGCTTCGGCCGCGTCGCGGTTCGGCAGGATCACCACGAATTCGTCGCCACCAAGACGTCCCAGCCTGTCGTTGGGCTGAATCTGCGCGCGCAGGCGCTGGGCAAACTGGACCAGCAATTCGTCGCCGGCCGAATGTCCGAGCGTGTCGTTGACGTCCTTGAAGTTATCGACATCGAGAAACGCGAGCGCGACATGTTTGCCGGCGGGACAGGCCTCGATCGCTTCGGAGATCAGAGCCCGCAGGTGCGAACGGTTTGGCAGGCCGGTCAACACGTCATAATAGGCAAGCTGCGCGATTTGGGCTTGGGCTTCCTTACGCTCGATCGCGACCGCCCCGAGATGCACGCAGGCATCGACGATGCGCTGATGCCAGCGACTCGGCGGGCGGCACTCCCTGAAATAGAAGGCGAAGGTTCCGATCACGCGGCCGTCCTTGGCCTTGATTGGCGTGGACCAGCAGGCGCGCAGGCCGACCTCAAGCGGCCGGACCTTGAACGGCTGCCAGCGCGGGTCGGAATCGATATCGATTGCCAGGACTGGCTCGCCGTAATATGCCGAGGATCCGCAGGAGCCGATGTCAGGCCCAATCGCGACGCCATCCAGTGCCCTTGAATAGTCTTCGGGAAGGCTCGGACCGCCAAGCGGATGAATCAGGCCGCAGGCATCGATGTGGAGCACCGAGGAAACGACATCAGGCGCGATCTCCTCGACACGCCTGCAAAGCCGGTCGGCGATATCCGTAATCGGAATTTCATCGGCCAGCGCGTTCATGATCAGCTGCTGCAGCGAGCGCAACTGTTTGGTCTCGGTGATGTCGGTCAAAATCGCGCACACGTATTTGACGTGCCCGCGAGCATTGCGGAACGCCTTCAGGTTCGCCTGGACCCAGATTTCGTCGCCGTTCCTGTCGTAGCTGAGGATTTCCGCTTCGCCGCCACCTTCTTCGTCGACCTGGCGCCGTAGCCTCGCCAGTGCCCTGCGGTTGGTATGCCGGCCTACCAGCAGCGCGTTCACCTGCCGCCCCTGCGCTTCCTCGAGCGAGTATCCAAACATTCCCGTAAACGCGGCGTTGGTATAGAGGGTCTTTAATCTTCGATCGGTAACGACCACGGCGCGGTTGGTCCCGTCAGCGATCAATGTGAGCAGCGCCAGTCTTTCGCGCAACTCGGCCTCGATGGTGATGTCGCGGACGATCGCGATGGTGCGGCTCTGGCCGCCGGTCTCGACGCGTGAAAGCGACAGCGCGGCGCGTATTCGGCTGCCGTCCTTGCGCTGGATCGTAATTTCGCCGGCGCTGTTCTGGTTGGCATCGCCGCCGTTCGCCTGACCTGAGACCGGCTTCGCAACATCTTGCTTTTGCAGGTCGACCATTCCCAGCCGGCTTACATGGCAACCGAGCACTTCTGCGCGATCCATCTCCCAGATCAGTTCGGCCGCCGCGTTGAAATGGCTGATGCGAAGATCGCTATCGGCGATCACAACGGCATCTTTCGCCAGCTCCAGCGCCGCCAGCAGGAAGTCCGGAGTTTCGGCTACCGGGTGATCTTGTGCGCGCATTGTCCGATCCTGATGTCGGTTTGCAAGCCAACGAGGCCTGACCCTTGTTGAAGGCACCATTGTTGGGAGAAGCTTATCGGTCTAACCGTGTTAAAAAGGTTGTGCGATACCGGACATATCCGCGGAAAGGTTTCATCCTTAAAAATCCGCTACCATCATCTGAAGTTGGCACGGCCGAATGGCCGGGACGGTTTCATCAAGCAGATCTCTGCGGCTCCACAGAATTCAGAGACGCGATACGCCTGCGATGTCCTTCGGCATCCTGACCGCACCGCGGGCTTTGACCCGTCGCTGCCGCTTGATCTCGTTAGAATTTTAGCGACCCGTCGCACACACCCTTAAGCCCTGAAAATACAGACTGCGCTTTTCATGCAAGGGCATTTCATGATCGACGAAAAAGTCAAAATCAAATGCACGAAATGCGCGCAGGTATTTCGAGAGCGCGCGAATCGAATCCGCGAGGGATTTCAAACCAACTGCGCGCATTGCAATCGGCTGATTACGTTCGACGGCAATTCGGACGACAGAAATATTCGCAAAGCACTGATGGCCGCGAAGGAAGTGCGGTTGGCTGTTGAGGCCGAGCGCAAAGCCCGCGCGAGAGGCACAGATGGCACCGCCGACGCCAGCTCCGGTCCTGGATCGCAGCCAGTATTAGCTCGTCTCACTCCGTCACTTTTCCAGAAAGCGGATCGAGGGGTCTTGGCGGCCCCGGAAGCGATCGCGTGCGATCGATCTAGTTGAGCGGCAGCCAGACTATCTCGCACGGACCATTGCAGCGGTTGCAATGCGCTGGTTGAGCGAAGGTGTTGGCCAGCTCCCATTCCTGCGTCTCGTTGCTCCACTGGGCGGTCGCGTGGGAGATGATGTCGTCGGAGTGGCAGTTACAGCAAACAGGGGTCGACCGTGTGGATCGGGTCACTCGCCGTTCGATGTTTTGGACCAAATCTTGTTGGGCCAAATCTTGTTTCGAATGAAACGGATTGAGAAGTAAAGGATGCGTCATCTCGGTCCCCGTGCTGCCGCCCCGAACTTAGCGCCCCGATCGGGTTTGTCTCCATTGGTTTCTCGTTCTCTCTCGTGGCGCTGTGGATAATGTTGATATTCGCTGATCCACGGAGAGCGTGAGATCGGCGCGCCAGCTACCTTGCTGTGCGCGCGATGCGGCGGTAGCGGGAGGCCGCTCGCGGGCGGCCAAGTCCACCACGGCTCGGCGCTGGCGACAAATAAAAGCCCCGCCGGATTACTCCGGCGGGGCAAGACCATGTGTCGCTCGGGCTGCTCCTGAGACGGGGATCAGATATTATTTCAACGAAGTATTGATCGAATCAAACTTGGCGTTGAGGTTGGTACCCAACCCATTAACCACAGCAATGATCGCAAGCGAGATACCGGCTGCGATCAAACCATATTCAATCGCGGTCGCACCGGATTGATCGGACAAGAATTTCAAAAAGCTACGGCGCAAACCTGCCTCCATTGATTGTGTTGAAGCCATCGGCGACCGCAGGAATACAGACAATGATGTAAGGATGGATAAATCGACCCTGAACAGTTTTAATCACGTGGTGGGAGCATGCCTGGTGGCTCGCGCCCGTCGCATGCATCCAATGGCACAGCAACGGCCTCTACCATACGATTGTACCGCTCCGGCAGCCGGCGCCAGCAATTCATCTTGGGCCACCTGGATGCGGGCAGCGCCGGCCAGTTGCCGCAAGCAGCTGAAATCTCCTCTCTGCAAACGAAAGAAGATGACGAAACAAGACCGGAAAGGTCATGGATCGCGCGCGCAAGCACGGGAACCGCAGGGGTGGCCCGCTTGGAGACTGGGCCAGCTATTTCGAGGAGATCACTTGCTCGCGTATTGCGACGGCGCGGAATGGAAGATGCCGGCCCCCGAAACCTGGGAAGCGATCAGGAAGGCCGCGATGACAGCCGGCACGCTGATGAGTCTCAGGAATTGATCCACTGAAAGCATGGTTGTCGCCCCCAAAGCGATTTCAATTCGTAGTTTACGTCGAGTTCACTTCGCTGGTCAGGATCTGATCCGAAATGACTGTTGCGGATATCGCCGGCAACGCCAAAATCGTTATGACCGCCATCGTTTTCATGGAAACAGCGTCGCCGCCGATTGTGGCCGAAAATGTCAGAGCTTGGCGCATTTTCGGGACCAAGCCGGGAAACAATCATGGCCGCCGGCGGAGCGCGCGGGAAGGTATTCGCCGCACTGGAGGAGATAAGGCTCGCTTCATCTCGTGATGGCGACGTGCCCAGCATGTCGGGGCCGAATGCCCCAAGAACCGTTCCTATTTGGGTACCATCTGTTTAGGTTAAAAACCAATGCCCACCTCAGAAAGGTTCCCACGTCAAATCTAAAATTCGGTCTGTTAACCGCAGAAACCTATCAACGGTTCGCGATTTGGTTCTTTGGAGAAACCATCGTGAACCGCTTGCTCAAACCTTTGATCTTTCTTCTGGCCAGCATCTACTTCGTGGTAGACGCGCTGTTTATCGCGGTTTCCAGGCCTGTAGCCAAATGGCTCGCTGATCGAAAAGTGTTTGAAGGTTTGAAGGCTTGGATTGTTTCGCTTCCTCCTTATCCAACGCTAGCGCTGTTCGCGGTGCCCCTCATTGTTTTTGAACCGGCAAAACCGGCTGCTGCGTATCTGGCAGCGACGGGTCACATAGGCATGGGCCTTGCGGTATTTGTCGTGGCCGAAATCTTCAAGCTTGTGCTGGTGGAGCGCCTCTTTGCGGTAAGTCGCGACAAGCTGATGTCGATTTCGGCATTTGCCTGGGCCTACCGTCAATACCGTCAAATCAGGGAATGGCTTGAAGAAACGGCTGCGTGGCAGGCGATACGACGCTCGAGCAAGATCGCGCAATATGCAGTCCGAAGCTACCTGCTGCAACTGAGCCAAAGGTCGGCGGCTCGCATTTCATTTCAGCAACGCTGACTGTCGGACTGTTGAAATAAACGCAATAACCTTTGTTGTCGCAGTCATGGCGCCCGCCCTAACCGCCATCGGCCAGGCAGTTCCAATCCAGACGCGGGCTAAGCGAGGCAACAAGGCCATCCCGGCACATCGGCTTGGTCATGACCAGCCAGAAGCAAAAGAGAACGGCGATCAGCGCGACGCTGAACAACAGCCGCAGGTGCATTTCAAACCTCTGCTGTTTGCAGGTGATATCGCCGCCGCTTGCATCGGCGTATCGCGATCATTTCAATGACCCCTTTGCGCTGCATAGATTTGGTAGAAAGCGATGACGATCTCGAACGCGATCAAAAGCACCACGATGATTTCGAGGCGAAGCGACCGCCTGGTATCGATGATGTCTGCCAACGTGTTGGCCGTCTCCGCCACCACGGCAAGCTTGCGGTTGAGCGCATCGACCCGCTGTTTGAGTTCGTATTCGTCCTCCAGACGCGCATAGAGCCGCTCCAGATCCGGACGGTCCCATAGCGCATCGGGCTTCTCCGCAATCGCAACCCGGCCGGACACATTGTGCTGCACCAACAGCGCATCTCCGATGAGCTTCAATATGCCCCGGCGATTTCGGCGGGTTTTCCCGGAGTTCGCCAGCTCCCGCACAAAGGGTTCGATGGTTTCGAACACTTTTGCCACCTCGCGCTCGTCATGGGCGAGCACGACGCTCTTGGCCAGAACGTCGGAAATGACGAGAAGCCTTGCCAGCGACAGGTCGCGAACCTGGATCGGTCCTCCCGCGGCCACCTGATCCTCGCCCTCACCTGCGAGTTCGAACGTCGCGGTTTCCTCTTCGGGCGGCGTCAACCTGCCGCCGATCCGCGATGACAGTCTTTCCAGGCAGGCGGCTTCATCCTCGGCGGACATATCGATAAATACCACCGCGCCGTAGCGAAATAGAACCGCGACGCCCTCTTGTCCGGCCCGGATGGCGAGCGGCACCCCCGACAGCGCCTCTTTCTCAAAGCCTGTTGTGTTGATCCGATCCCCGACATTGAGCGCGTGAGCGGTGACACGATTTCCTGACAGAGCGAAGCGATCCGGGGGGTTCTTCATCTGATGCGGCCTTGCGGAAGCGCACATCAACGGTGCGGCGGACCACAAGGAGGCTAGCACCAACCCGACATTGGCGCGACCCGCTGGCCGATCCGGCACCAAGTCAGCTGATCAAGCCCGGAGTGGCCCGAAAGCCGGCGGAGGAATTCGCCGTTTTGAGGCTGCCTCATAGGCCGACGCCACTTTCAGAATGATATCTTCCTTGCCCGGCTCGCAGCGAAATACCAGCGAAAAGGGAAGTCCGGGCTCGGCAAGGTGCGTAGGCACATTCGATGGCGCCGACACGTAGCGCTTGCCGTCGTCGCTGAGCTTGAATACCGGATCGTAGGTCACCTTCACAAAGCCGGCCGGGATTAGAACTTCCGTCAAACCGGCGTTCGGTCCCATCAGCGATTCCGGCGTCAGGTTCGAGGGAATATCGTATTGATGCGGATGACCGATCAACCCCGGCGCCCAGGGCGTGTGCAAGCGTACCAGGGCGTCGAGCCTGTTCTCCAGGATCACCATCATGTCGGCACGGCGCAACAATTCGCGCAGCATGATCCGTTCGTTGACGCCCTGGCGGCCGTCGAGCCTGTTGCGTGGATCCGCAACCTCCTCCCAATTCTTGAAGGCCGCGCGCTGATCGTCCCCCCAAAACTTCGATCGGGCATTGAGAGCCTTCCAGTCCGACAGCGATTCCTGAAAACCCCTTGCCTTCCAATCGTCGGCGCGGCGCATTAAATATTGCGAGAGATGATAGCGGAATGTGTTCGACAGCTCCTGCTGCTGGATAGTTGCGATGTCGAGGTTGGATGGTGGCGGGATGCGGCCTTCGGCCATCGCCACGCAATAATCGATCGGTTGCATGGTGCCGCCGCCGAAGACTTTTCCCGGCAAGAACTCGGTCGGCACAATCGCATCGGCAAAATCCGCAAACAGCGGCTTTCCCTTGCCGTCGAGGCGGAACAGGATGTCCGGCATGATCAGGGGAATGAGCTGCGCCAGCGCGCTTGTATAGTCGACCGCCATGACCTCCAGCTCAGGGTCGCGTTCCCACAGAGCGTGTCTGGATTCAACCAGCGTCGCGCCGAGCTTTCTGCCCAACACTTCCTTGATCTCGCGCGCCGCAGCGGAGACGATCGGCTGCTCGGTTTTCGAACCCTTGGGGTAGATCATGGATTCGCGAATGACCCCGATCCGCATGCCCTGGAGCGCGCCGGCGTGACCCGGCATCCGGGCGTAACCGGCGTAAGGTCCCTCGATCACCGAGGATCGCGGCACTGTCGTAAAGGGATCGCGCGGATCGTAATAGCCGTTGTCCGCGTCCTTGAGGGCATCGAGGATCCTGGCACAGTCGACAAGCGTGCGGGCATGAATGCCGGTGCGGTCGCAATGGACGTCGGCGCCGATCGCGCCGCCACTGAAACCCAGCATCGACTTGTGCGGAAGAATGAGCGCGATCGCGTTGTGGTTCGACGGACCGCGGCAGGAGGCACGGGTTTCTTCGCCGAGGCTCGCCATCACGAGATTGGTGCTGACCGACAGCGCCGACCCCGAACTTGACCCCAATGAGGCAGCGCGCGTGGTGTCATAAGGGTTGACCGCGTTGCCGCCCCAGCTGCTGCGCTGATGTCCCGACGTCGAGGCGAGCACTTTTTCTGGATGGTTCCTTCCACCGGGATCGCCGGCGCGGCCGTTGTACTCGGTGTTGATCGCCTTGGCGAAAATGATCGCGCCCTTGCTGCGCAATTGCTGGACCAGCAAATGGTCCCGGGCCGGGAAATCGATATCGTAGGCGGCGTCGCCTCCGCCAGTGGAGCGCATGTCGGCGGTGTCGAACGAGTCCTTGAACGAGAACACAACGCCGTACATCGGCATCTTCTCAAGATCGGGATTTCGCCCGTACTGCGCATCGAGCGCGGCGGCGCGCTCCAATGCGTCTGGCTGCTGCCGGAAAAACTCGCAGACCGGCGGCGCGCCCTTTGGCAACGGTCCTTTCGAGGGGTGAAGGTCGTACTCGCTTTTGCAGGTAACCGAACGCTCGCCGCGGATATTGAAGGTACCGATCGCGTTGACCTGTCCCGCGTTCGGCTGGCCTACGATCATGCCGTATTGCTGGTGCACGGTTGGGTCCGAGGCGGTCGGCTCCATGCGGCCGAACTCGAGCGGCGTTCCCTTGTACTTGTCGAGGTCCGGCAGGATCGTCGATGCCTTTACGGTTTCAGTCGGGAATCGCAGCGCCGTTTTGGCGCGAACCGCACCGTTCGCCTCCGGGACGTTGGCGCCATCTTCCGTCAGCAGAAGGCAGGCAGTGCCGTTATAGGCGCGTGCGCGATCGATGTATCGCTGAACCACCTCGACAAGGGTGGTTTTGCCGGCGCGGATCGCCTTCTGCAGATCGGCAATGGTCGCTTCCTCCAGGTGGAACGACGTCTCATTGCCCTTGATCTGATCCAACATCCGGCATTCCCCTTGAAAATCCAAATCCGCGCAATCGGCGCGAGACGACCCACCGCGGCTAGTCAGATCGGACGAGACGTCGATAAGTAATCCAGGAACGCGACTAATCCAAATTGGTTTGCGAGAGAACCCAAAAGTCCGGCGCGGCCGGCCAAAAAAAGGCCCCGGAGAATCCGGGGCCCCTGTTTCGCACGGCCTGCACCAAGGCAGCGATTTACTGCGCCCTGCCGCTACCAGATTTGGCGCCCTCCCTGGGTCACCTTTGCCGCGAAGCGTTCCCAGGGCCTGAAGGCCTGCTTGGCAAGCTCGCCGTAGAGTTCACAAATCCGCTGCGATTGGACGAAAAAATTCGCATAAGCCTGCCTTGCGAATTCGGTCTGAACCTCGATAGCCTTGTCGAGTGAGCGCACACCCATGAGTTTCGCGACAAAAGACGTGCCCTCCTCGAACGACCGCGTGGTGTAGTCCCCGTAGGCCGCAGCGATGGTTCGAATGGTGACGGAACCGCGGTCCGCCGGCGCGGTTGCGCCGATTGGCGGCAGGACTTCGCCGACCAGAGGCGCCTCCACTGGGGCGGCTGCGCCGTTCGTGACTGGGGCGGCTGCGCCATTCGTGGGGGCGTCAGTTGACGCAACCGTGAGATTGGTTTGATCATCATCCCGCTGCTCAAGCTTCAGGCTTTGCGCCTGTTCAGCTGGCTCCCGCCGCTGCTCCCCCTTCCGGCCGCGCTGGCGGGGCTTCCGGCCCGATTTGTCCTTGTGCGACGTTGACATTGTTTGACTCCGTTGAACTTCGCTGCTGCAAATCGAACCAAACGCCAAGACTCCGCCATGTTTGCGATCAAATCGCGGTTCTGGCTTGTTCGTTACGCGGCGTCGGTGTGGTGACGGAAATCTGAATGCCGCGGGCGCGCGCCCGGCGCGCTCATCTTCGGCCTACTCAACGCAAAATTCCCAACGCAGGCATCGAGGGCGCGTGAGAAGGAATTGGCCTCCCGAAACGAAGCCGGGAGGCCATCGGAACCAAAATGCTTTCAGCTTCTATTGGCGCGCGGCCATAGAGCGCGACGTCCTATCCACCACCCCTTCAGCACGCTTCAACTGGCTTCGTCTTGAACTCGCTCCAACGAGGCGAGTATCTCGGCGACGACCTGATTGTAATATTCGTTTAGCCGCTGTGAATTGTGCATTTGTGCACGAAACTTATCCGTGTGGGTTGCATCCTCTGCGGAATCACTGGCGGCTGGCTCGTGAAGGGACTGAAGCTCGTCCCCAGACATCGATTCATAGCGTACCATTTTTACTAACTCGCATGATTGTCGTAAGCGCTGGGTCCCTTCATTGGCGGTCCCGTTTGAGGGCTTATTTGGGCGCTACCACGCCCCTTCAATGGTCGAAGAAGGCCAAACTGAGGGCCGCCCGCGTTGGCTGTCCGTCACGCGCGGCAGTCCTTAAGGGAAATTTCGCTTGGAGATCGCTGGGTTATCAAGCCACCGGCCCGTCCGGTGTGGCGCACTCCGCGAAACTATTCGGCTGACCGGTTCATCGAGGGGCGATTCATATTTGTTTCAAGCTTTGCATTCACAGTCATCATGCTTGGTCGGCGGCCCAGGCGCCATTGCTGCACGAGGTTCGTCGTGCGATGTGCGCGGCCCGCGAGAGGCGAAGGTTTCGCCTGACTTGCGAAGGGTGGTCACGATCGAGCCGGTGCCGGCGATGATTTGAGTTTGGAGCGAGCAACTGAATTGTTGTCTCGTCCAGATTTTCGGGATCACGTGCCAAGGCTCGGCCAGACAGCGATGAGCGACCATTGCAGAATATGTTCACGGCGGACCACGCGCCGAACCCTTGCTGCCCTCGGAATGGCGGCTATTTACGCAATGGCGGTTTCCGGCTGTACGCCCGGTTCGACGGTTGAATCAAAGTCTGACCCGGTCAGCACCTCTGCGGCTTCGCCGACTGAGCCACAAAACTGTCGTCTCGATCGCGCCTTGCTTGTGGCACAACCCGCGCCAGATTGTGGCTTCGGACGGGCAGACCTGAAGACGCTCGATCCCGATCAGTGGATCCGCCTGAAGCTCGAATACGAGCTAAAGTGCTACAAAGAAGCTGAAAAAGTCGCTCGCATACGTTTGCGGCTGCTGCAGGCCGCAACAAGATGCGAAGCCTCACCCGCTCGATAGCGACACTTCGCCAAACGCCGAGACGCCTCATCGAAAGATGGCCGGCGCGCTCGGAAAGTCATTTTTTCGCCCTACTGGATCAACATTCTACCCAGGCGGTGAGAAATTTTAGTTGGATGCGTACTCCGCAGCAAAGTTCGCGGCGGGAATCCGGTCGGAGGCGTATCCTGCAGCGAGAGCGGCGATGGACACGCTTTACGATTTACTCGGGGCCTTGCCGCGCGATGACGCTGACGATCTCAGGGTCGCATTTCGCAGGGCCGTCAAAGGCGCTCATCCCGATCTCAGGCCCGGCGATCCCGACGCTGCGCTGAAGTTCAGGCAGATCGTCCGCGCCAACGAAATCCTTGCCGACCCAGAACAGCGCGCGGCCTACGACCATCTGATGACGCTCGCCCGACAGGAGCGGGGTCTGACATCTGCGCGTCCCATCGCCGTCAGGGTGCACCGTGTTGCCTCCGGCGTGATGGCGTTCGCCGGAGTCTCGATCGCGACGGTCGGTGGCTATTTGCTGTTCATGCACATGTCGATGTCGATGGCATTGGTTGCTCCGCCAAACAATTCGATGGCGTTGGTCGCTCCGCCAAACAACATCGATGTCACGGCGCATGTATCGGCCAGTATCGCGGCCGTCAGCCCGGCAGATCCTCCTGATCAGGCGGTCGAGAGTGCCATGCGCGCGAAACGAGCGAGCGCCGTCCCCGGTGATGTGATCCTGGCAAGTGCCACCATGCCGCTGATCAATCTGGAGAGCGTCCCGGCGTTCAATGCCGGCACTCCTGCCGATCCGGCCGCTCCGAACGACGCCGGTTTTTTCCGCAAACGGGGGATTTCCGCCTACCGCAGGGGCGAGCTGACCCGCGCCATTACTGACCTCGATCACGCGATCCAGCTCGATCCGAAATCTTCGGCTTCCTACATAGACCGCGGCATCGTGTTTTATCGGTTGCGAAAATTCGACCGCGCCTTCGCCGACATCGCGCGGGCGAAGCAGATCGAAAACAAAGGCGGCTCCAAACCTTCGTTAATGATGGCCAGAAAACTGCGCCTTGCGCAGAGCGGGATCGCGCCCTCGATAACGCCGAAGCCCCAACGGCGAACGGATGCGCGGGGTTCGAAGGGATATGCGTCGGCTTTCTTGCGTAGAAACGCAGAAGTCCCTGCCTTGCGTCGAAACGCAGAAGTTCCTGATCCCGGCTTCTGCAATACCGCCGTCACTTGCCTTCCTCCGAGCTGAAGGCCCCGCGCGTCACAGCGTTTCACTTGGGAAGGGTGGCGCAACGGCTTCAACCGCACACCAATAACCTTGCTCCATCTATCCCTTGATGAAGCCGAGCAGGTCCGCGTTGAGGCGATCCTTGTGGGTCAGGAATATCCCGTGAGGGGCGCCCTCGTAGACCTTGAACTGCGCCTTCGGGATCAGCGCGGCCGTGGGCCGCCCGGTCAGGTCGATCGGCGCCGAGGCGTCCTTGTCGCCGTGGACGATCAGCGTCGGCACGGTGATTCCGGGCAATTCCTTGCGAAAGTCGGTCGAGCATATGCGCCGGTTGGTCTCGATCGCGACCGGAAGCGGCGTGCTCAGCATCAACTCCTTGACCCAGTCCTGCAGGCTCGGTGAGGTCTCGGCGACAAAGAAAGCCTTCTTGCCGTCCTCGAGCCACTTCGGAAAGTCGGCTTGCAAAACCTTGGTCCGGAAAAACTCCAATTGTTCGGCGGCAATGCCGTTTGGGTTGTCGGCCGTCTTTGTCACGAACGGCAGCGCCGCCGGCGCAATCAGCACGATTTTCGCGATCCGGCCTGCGCCGTGCCGGCTCAGATAGCGCACCACCTCGGCACTGCCGAAGGAATGACTGACCAGCGTCACGCCGTTCAGGTCGAGCTCAGCCAGCAGCGCGGATAAATCGTCGGCGAGCGTGTCGCAATCATAGCCGAAGTTGGGTTTGCTCGAACGGCCGTGCCCGCGGCGGTCATAGGCGATGCACCGCAAGCCCTGCTCAGAGAGCGCGCCGACCTGGTAGTCCCACATCGGCGAAGGAAGCGCCCAGGCATGAACGAACACGACCGGCTTGCCTGCGCCCCAATCGGTGTAGGCGAGTTTTACCCCGTCTGAGGTCTCGATGTAGTCGCCCGTGCGCGGCTTCACTTTCGGAGATGAGGCTTGCGCGCTGATGGCGTTATTGGTGCCGCCCGCCAGCAGGCCGGCGCCCAATGCGGTCGAAGCGGCTGACTTCAGTAGACTGCGTCGATCCATGGCTGTAATCCTTCGTAAACGATGCGTGGGTGACGAAGCCGAAGGGCCCGTCTCGCCGCGATGATTGCGTCACCAACGATGGGCGTCGATTACGTCGCGGGTAAAATTCAGGGCGGCGAAAGATGCGGGCGATGCGCCTCGTTTTCGCGGTGCGGCAAAGGCGCCGGCAGATAAACGAGCTGGCCGAAACGGCGACAAAATTGCGCTGGTCCGCCTTGTCAGAAGACAGCGGGTTCCCTACGTGATCAACAAGACATACGCCCCCGATGCGGCCGGATCGGTCGCCTGACAGTCGGAGTGTCATGCTCGCCAGCCGCTGACGTATGCCTCTGCTGAGGGAGGTTTACGATGTCGGATTTTCGGTTTTTCAATA
>Ga0137407_10000249_pt1 | contig 38482 bp, 29 predicted proteins | sample CZOMad2_2_16fung_FD_108410 | JGI IMG/M metagenome (GOLD analysis project Ga0137407, IMG submission 108410) | Vadose zone soil fungal communities from Angelo Coast Range Reserve, California, USA - CZOMad2_2_16fungal (Illumina Assembly) | ecosystem: Environmental > Terrestrial > Soil > Vadose... | reverse complement strand
GAACAATTGCCGGTCGAGATGGATAGTTCACAGAGTCTCATCGAATCCGCTGTCAATATTCAACCCCTTCTCGTGTTCGGCCAACGGCCTGAGTCGCTGAAGTCCGCTCGACGGCGCTCACACCAGAAGCTTCCCGAGCAGCCGTCGCTCTTTGGCTGGAATTAACAATTCCATCCGGATAGCGCGCCGCCTGTTGTAGTTGAATTCACCTCAAATAAAGAAAGGAAGAGAGTATGAACACTGGCACGCTTGTCGCCGGACCGTTGTCCAAAATTGGGCGGACGGAGTTGGCACAAATTCCAGTTCCACAAGCAACCGCAACCCACCGGCCGGTCCCTCATCACGAGATTGTTGAGGCACTGGTTGAAACCTTGAGCTTTCGCCACATCGCCGTGGTGAATGAAGAGTATGCCGCTTCCAATGATGGCATGAAGATGTTTGGAGTTCTCGACCTCGAGACCCAAATGGAGGGATGCCGATTCTCGATCGGCATTCGCAACTCGCACGACAAGTCACTACGTCTCGGCCTGACCGCGGGCCTGCGCGTGTTTGTGTGCTCCAACATGGCCTTCAGCGGCGATTTCACGCCTGTCCTTGCCAAGCACAGCAAGAGCTTCAATCTGATTGACACTCTTGCCGTCGGAGTGGACAGGATCCAGAGGAACTTCGAACCCATGCAACGCCAGGTCGAACACTGGCGGCAAACACAACTCACCGATGAGCGGGCCAAGTTGATCTTCTATGCCGCATTCATCGACGGCAAGCTGGACGCGCCCAGGAGTCTGTTGTCAGAAGTCCACCGGCTCTATTTTGAGCCGCAGTACGAGGAATTCTCACCTCGAACGATGTGGAGCTTGTCTAATGCATTCACCAGCGCGTTCAAGAAGCTCGACCCCGTGCCCCAATTCAAAGCAACGGCCAAGCTGGGCGAATTTCTGAACCAGTTGCCGGCCTAATGCGCCACTGGCCCCGTTCATCGAGGCCGCCCTCCTTGAGCGGGGTCACACCTTCAGCCGCAACACTTTCAACCAAAGAATGATGAGCCGACTTCTCGGCCCAAATCACCAGAGATAAGGAGAGTTATGTTTCGAGAGCTAATGCCGTTAATCGAAAACAGGCCGCTATCGATCACCGTAGCCGCGCTGACTGGAGGCCGAATCAGGGTCAATGTCATTCCCCAAATGCTGGAGAAAGACAGCAAAATCAATGACAAGGTCGGATACTCCAACAAGGACAAGATCGCCAAGGTACCGGAGTCGGCGATGCATGCACTGACAATACCGCTGTCGCTCACAGGAACACCGGAAGAAATTGATCAGAGTCTGGCCGAGGCACTGACCCAGTTCGTTGAGTCTCACGGACGGTTGCAGCACACGCTCGATGAAGCGAGAGAACAAATCGCGGAGGCCGTCAGGGCGGCCGAGGAGCGGGATAAGACGAAGGGCAAGACGAAAAGCGCCGGCGGCGGCACCATCGATAAGAAAGAGGAAAAGAAAGCAGGATCGGACGAACTCTTACCACTTTGGTGCGCATCGTCGAGCAAGCCCGCAGACGCGAGCCCGAGCTGTGACAGATCGACACAACCGGAGTTTAGTCCTGTGGCGCAACCCGTCCCAGATGGTGAACGACCCGAAAGCTAAGAGAGCCAGCAAAGAGTGTTGCTTCGGGATAGCTCGTCATCCAGACATGAACAGCTAGCCAGGGAGGCGAATTGCTCTCTCGCTTTCGGGCGTCGCCCCAGCCACCGTAATTGAAAAGTGTCTCACGATGATAGCTTTCCGGTTCTTCCCAAGCTGCTGAAGACCCGTATCAGAATCGCTGCTGCCGTGTTAGAACTCGTCCTCTGTTTGGGCCAACTGACGCCGCCAATCCGCAACAATGCCTTGCCGGAAGAGCGTTGAGCTGCACGGCGGTCCGGAATACGCGGTCCGGAATACAAGGATCATTTCGTGCTATTTCGCCCTGAACGGGGTTAGTACAATCAGCTTCAATGAATTCATTCTGGAATTCCGGAGAGCGGGACAAGATACAAGGTCTTGATGTCCTCGGCCTTCGCCAATTAGATCAACGACTTGAGGCTGGTTGGGTTGCGGGAATCACCACGATTTCTTTCCGTGCGCGATACCTGACGCTGCTTCCCTGGATTCTCACCAAGTTCTACGAAAGCGAGTTGGAGAGAAATGGTGGCAAAGCCACCTTCGATTATGACCGCCTCGAAGCAGTTCTGGCGCGGCTGAAGTTCGTCGTACTCGCAGCCAGCAACATGGGAACCGAGTGGGGAGAGTCCGGCCAGACTTACGGTGTCCTGGGTAAGGATATTTACATCGACCATCTCAGAGCCTTTAACGCCGAAGGTGCCATTGATCTGCCTTCCGACAAAGGCGGGGATATCTATGGCACCTACGTCATGCCGTGTCGAGGATTTGGTCTGCTCACAGATTCACAGAGCGGAAATGCTGCCAGTCCGGTCGCGATTAGCCCCAGGGGACAGCGTGTATGTGCAGTTAGATCCAGCATGGGTGGGAGTGACTGGATTGCGAACCTATTGTTGCAGGGAGGGAGACTAACAGTTGCGGATCTGAAGACGATTGGGGCGCACTTTTCGGTTAACGGGCTTGCACGCGACAGAGATGAATGCTCCCTTGTTCTTGGGGCAATGTTCGAGTCGTATGCGAATGATGGACCAGTAGCCAACGGCTACAACAACTTCAGGCAGACTGTGAGTTGGGCCGCCACATTCATTGCAGATAGGCCGTTGGGTGCAAGCGACATTATCGCCGCTAATTTCCGAGATGTCGTGCAGGTTCAGCCGAACGGAGTTACGAGCGTGCAGCTTGCGTGGGCCGAGTACGAACTTCGACGGCGGGTACATTTCGGTTGTGAGCTTCTTCTTGCTGACCTGACTGCAACCGTTTCGGATCTTACGCAGGCGTCTGTTGATCGCGTAGTGGCGCAATGGATGGAAACTGATGCGTTCTCGACCGTAGTGCGGAACGCTCTTGGTGTTTCCTCACCTTTGGCCAGCCTCACGATTTCTGACCTGCTGTCTAGAATGCCGGATAACTTGTTCTTAGATTCTGCGGTTCGGGACACGGATGGCCGTCGTGCGGCACCAGGTGGGAATCAAGCCTTCTATGGGGTCGCACTGCTTCTTTCCACGTTCAAACTTACTGAACGACTTCGGAACTCTGGTCGTATTCCCAATCGAAAGCACTACGTGGAACTTGCCTTCGACCTGATTGAGAATCAAATCGCGGCTGCCCTGCCGCGCGCGTTGCGCGAACTTGCACTCCATTTAGCCGTTGAACCTCATCTTGGAACGACGTTGAGAAAGATGGGTCAGGGGCAGAAGTGCTCGCTCCGCTTCTTTCCAGAGGGCGATGTGCTACACGCAACCGGTGTTGGAGTGACCCCAGGCTTTAGTAATACGCGATTGGATAACGTTCTTGGCATGCTGTCTGATGTCGGGCTCTGCGAGCGCCAGGAGGGTTCGCGTTTCAGGATGACGGCAACAGGCATTGCGCAGCTGCTGTCGGTTGGTGGTGCGGCGAATGCGTCATGACGTTCTACGAAGCATTCGAGAGTCAAGGGATGTTACGAGCGCGATCATTCTCACTCACAACATCGACTTCGCGTTCATCCAGGCACTTGTTCTTCCAGCATTGAGGAAGTGCGGCTCTCCTGCGGTTACCGTGTTCGCAGATGCTACCTGTAGTAAGCAGTCATTCGAGCTCCAACACCGAATCTTGAGCGGCCTGGGGAGCCGCTACAGAGTTGTCGCGGTGCCGATGCTCACTGGCTTTCGGTTTCACCCGAAAGCTGTTCTGCTTTCGGGCCCGGAGCAAGCAACGCTGTTGATCGGCAGTGGGAACCTGACTTTCGGAGGCTGGCGTGAAAACGCCGAAGTGTGGACTCGCTACGACACTGGTGCGGACGGAACATCCACCCTCGCCGCCTTCCGCGACTATCTGCAACAGGTACTTGCGCTGTGTGCCGATCCGAAGGACAGCATCATCCGGGAGGTTGCTGAAGCATTCGACGGCGACAGTCGAACCTGGGCTCTACACATGGAGCCTCCATCGGGGCTGCTGGTGCGTGCTGGTCGGGGTCCCTCACTGCTTGAGCAGATGAGAGCGACGCTCGGAGACAGGCGCGCTGATCACGTTTATGTATGTGTTCCGTACTTCGACGAAGGCGCTCAGGCGCTTAATGCCGCGGCAACACTGCTGAGCGGAGGCTCTTGCCCAGCCACAGTATTAGTCCAAAGTGGACGTACTACCCTGATGCAGACCGCCGCTAATGGACTCGGCGCCAACATCAGTCTCAGAGACACGAAGTTCGAGCATCGCGAGAGGATCGGCAGCAAGGGACAGGAGCGCGTAAGACAGGCGTTCATACACGCCAAGTGGTACGCGGTCGAATGCGGTTCCGAGGCGTTCATTTTCGCCGGCAGCGCCAACTGTTCGCAGGCAGCTTTGACGATTCCTGGAAGAGCCGGTAACGCAGAGCTACTCACGTGGTCGATTTTGCCGGTCGCTGTTTTCCGGCAGACTTTCCTGAATGAGTTGGTAATAACAGATTCGTCACCAACGCTTGCAGCTCAGGCCGACGTGGCACCTGCGACGACCGCGAACGCTCCTATTGGTATTCTCGCGGCCCGGCTTGAGGCAGGACGGCTTGAAATCGCCTACCGAGGTGAACAACAAGCCACAATTACGGGCGCATTGGTTGATGAGGCGTTGCTTTCGCCGAATGGCCAAACGGCACATACCGTGAGCTTTCAATGCAATCATCCCCAGCCCCGTACAGTCCTTCTCATCGGTATTGTAGATGGGAAAGAAGTTCGCTCTGCGATCCACTGGGTGGACAACGAGACCGCGTTGCGCGTGTCGGCTCGGAGTAGGTCGCTGGCCGATTCAATCGACACCCTCGTTCGCAAGGGCACTTGGAGCATTGGGGCATGGACCGAGGTGCTGGGAGAGTTGTATAGACACCTCGAATATATGCCCAGCCGCACGTTCGTCGGTCATGGGAGCGCCCACATCGGAGAAGATCGTCACGGCCCCGCAGAATTCACGTGGAGTGACGTTTTCGCTAACGATTACCGTTTCACAGCCGGTTTGCACCTGCCGCATCTCGCTCTCAGTGGAGATCAACGGATCGGCGGACTTCGATCCATGCTGCTTCGTTGGTTCGGTATTGCGCAACCCGAGCTATCAGAGCCTGAGTTTCAGGAAGATCTCACGCCTGAGCCAAACCCGACTGGCTTCGATCCGGAGGGGGACAGGCCGGTGCCGTTACCGAAGAGCAATGGGCTTGACGAGACAACAAATCCGCAGCGGAAACGTGCAAAGCGGCTTGTTGCTCAAGTCGCCGATCGGTTCGCGGATCGGGACTTCCTTTCTAACCGGCCGCCAGAACTACTCGCGGCGGACTTAAAGGTCGCTGCGCTTCTGCTTCGTGCTGGATTGGCTGATAAATGGCTGTCGGAAGATGATTTCCTCGGCGCCTCGGTCAGGATTTGGCTGCCGTTGTTCTTCAACGCCGAAGGAGATGACACGACTGGATGGATCGAGCAGCGATATCTGACTGCGCCCGACCGAGAACAGTTCGCAGATTCTTTGGGGTCGGCGGAATTGGCTGCAGCTCTGGCCTGCTGGGCTCTTTCAATACCGGCAAATCGCAATACGCCGGAACACACCCGTTTCGTGTTGGCGTCGGTGCTAAGCGTTGCACGTCTACCCTGGATGTGGCAGACCGGGGGCAATCAGGCAATAGCCAAGCAGGTTGCAGATGTATTCGGCTACACCTCAAACCAGTTCGTAAACTGGGGCGACATTGAGCGAAATTGGGTCACGATGGTAAGGCGGGGGTATGCGCTCCAACGCCTTCAAGCGGCCATTCTGGGTCGCAACATTGTCGAGATTTCAAAGCGAATAACACAAACAGCAGTAGATGCCGGCGAGTTGCTGTGGCAGGGTAAGTACGGCTTCTGTGTTGCTGGATCGCGATGTGACCGCGCGCCCGGTAACAACTGTGACGTCTTGTTGCTACAGCGAAAGGATGCGTGCACACGCTTCACCGGCCCGCTTCTAATTCCCGTACAGGGGCTGCTCGAAGACCATGTCATTCCTGAAGCTACTCTGTCTAGACGCGCTCGTGCCGAGATCGCAGCCATGGTTCGTGAACTAAGCAGCGGGTTTCGTCGGCTGGCTCCAGCAGGGTAAGAAGGGGTTGGCGATCCTTTCGCATTCGTCATCCTGTTCGGCCGGCATTTTGTAACAGAAACCGGCAGCGCACCAGCGCGATAAGTGCGGATAGTCGGAGCATGTAAATTATCCAGACCATCGCAGTCCCATAATTGTTAGCGTCGGTGGTCATTCTGCCTGTCGGCTAAATCGCTCGCTGCGCCGTCCTGCCGGGCACGATACTAATCTAAATGCAATCCCAGTCAATAATCCTGTTGAGCTATGTCGCGAACCGCGACATTGATATCGACAAATCTATCCAATCCGAGGTGAGTGAGCAATGGCCGTGACTATCGAAAGACTTGAGCGCCAGTTTGTATTTAACGGTGTGAAGCTGCCGGATCCCAATCCAGATTTCACCGTGGAGCAGGTGCGCGATATGTACGTAAACACCTATCCCGAGCTGGCGACAGCCGCAGTCGAGGGTCCAACTCCCGTCAATGGCGCGATGCAATACAAGTTTGTGCGCGCCATAGGAGCGAAAGGGTGACTCAGCAGAGAAAGTGCAGGAATCGCCACGTCGCCAGACAAATGGCCCGCTGCATGAAGGCAGAGCGGATCATGGGCGAGTTGGATCTAGTCGCCCAACCTGGCGCACGTCAGCTAGACCCGATCCAGGAGCAATTAAGAAAATGTCCCGATGCATTCAAAGCCGGCGAACTGATCGGAAAAATCTGCGACAGACTAAAGTACAGTCACGACGAAATCAAAGACGAGCGCTGCCTTCCGCCTGCAGGAGCAGTCATGCCACCCCTCGTCTAATCGGCCTGCCAATCTCCACAACAATTCCCAGCCTGAAAGGCCTCCGTTGGCGCTATTGCTCCCGCTGGGACGAGGAACCGGCTGCGCAACTGGGCAAGAGCCTGTTGCGCCTTGGGATCTGCCGCGCTGAAGATTGGTCGGGCAGCGCCGTGGATTTTGTGGAGAGGGGGTTCCGTCGATTCTGCAAAAAGAATGGAGCTGACGAGGCAAAGGAAATCTGGAGCGGGTTTCTCCGTATCATGGATCACCCGTTTGAGCTGACGGAACAGGAGCGCAACTCAACGGAAAAAGAAAGTCCCCTCACCACGCTCTACTTGGTCGGCGAGTACGACTCCGCTGCCTCAATTCCAATCGGCGCAACCTTGACCCATTTGGAATGCGAACACGAATTTCTTCCCGCGGCCTTTTACAAAATCTTTGCCCATAATCTCTGGAAATGGATGCGCGTCTACGACTACAGCGACGCGCTTGAGCACGCCGAGATGTGGATCGAAGACTTGGATGAAGACAGCGAAGCAGAGTCGGTATATCCGAAAGTAGCGCAGAATGTTCCGTCCTGCCTGCAGAAATATTCAAAGATTGGAGAGCGTAAAGCTCGCAGTTTTCTACAGCACATAGAGACGTCACTGCGTACCCCCGTCGCCCGGCAGTTAGTTCGGCACCTATTGGAAATGGATACTCACGGACGGGGACGTGAGCGTGCTTGGGCGGGCAGACTGACCGAGAAAATCCCCGCGATTGGCGATTTTCTTAATGACGCGGAGAGTTGTGGTCCTGGCTGCTTGATTAGTTGGTATGAGGGCGATGAAGTCAATGCCTGCTTCGATGAAGAGATGCACGACCTGGGCGCAAACGGCCCCCTTGAGCCGCCAATTGTCTTGTTGATTCAGCTCGATATGTCTGTCGCCGGGCTGGAAGCTGAAATCAAACGAGTCTTCGACTATGCCGGCGCGATGCTTCAGTCTTTGGCCGCCGCAGCCAGAATCGTTGAGATCATCCGGGAGCTATATGATGAACACCTCCGTGAGCATCGGCTCAAGTCAGGACTTCAGGCTGAGCCGAGTCCTGCTGGTGTACGGGACCAGTAGTTACAACGGCTTTCCTTATCGGCACCCGTTTATCACGTTGCATGAGGTGACTCACGAGAACGAGGAAGCCAGTCTGACCGAGGGTCAGCTCGTTACCCGGCAAATGCTCGTTGACCTGATGACTGGCCTTGGTCGAGCAACACCCTTGGAGATTCTGCCGGAGCGCGTAGTCGTACGCACCGCTGACATGATCGTGTGGTGGGCGCCAAGCTGCGAACGCACCATGTTCTTCAGCGACCGTGGCGGCGATGCTGGACTGAAAAAGCTGAATGGCAGAAGGTATCCTCATCCGCCACTCCTTTTCAAAGCTTCAGGGTCGCACTTGTGGATTCGCGCCCTGTCTGCGAATGAACGACCCAAGGCAGAGAGTCCGCTGTATGTCGCTCCATACTGGAATTGCTATGACAACGGTGTTGTCTGCACCGGCTCGATGAGAGTCCCCCGGGAAAAATCAATCGCGGCGATAGACGGCTGGGAGCGCGCGTTCTTTCAAAGCGAGTTTACTCACGCAGCGTATGCGGTAAAGCACACCAATTATCCCAGCGGTTTACTGGGCCTGTGGCAATCCGTCATGGGCAAGGACCACTTTCCCACCCGCTATCTGGTTAAAGCAAAGCAAAACCTCGCGGAGTTCATAAATGACAATGACCACCAATACCGAAACGCAAACGCCGCGGGCTGAACATTGTATTCCAGAAGCGCTCCTTGAGAAGAGGGTGCAGATAACTGTAGTCGGCTGCGGGGGGACAGGAAGCACGATTGCATCCGGCTTGCCTTACCTGCACCAGGCGATGCTCGCTTGGGGCCATCCATATGGATTGGAAGTAACATTCGTCGATGGCGACCGGATCTCGCGCACGAACTGTGTTCGTCAACCTTTTAACGAAAGCGAAATTGGGCTATACAAAGCTACGGTGCTCGCAACGCGGATCAATTTGTTTTGGGGACTAGGATGGAAAAGTGTCCCCGAATTCCTCGAGGAGGGTTGGCGCGAAGAGACCGACATCTTGATCGGTTGTGTTGACTCGCGAAAATCGCGCCGCATCCTTACGTCGACCAGCGCGTACTGGAATTGTTACTACTGGCTCGATCTCGGCAACAACGCGGAAAGCGGCCAGTTCGTACTTGGACAGCCCGAAAATGCGAAAAACAAAAAGTCGACCTTGCGATTACCGACGGTAGCGGAACTCTACCCTGAAATCATTAATCCGAAGCTGGACAAAAAAGACAAGCTGCCCGCATGTAGCGCGGCCGAAGCGCTTGAGCGGCAGGAACCTTTCATCAATCAAACCATCGCCTATCACTCTCTGGCGATGCTTGCGCGTCTCTTTCGGTATGGCGAACTCACGCATCATGGCGGATTTGTGAGTCTTGCGAATGGAAGAATGGCTCCCCTAACCATACGAACCGCTCGATCTCCTCGGAGTCTCAAGCGAGCAGCATGATGGGCTTTCTGGCGGGTGGGATACTCATCAGACACTTGCTTAGGAACTTCGCGCCGACGCTCTTCTTCAAGTCGGCGTTGTGCTTTTATTAAGGGATATAGAGAACTTGTCCAGAACGGACGTGACGATATCCAAGGTCGCCTTAGTTCCGGCACCCCAGAGAAACAGCACAACGTAGTCTTGCAGAGTACCAAAGGGTTTACCGAGGTAATACGTGCTTAAGCCGGTTAACAAGGCGATGGCAAATGCCAGAATTGCGCTTCCACGATCTCCGTATCCAATAGCTGCCGTTAGCAGGGCAAGACGACGATCATCATTCGCCGGCAAGTGATTGAGGTCTGAAAAAGGAGCGAAGGCATTGAAAGAAGTCAGCTGGTGCGGAGGAAATAAGTGGGCTCGACTTAATGAGAATACTTCCTGTGGCGCACGCTCCTCAATTCCACTTCCAATCCTAGCCAGGCTGATTTCGGCTGAGTCTAAATCACCACTAGAAATGGCAGCGAGATCGCCTACGGCTTGAGCATCCCACAGATGTTTCCAAACCGCTATGAGCTGGTCCTTCACTGAGGCCAGGCTGTTTCGCTGAGTGTCATTCAAGTCAGTGCGGCTCTGCAAGTTTATCAATTCCGTGGTCGCATCCTTGGTGCGTAGGTTGATGCTGGCCCAGCGCTTGGCCAGACTGAGAGAATCAGCTACCTGCTGCCGGAGGGGATCTATGGCTGCTCCGTTCATGACGTGCCCAATGAGCAGTTCCCGAGCTTGTTTGAGCACTGCTGGCTCATCCGGCCGAGTGGCAGGAGGAATCATCAGGGTCCCATCGACATCCTTCCAAACCGACGACACTGTTTCTGAGAGCGAGTTCAAGTCTGGACCCAACTGCGCCCATGCAACGATTTGGCTTTGCAGAGCTTGAAGAGCGGAAGTTGCAGCCGTATAGTCTGGGTTGCTAGCGAGACTTGTCACCCATGCCGGCATCTCTAGGGCATAGAGGACCTTTAAGATGCTTGCCCGCTGCCCAGCGACATCTTCTGCCACCGAGTATGCACCGTAAGGTGTTCCCTGGGTAGCTTCTGCGAACTGTTTCTGTGCGTCTCGGAATGCATCGCCGATGGCAGCTTCTTGCTTCCGAAGAGTCCAAGTGCACCGCAAAACACCAAGGTAGCGTTTGGCGACAAAGGCAATGTAGATCCCGCCGATGATGACCAGAATCGGCCAGATGACAATATCTTTTGCCACAACACCCAGACTCAAAACGCCAGTTCTGTCGCTTTCCTTGTTAAATGAAACCTCTCCGTCGTATTTCCCCGCATGCGGCAGGTCGTCGATCTTGATCTCCGCGATCGAAGACTTACCATCAGATGATGCCTTTGTCCCTGACCACAGAACTGTCGCAAATCCACCCGTATCTTTCTGCGCAAATCCAATCGGCGTCCCATTAGCGTCGAGCTTCGGGAAAAAGTCGGACTCCTTGAGCGGCACCTCAGCATTGGCGCACCAGAGCGGAGAAAACGGAAACAGCCGCCATGCCACCATTGTCAATTTGTTCAAGGCGGGCTGAGGACTGCTGACCTTCACCGTCAGTTGCTTGGCATAGGGCGCGAAAGCCTTCGGAATGCTCGTGTCCTGGACGACCAAGAAGGCGGTATATAGGCCAGGTAGCGGGCTGGTGTCATGCCCCGCCTCCATTGTGAGGACGAGACGTGTGATCTTGTGGTGGAGAAGTCTTTGTGGACCGGCCGACCCGCCGGGCGGGATTGCCGTGACTTCACCAAACTCCTTGCCGCCAGGCCGATTGAAATCGGTGATCACAATGGAAACGTCTTGATCTTTATCAGACGGGTTCCAAATGGAGACGATGGCGGCTTGTGATTGGAGTTGCTTCCAGGAAAAAGTACTCTCACCTTTCGCAGGATCCACGAGTTGGAACGAAGACGCGGGAAGCTCATCCTTTTTTTGCTCGGCTTTTTGGTCGCCACATTGCGAAGGGGTGGCGCCGGCCAAAAGAAACAGGCAGCAAGCGAGGGTTGGTTGACGCAATTCGCCTCCTTATGTCGTTCGTCCGACCTCGCAAAGAGCGGAGTCTAATATTTCAGCACTAGGCCAACCTGGACAGCATTTACCCTCTGATAGGTCGGAGGTGCAAACCCGTCCTTATACGCGATGGTTATCCCGAAGTGTCCCTGAGGGTCCCAGTTATAGATTCCGGTTACCGAGCCAATTCCTTTCCAGCCTTGGACTTGCTGCAAAAATAGTGAGTGGCTCGCCGTCTCTACGACCGTATTCTCAGCTGTAAACAAATAGCGCCCAGTCATTGTAGCGTCGATGCTGAATTTCCAGATTTCGAGCAGTCCGTGTACCTGGGGCACCGCCCTGACAATTGAGTATGTCGGAAGAACCAGCTTCGCTTTTCCTGATGAGGCCGAGATCGTGGTATCCAACAGTGCGCCGCCCGCTTCGAGGCCAGTATGGAAATCCAGTGCATAACCGACCAACACAGTTTTGATATCGTCAAGCAGGGGTTCGTTCACTTGCGCGCTTGGGTCTTCCAGTTTCTTCTTTCTGGCGGCTAGAACCAGCGAATAAAATTTCTGTAGGGTGCCAACAGACTGCGTCTTATAGAGCCCGGCAAAGTTGTATCTTAAGTCCACAGTCCCCATGAGATTGTCGCGATCAAACTTCTTGTCAGTCTCGTACGTCGCTCCAGGGACAAAAAGCAGCTCCTGTACAGCGTGTTTTGGCTGGAATATTTTCTGAGCGGTTGCGCCAAAGTTGACTGTGTCCGTATACGTTTGGCCTTTCAGCTTGTTGTTCCCTACGTTAGCCGCGGCCACAGGAGAAAAGGAGAAACCGTGGTAGATTCCACTTTGTGGCGCGATCTTTCCGTCCAACACCCATGCGGGAACCGTTCCGACGCCAGCGGCGTAGTTGAAATTTATGTAGTATTGCGAAGCATCCTTTGTCGCGGGAGCCTTTTGCGGGGAAAACCGTGACTTCGGATCAATCTTCAGCGGATTTCCGAATACGGTCTGCAGAGGTGGAAAGCCCCTGGGAATCAGCGAGGGTCGCGGGTCTTCGTCGAGTTCAATGACGTATAGTCCTACACGATCCGGGTCTACACCAGAGAGCTCAGCAACAGTCGGAGACTCCGACGGCAGTGAATCGAGCACCGAACACTGTCCAGTCACAGACACCGGTTTCTTGGTGTCGTCCTGCATCTGGATCTCACAAGGTTCGTGCTCGTTCACTCTTGCGGATGCGAGCTTTCTACCATCTACAGAGAAACCCACATGGGCTGTAGCTCTGTACACATTCGCTTGCGACTTAATAATGGGGGTCGCGATTGCCACAGTCTCAGATGTATCGATATCCAGAACTTCCTGTTTCGATGCCACGTTGTAGTTCAATGCCAGGCGATATTTCTGTTTTGGTTTGAGAATACCCTCAGTACCGGCCAAGGTCAGCAGAATCCACCGGTTGGACGTGGTGAAATGCGAGACGGTTATCGTTGCGCTAAGCGGTGTGATGCTTGTGTCGCCAAGCGAATAAAGGCTCACTCCTGTTACGATCAGACCCGTCGTGTCGCCGGCGCAGAACACCGCAAGCGCAGACTGTCCCATAACCATGAAGTTTTTGGGCGAGCAAGTCGGAGAACTTTGCGCTTCGAGGACGTTAACGAAGGCAGCACCAAGCAGGAAGAACATGAGAATCGACGGTGCGCATCCGTTCGAACGAAAGGTGTATGGCATGATTTCTTTCTCCACCGGCAGTGTGACGTATCTCAAGCTATGCAGCGACCGCTATACTCGCTTTAAGGAATCGCATTAACCAACTGGTCGACTGTCTTAATGGTGGACGGCGGGTCGAAATCGGATGTTTGAAAGTGCGTACCAAACTCGTCGTTGAGCTTTCCTGCCAAGAGTTGTGCTCCATCGTGAAACGACCCCCCGGGTTTGCTGAAGGCCCACAGGGTCTGCAACTCATCGTTATCGTTAGGATCGCTCGCCATCTTCGCCCAAGTTCTAACGACACTTAGGACACGGTCACGGACACCTATAACAGCTGACGCGAACCTCGCAGGCTCTCCGGCGAGGAGGACACCGGACAAGGTTCGCGTCCGAACCTGGAAGTGCGTCGTTATCCAATTTCTTGGAAGGTTCTTCCATACCACGTATTCAGCGGGATCCCATCCGCAACCGTCCGCAGGGCCATCCGGGGCGGGTAGCATTACCTGCTCTGGGCTAGGCAGGGGAATACAGCGCCCACCGATCGCTACGCCGTATACGACGCTGCCTTGCAGAGGTTCGTTAAGCCCATGTGGGTGAGAAATCCCCGCAGCCGAAGGCAGCGTCTCACTGTTTTTGATGAGCTTCCCGTAGGCCGTTAGAGTAGTTTGGGCACTCCAAGCCTGAGCAAGATCCAAGTAGTGCTTGTCCGTGATACCCGCCTTGCCTTTTGTCTTCGCCATTGCTTGCCTCTTTCATTTGCTACTAAGTCGATACTTCGCGCCCTTCGCTTGGGAGGCGTAATTTCAGCAGCCGGCAGTTCGGGTCAGCCCATGTCTTGCTCAAGCCGAGATGCAAAGCGCTACTCCCCACACGATTCTCTCTGATCGCGAGTCATACCGGAACATCGGGCATAGTTTCACTCGCGGACACACGAACCCGCATTACACGCACACGAAATGCCGCGTGCTGCTTTGACTCAGTCTCCTAGTCTGGGGAAATCGGCGAATATGAAGACCCCCTCGGATGAGAAGCTTTAGACAAGCTTCATCCTTCAGTTCGCCGAATTGCGGTATAAGGTATGCCTTGGACCTCAGAATGTCAAGACCAACCTGCTGTGCGTATTTTTAGATCGAGTCACAATGTCAGATGAGGTATGAACGACCATGTGGCAGCGACACTGGGACTTCGCTATCACCCGCGGACTTGTTCGTCCGAGCCGGTCTACAACTAACGTTCTTTGATCGGTCAGCGGCTCAAACGTGCTTGTGTCCACGAATGGAGTAGTTCCCGATTGGTCGGCAAACCTTACCTTGGGATTACTTCAGCGTTGTCCGTGATTCGCCCCGAACGGCAGATGGCTCGTTGTTCTTGACGGCACTTGCCAGGCGCTTAGCTGGTCTTGCCAAAAAACCTGGAAGTACCCGAGCACCTGTTGTTCCTAGCGGCTTGCTCTCAATAAATTCTTGATTTAGCAGCTTTGGTCTAAAGATCGATCAATATCCATGTTGGCGCATGGTCGCTGGCGTTAAACTGCCCACGCGCCCATCGGTCTACACCACCCCCCGCGAGGCGGTCCGACAACTTCGGCGAGAGCAGAAGGTGATCGAGTCGCATGCCTTTGTCCTTCGGCCACCGTTCGTATTTGTAATCCCAGAAAGTCCAGAGCGGCCCGCCCGGATGTAGCCTCCGCATCGCGTCGGTCCAGCCTTGAGCCAGCAAACGCGCGAAGGCTTGGCGGCTTTCGGGTTGGATCAACGCGTTGTTATCCAACGATCGAGTCGGATAGATGTCCTGCGGTGTCGGCACGACGTTGTAGTCACCGGCCAGCACCACGGGGGCGCCGCTCGCAATTAGTTCCGCAGCACGGGCAATGAGGCGCTCAAACCAGGCCAACTTGTATTTGAATTTCGGTCCAGGCTGCGGATTCCCGTTGGGGAGGTAGATGGAAGTGATCAAGACTCCCTGAACAGCCGCTTCGATGTAGCGGGCTTGATGATCTTCAGGATTTCCCGGCAAGCTTGCGCAGGTCAGCACGGGAACATGGTTCCGCGCGAGAATGGCCACACCGTTCCATGAACGCTCCCCTTGCCAGACTGCTTCGTATCCGATAGCTCGAAGAGCATTCACAGGAAAAGCTCCCTGCTCCGCCTTGAGCTCTTGGAGACTGACCACGTCCGGCTCAGCTTTGATTAACCAAGCCAAGAGGTTATCAAGCCGCTTGTTGATGTTGTTAATGTTGAAGGTCGCGATTCTCACAAGTCTTCTCTGTCCCTATACGTAAAAGTGCGCCTCTCAAAAGGAGCAACGGAGTGCGTTGCTCTGGCAGGCATTATTTCATCAATCAAACCCTCGCCTATCACTCTCTGGCGATGCTTGCGCGTCTCTTTCGGTATGGCGAACTCACGCATCATGGCGGATTTGTGAGTCTTGCGAATGGAAGAATGGCTCCCCTGACCATACCAAGCGCTCGATCTCCTCGGAGTCTCAAGCGCGCTTGTACCGTGGTTGAGTACCGAGTTGATTCACTTGAAGACTCAGGCGCATAATCACCGGCATCATGAGTGTCGTATTTGTTCACGGCGTCGCCAATCGTGAGGACGACCCGTCTTATAAGCCTCACCTGAAAGAAATTAAAGATTTCTTGAACCGGTATGTCGGAAACGATATTTCTCCGTCCGGCACAGTATTGGAAGCGTATTGGGGAAAATTCGGAGCCACATTCGCATGGAATCGAGAATCTCGACCCAAAAGCGTTCTCTTTCGTCAGGGCGCACCGACAACAAGTAGCGACGTCGATAGGGCGCTGGTGATGGCTTCGGTCGATGGCAGCCAAGTACCTGCCGCTCCCGCCAATCCGCAAAACTCTTCTGTCCTGGTTCCCGCCGGGCCCACAGTCGGCAGTGTTGCCATCGGCCCCCGCATCCGTTTAAAGGATCTTTCGCCGCAAGAGCTAAGTGACTTACTGTCCACGGTAATTGTCGAGGGAAACGTGGATCCAGGGGTGCGCCCGCAACTGATAATCGCCGCCGATGAAGTAGCGCATGACCCCGCGACTCCTGCGGCACTAGCTCAGTGCACTAATGTTCAAGAAGAACTTGAGAAACTCAGGGCGATGCTGGATCGCAAAGAAGCAGGGGCTCTCGTTGGCATGGGCCCTGGCCTGTGGAGTTGGATCGTTGATCGCGTTGGCGAAGCAACTTCACGGGCCGTCAGCTTGCCGGCCTTCACGCTTTCAACGGTTGTGGCGGAAACGCGCGAACCCATTAATCGGATGGTTACACTGTTTATTGGCGACGTTTTTGCCTACCTGAAGACACGCAAAGATGCGACATCGCCCGGACCCATTCCCCAGGTGGTAATGGACACGTTAGCGGATGCCAAAAAGGCTGCGCCGAACGAGCCGTTGATCGTGCTCACCCACAGCATGGGTGGGCAAATTGTTTACGACCTGGTCACGCACTTCTTACCCAAAATGCAATCGAACTTGCGGATTGACTTTTGGTGCGCGACCGCGTCCCAAGTTGGTTTATTTGAGGAGATGAAACTGTTCCTTGCCAGTACTCCCCAATATTCCAAGGGAAATGGTAATAAGGTGCCATTTCCGGATAAACAATATTTGGGCTTATGGTGGAATGTTTGGGACCACAATGACTTCATCAGCTATACCGCAGCCCCCATCATCGACGGAATTGACGATGAATCCTATGACAGCGGTGTTTCGCTGATTAAGGCTCACGGGGAATATCTACTGCGGCCAAGTTTTTATCGTAAATTCGGGGACAAACTCGCAGCTGCCAAGAAAAGGAATTGGAGGTAGGCACTTGCTTAAGGCTGACACCACACGACCTGGTCTATGGGTGAACGATGCTTGGGCTCCAGGTACACCGGGAACATTTGGGGTAATCATTGGGGTCAGCCGCTATCGGAATCTCGATGGCGGTCAGGCCTGCTTTGGACTTGATCAGCTGTATGTATCGGCCATTACAGCTTTCGGATTTTTTACTTGGCTGGAACGTCAATACCTTCGTACGGGAAGCCCCCTCGCCAAGTGCTGGCTGCTCTTGTCACCTACACCGGAAGAAGTAGCAGCTTGCAAGGGGCTGGACGACCACATCGCCGAACCCACCTTCGCAAATTGTGAGAAAGCGCTGCAGGACTGGAAGGTCGAGATGTCACGCTTACCTGCTATCGCCGCTGCGCAAAGCCGCTCCGTTTTCTTCTTTAGCGGTCATGGGCTAGAGGTCCTTGAAGATCGCCAGATTCTTTTGCCCCATGACTACCTCGATCCCGGTACACCAATTGATCGCGCACTGAGTACACAGAATATTTCAAGAGGCCTCAAGGAACTGGCGATCCCACTGCATTTTCTGTTTGTGGATGCGTGCCGCAACGACCATAACAACCTTGGAAGGTATGCTCCGCTCGAAGGAGCAAGGATCCTGAATGAGCCGGCCAACTCGGCCATCAATCCAGATTCATTCGTTCCGATTTTCTATGGCTCAGCCGCAGGCACCCAGGCGATGCAACCGAAAGATCCGAAGAACTTTTCCCTCTTTGGGGAAGCCCTACTCGACGGGTTAAATGCGCGAGGATTGGCGCCCGATTGTACGAGCGGAGCCTGTTGTATTTTTCTGCATCGGCTGCGTCCATTTGTGGGTGACAGGATCAAAGACATTGTTCGTGCTCGCTACAACCAGACTTCAAACCAGCGTGTCAGGGTGAGAGGAGATCAGACCGAGGAGCCCATAACGGAAGTAGCGCCCCCGACCGGTGGGCCTCCACCCAGCGGATTGGGCACGGGAGGTCCGGGCCCGGGCGGAGGTCCGGGATCGTCGGACTTTTTTGAGCCTCCCTTAGCGTCATCTTTGCAGGCCATCCGACCCACCGTGCAAAGTTTCCAGGATGTGCACTCCTTTTTTGGCAGTGAACAGATTACTGATTTGTGGATGAACAAAGCGAAAGTTTTTGATTATGCAAATATGAAGTGGCTGGACAAAGGCGACGATATCCAGGTTGCAGAAGCGAAGCGATCGAATGACAACACGGCCTCACAATTCAATCTACTCGTTCCAACTGCCCAGAGTGGACGCATATACTGGCTCCAGATTGAAGATTCCGTGCAGGCACAAGCTTTCGTGCTTCCCATGGATCGTTCAGCCACTTCCGTGTTCCGGGTCGAAATGGACTTTCAATTCAGCCCAGCAGTCATCAAAAGGTTCGACGTAAGCCTCTCACCGGATAACGAGAGTTTCCTCGGAATGACTGCAAGACTGTGGAACATATACAACGAGGTGAGTGCACACGAAGCGCTTCGCTCTATCGAAGACATCTTTCCAGTTCATGCGGATGAACTGGAAGACGTCCTGCTGAATAAGGTGCAATCGCCACTCGGGGCAGCAATCGCGGGCACGATTCTAGTGCGCGCACGCCGCTGGGATAAGTTGCATAACTGGCTGCGAAACCTGGCTAATCTTGCCCGTGAGATTCCGGATGGCGCCGTGCTTTGGACTGAGCAGTGTCTCCGTCAACCGGATTCAAAAACTCGAAACGAAGCCCTTGAATACTTCTTACGGTTGAGTACGAGTTCGCTACCGTTTCTGGCAGAATCGACTGGGTACGCGCTGCGTCAAGCAGAGGATTTCCTGAAAAATCCTGACTACAATAAGCTACATGACCAAATTGAAGCCATTCATAGCCGCCTGCTTAGAGCCGTGGGAATGTTTCGTCCAGGCGGTTTGTTCGCAACCTTCGCTGGTCCCGCCAACGAGTTGAGCCCTTTCATCCTTACACCTACACAAGCGAAAGGCGCGAAGATCGCAGAAGCGAATGCGTAGGTGGACGATATGCGGCTTAATTCGGTGTCTGCTCCAGCGACAATACTACAGGAGCCAGCGAAAGACACCTTGATCGTTACGCACCAGGGAAACTCCCTTTGTCTGAATCTGAATTGCGACGCGAAGAGCTTGGCCGACATCCCAGCCTTGCTTTGAAAGAGCGGCGGTAAGCGACGGCAGCAGAACGTCAAAATTCCGCAGGACGCCGAGTGCGACGAACGTCTCGAACATTTTCTTGTCGCCATCGAAAAGCTCCCACAAATAGTTTGTGCTTCGCAGACAGCGAAGTGCTGCCTTCTCGTCCTCACCCCACCGCCCAAGGAACCAGTCAGCAATTCTCTTCAACGCGGACTGTGTACTTTGACGCGTCTGTGCAATCGAGGTCTTCATGGGCTCGGGTGCCTCCTGAAAATATCCGTCTACCCACTTCTTGATCAATTCGTACTGTTCCTGCACTACAACAGGGGAGCATGCCGGATCGTTCAATAGCGCCGCGACATCCGACGCGGGATCAACCACTGCGGGCGGCCACTGGATTGCGGTAGCCCGCGAGCCGATGCCGACAACAGTGGCGAAGAGCCCGCGTTGGGGTTGGAGCACGAGAGAGACCCAGCCGCTTTCTCTTGCTTCTGTGTCTGCGGCGCCAGCCACTGCGGCCAGACCAGTTAACAACGGAAACTCCTGGTCCGGCGGGTCCGGCCAAGCGCTCACCACTCCATTGCGGACTTGGACTTTCGCCGGCTCTGACGCTACGTACACAAGCGAGCGGCGGGACAACCACACTCGTTGAACGTTTGAGAGCAGTCGCATTGTCGGCGCCGCCTGCGCATCATCCTGCAACTCGGTCAAGAGCCTCTCCTGGATCTTGAGTCCATGTTCAAGTTCCCAGGAGCTAAGTCCGAGCCCCGGAATTCCGTTGGAGCGATCTCCTTTCGGCGCCCGGTTGCTGAATTGTTCAAAGATTGCGACGTTTTCTGCCAGGCCTGGGTAATATAGCTCGGCCAATCGCTGGCCCAATCGCTCAATCATTGCAACTTGTCGATCAAAAGTGTCGCCGTCTTCGCCCGCCAGAATCGCGACCATGCCATAGTCTTCGAAGAGATAGCTGCGCAGATAACAAAGGAACAGATCCGTATCGGCCAATGCGGGAACGGATTGGGAGAGGTCCAGATATAGCCTCTTTACAGTTATGTATCCGTCTAGATATGCGCTGCGAAGAGCCGCCGAAGAGCACGAAAGAAAATTCATCTTTCGGATGAGGGAGTCCCGGCTGAGCCGCAGATTTACAAGACGATCAGTGAGTTCATAGGCGGCCTGCGGCTGGGACAGATCCATTTGCTCCGAACGCGCTGACATCGCGATCGAGATCCAAGCGAGCGGCGTCGAGGAAATGGATGACGTCCCCGGAACTATGTCGTACTCGGCAAACAGCGCTAGGCCTTCACTGAGAGGCCGGATTAACTCCAGCATCGTATCCACGGTGAGCATCTCGTCCAACAATAGGGGAGCGGCATCTCTATCCAATGTAGGCGGCCGTCGCAATGAGCGGAAGCGCAGAAGAGCCAAGGCGAGACCGACGGCGGAGTGAAAGCACCAATGATGGGTGAGTTCGTGGACGAAGGGCTGAACAGTGTTTGGCGGCCAAGGACCGAGCAGGAAGCCTTTTAGGTCGCGCCGCAAGACCACACCGCGAGGGCGAATAACGTTTGTGATTGGATCGATCCAAGCGCGGGATGAGACTGGATTATGAAGAGGATTCGTGGCTGGCCTCCCGGTGGATGTTAAACGCGGCCGAGACTGTGCCGCGATTGACTGGAACAAGTTTCAAAAGCTCGCGTCAATTGCTCACAGGCGTTTCAGGCAGCTCAAATTGATTGTAAGCGGGTACTAAACCCACCCGTCTGCTCTTGTCGGATTCCCAACAAATACGATCCAGACCGAACTTTCCTGGGTGAAAGCGGCAACTTCGACTATCAGCTTGGCTTTCTCGGATTTCGTTGAAACAGCCACGGACCACACCGGGGAATTCCGCATAGCGGGATTGAAATGTCGATATTGTAATTCGCCGCAAAGCTCCCAGGTGGCACGCGATCATGGCAGAGAACCGGGCTCGCATGCAACGCCTACTCGCCATCTATATCGAGGCGGAGAAGCCCAAGATGGCTCCCGAAGCGCTTGCCGAGATGGCGTTGTCCTTCTTCTCCGGATTATGCATTTAGCGCAACCTTAAATCCGGCGAGGCCGCATCGACCCACAAAATTGAAAGTCTTATGCAGGTTCTTCGCAGCCTCTAATCCTTTCAGCCAGGCTCCCGGACTGACATGCAGCAGAATTGAATGTGCATGACAGGATTCCTGGAGTGCGCGCGTGCAAGCTTACTTGTGCTGCTGCACGCTTTCGAATCCCTTTTCAAATTGGGTGACCAGCGGAGTTTCACCGTACTGGAGACCGTCGCGTCCCATGACGCGCCAGAGAAAATTGCCGATCGGTTCCTGGTGCCCGTCGTACACGGCCATCAGATCTTCGGAAGGCCGGCTCGTCACGAGGATGATGACGTCGGCCTCGGAGGGCCGGTACACGATCGTCAGCTTGCCCCACTGCTGAATGGCGTTCTGCACGGCGCCGATCGCGTTGCGATCTTCGGAAAGCAGGTTGGGGTTGAATTGATCTCCGTCATAAGAAGCTATGTAGACGTAGCGCGCATTCGCCAGAGTGCCGGGAAACGCCGGCACCTTCGCAGTACTTCGATTGGGCGCAGCCATGGCGGAAACCCCCGCCAGAATCAAGCTAATCGCCACGAGAGAAAATCGCTTCATAAAATGCCTCTACCAATTAGATGGCTATCATTTTCATTTTGGTTCTTTTCTGAGCAAAGGCCGTCGCGTCTCCGCTCCATTCTTAACACTTCTTCACCGTGGAGTTTTTCTGAGTGTGCGAAGGATCACAGGAAGATCATCAATTTCCCGACGTCGGCTGGGCAATTTGGAGCGACACAAACAACCATACTGATGAATGTGTCGGGAGGCGCTAAGAGAAGTGAGCGGCCAGTAACGGCCGGGACCATCGTGGCTCAGTAACCCATGAAGACGCGTCGTAGGCTACGAGGTCAGGAATTACACTCACGTCTTTGTGCGGACCCCTTCTGAGCTTGCGTGTCGGCTCGAGACAGAGATTTATTCTTCATTCTAAGTCGCGCCCGCTTCAGTTCGCGCGAGAACTCGGCTCGCGCGGCGGCATCGGTAATGTTGAGTTTCTCGGCGATCTCTCTCCATTCGAATCCCTCCTTGCGAAGCTCGTACATTTGCCGGCCTCGTTGGCTAAGCTGGCGAGCGGCCTTCTCCGCATCCATGCGGCAATCTTCCTCTTTCGTGCAGTTCCGAGCGGGACCTGACTCTGAAAGTGCACTGATATCCGCCGCGAGTTCGATGCGCTTCAGCTTCGCTACATGGCGGCGCAGAGATCGGTAAAAAGCAAACATCAGCAGACCGCTAGCATCGTGGGCAAACAGAGGAGTTTCGCGAACGTCGAGATAACGCGAAATCTGAGCCACGGATCTCTCCATGAGACTAAGGGCCTCGCACGGTTCCCCGAGCAACGCACGAGTCTGATTGCAGGCGACGTCCCAGATTTCAATAGCGGCAGAACGGACATCCGGACGAATGGTTTTACCCGTGGAATCCAACTCCCGGTCCCACCAGAAGGGGGCATTACTCGAGACAGTATTCATAGACACACAAGTGGCGTGTCGCAGCAAATGCGACAGCAGAATCAAATCGTTGGTCATGCGAGAGCAGGTCTGCCGATACGAGCTACCGACACAGACGCTCCCAAACAGTAAGCGAGAGCAAACCGCCGGGGGAGGGCAGTCGAAATGTGCTACTCACTTGTTACATTGGAACTCTCAATCCCTGAGTTGGTTGCGAGGGAAATGTAATGTTTTGGTCAAAACTGTGTCTTAAATCCAAGACAATGTTTTTCTGTCACAAATATCTTCCTGGCTGACATAGATAAGTAGGGAGGTACTCTGGAAAGCGCGACCAGTCTTGAGGAGACTGTGGCGTGGAATCAATCGTGATCTTCCAGTTGTTTGGGTATGGACGAACGGGATAGTCGCAGGAATCGCCGTGTTTTTGACTGGCCGGAAGACGCAACGCAATTGGTCAGGAATTATCTGGTATCCGCAAAACGCGGTCACGCCCACGGCAGAAACGCATTGGCAACCCTGGCAACTCGGCTCGCCGAACTGTCAGGCAATCCCCGAGATGCCTGTTTCCGGTTTTTACATCAGCAAGGGATAACGCAAAAGCGTGCATGGCGGCAATGGACGAAGCCGGAACAACAACGGCTGTTTGATCTGATCGAAACCCGCCCGATCGAAGAAGTTTCCAGGGTCCTGCAGCGCACGCCGCGTTCCATTCGATCAATGCTGCACCGCCTGGGGGAGAGTTCGCAAAGAGGGCGCGAGTGGTTCACAGTGTACAGCCTTGCAGAGGCTTTGCATGTGCGGAGTGATGAGGTGCAAAAATGGATCGCTCACGGTTGGCTCAAGTGCCGCATTGTGGAAACAACCGGTGTTAAGAAACGGATCATCGATCCTGACGATTTCTCCGAGTTCGTAAAGCAGTATGGCCCAACTGTGGTGGGCCGCCGGCTGAATGCGGACGGGCTGTGGTTCGTCAAGAACTTTGTCTTCCCGTCCAAACATGCCCACCTACTGCCGCTACGAAAAAGCAAAGACATGCGAAGCGCGGACATAGGACCGGACGAAGAGGGCGAAGCCAATATCGCGGAGAGCGCTTAGAAGTGCTGCACGACATCAATCTCCTGACGCCAGTCAACGCAGATATCTGCGCGCCATATTGGCAATCATTGACACGACATACAGGCGAGCACGACCGTTTGTATCAGCGTAAAAGGCAAATATTTTTGCGGGATCGTAGGAAACAAATGAAGTCTGTAAATAATCTATCTCTAAACTAGATTATGTCACGGTACAAAGATACATTGAGTACCATGACCGAGTTCGTAGCTCAAGGACAACAGACGTATAACCGTCATCGTTGTAGGATATCCGCGCTAGAAGATTACTCGGCAGATGATTGTTTTCTCGCTGATCAATTGGCGGAGGATCGTTCAACGATTCGCGACCCAGCCGGGAAAACGATGAGCATGGAAGGGCGGGTTCGATACGCGGTGCAGGTACAACGCAAGCGGTATACCTTCGCGACTTGCAGCAGCGGCAAGGCGTCTCGGCCCGCGAAATCGCGCGCCGCGGCAAGGTCATCGCCGACGCACTGCGCAAGCCGCAGTTGGCATTCACTCACAGAGCGGTCTGCGGCTGGTTGAATGGTATGAGGAATCCGAGCCTTGAGCACCGACGTGTGCTAGCGGTCATTCTCTGTGTTTCCTTGGACGAGTTGAATCACGGATGTGATGGCCCGTTCGAAGAGCAAGAGGCAGCCGCCACATTGAAGCAGGTTACTGTTCGCGTCTTGGGTAAGGAGCGAACGTTCGAGTATCGCATGACGGTGAGCAGCCGCGTGGACCTTGATCGTCCAGCTGTGTATCAGCATTGGGCTGACATGTTTTCTCCCTGGCCGGCTTCGCTGGTGAGGCATTTGGGACGCACGAAACACGACTTGTTTGGGTGGATTCCTGGTCTCGCTCGCAGTCCCTATCTTCACGAGGCTGGAGTACTGGTAGCTTTGAATGCTCAACGACCGAAACTCGATCCGGCGGGCACGCTGGATGCGCCTACCTGGTTCGTCTACCTGCCAGGTGGAAGACTGGATATTGCAAAGGCTGTGCGGGAGGATCGATGGCTGGTGTTATCGAGAACCGACATACACGGTATTAAGGTCGAGAGGTATCCACTTTCTCGCATTGATCTTGTAGGTCGGGTGACGGGCAGGGCGCTTTTTGAGGTCAGCAGTCGAGATCAGAAACTCACGTAAACGCATCGCCGACGTTTAGAAAGTTCTGGAAACACGAATAGGTGGGAAGTTGCGAACGATGGCACACCATGCGAAGTACAATTTGGCGGTAAACGCATCGTCGTTTGCAGCACCTGTGGCTGCACTCGGGCCTCGCGGTAGACCGCTTCGCTCAGTGCGGAATGAACAATGGCGGACTCTAGGCGGTTTGATTAAGACCATGGAGGAAGCGTGAGCTCCTGGGCGGCAATTCGCGGTCTTTTTTCAAATGGGATAGCGGTTGACAAGGTGTCGGACACTGGGGCGATTGAGCAAGTCTCGGGAATTGTGAACGCCACGGACGAATCCGTGATGCGGCGGGTGCAAGAAGGAGATACCCAGGCGATTGGGTTGCTCTATGACCGCTATGCCCGCTTAGTGTTGAGCATCGGCCTTCGAATTCTCAGAGATCCAAGCGAGGCGCAGGAACTCCTGCAGGACGTTTTCCTTTACCTTTTCCAGAAGTGCCGAGATTTCGATGGATCAAAGGGGTCACTCCGCTCATGGCTGGTGCAGATCTCATATTCTCGTGCCTTTAACAAGCGAGAGTATCTCGCACTGCGCCGATTCTATGATTATTGCCATATTGACGAAGTCCTGGAATCGGTGCCCTCAGACTTGTCCGCCGAGAGGCTTGAGTTGGCGAATGAGCTGCGAGACCTTCTCGAAGGGGCATTCCAGAGGTTAACCCAGCAGCAGAAGACAACTCTGGAGATGTTTTTCTGGGAAGGTTATTCGTTACGGGAAATAAGTGTCCGCCTTAACGAAACGCTGGGCAATACGCGGAATCACTACTACCGAGGGCTGGAAAAGCTGAGGGAAATTTTGTCGGTTTCCCTGACCCCATCCCCCAGAGAGACAGAGTAGGCCGGGATATGGCGCAATCTTTTGAATTAAAACTTGGGAACCACAATGGTCATGACCGGTTTCGGGAGCTTTGCGCACTGTACAGCTCCGGGTCGCTGACCGGCCAAGAACTTGAGCAGCTCAACGACCACCTTTTGGTTTGTCCTGAATGCGTTGAATTGCTGCAAGAATACTCCCGGATCGTACGGCATGGCATCCCAGTTCTCGCCGAGCCAAGCGAAATCGCCGAAGTACCCAAGTTTGACGCGGAGCTCTTGCAAGGCAGGACGCAACTCTTGGCCAAGCTTGAACAGATTGCGCCAGGTAAAGTTGCGCCTCGATTGGACACGGTCACCCAACATCAACGACAACATTCTCCATTCCGAGCTGTCAATGCGATGACATATGCGCTGGCACTCGTGATAGTCATTTGCGCCAGTATTGGCGGATATGTACTGGGGGCCAGGAGTGCACACGACTCGGCTAGAGCCGCGATTGAAGGTAAGCAACGGGCGCGAGCTCTCGAGTTGCCTTCGGCAACGCCTGAAGTAGGCGTTGTGACTGGACCTGAACAAGAAATCAAGAGACTGTCGGACGAGATCAATCGCCTTCGAAATGAGCTGTCAGCAACGAAGAAGTTGGCTGATGACTCGTATCAGTACAGATCCCAGCAGGCAGCTACCATCTCAAGGCTCGGTAATGAAAATGCTGGTGTTAAAGCGGATCGAGACCAAATTGCCAGGAATTTGGGTGACGCCCAGGCGCAATTGACGCAGCTCAACAGTGACATGGATAGACTTCGCTCCGAGCGTGACGATGCTCTTCTTCGCAACTCGGAATTCGATAAAAGAACCGAAACTTTCAAGGCGCAGCTTCGCACCCTGTCCGACACGATTTCCGAACAGCAACGACTGCTTGCTGCCGACCGCGATATTAGAGAACTCATGGGAGCGCGAGATCTCTTGCTGGCCGATGTATTCGATATCGACCAAAACGGCCGGAACAAGAAACCCTTCGGACGGATTTTCTATACCAAGGATAAATCGCTGATCTTTTATGCATTCGACCTCGACCGGCAGCCAGGACTCCAAAACGCCGGCGCCTTCCAAGTGTGGGGGGCCAAGGCGGCCGACAACCGGAAAGGATCCGCCTTCAACATGGGTGTCTTCTACATGGACAATGAAGCCATGCGGCGCTGGGTATTGAAGTTTGACGACGCTAAGGTCCTGGCGCGGATTGATTCTGTTTTTGTGACTGTCGAGCCTCAAGGTGGAAGCGACAGGCCTCGCGGTAAACAACTCCTCTTTGCCTCGCTACGCGGCGAGCCAAACCACCCATAGCCAGCTTTCAGATGTAGCGTGATTTTGTTTGCTTCTTTTTTGGAACGCCGATACATCTTCGGAAAGCCCGCTGTATACCCATCAAACAGGTGACAAGGGAAACCCAAATGCAGCGCTCGACTCTGCCGTTTTCCGTCCTTTTCCTTTTTTCAATCGCAGTATTAGCCCAAACCCCGACAGCTAGCATCAACGGCCGCATTCTGGATCCTTCTCGGGCCGTCATTCCAGGAGCAACTGTCGAAGCTATCAACGTCGATACCAACGCGAAGTACAGCACAGAGACGGATGCGGCTGGCCTTTTCACGATGGCCAACCTGCCGCCTGGCAACTACCGCCTTGAGGTGGCTAAGCCTGGATTCCGCACCATTGTGAAACCCGATATGGTGCTGCACGTTCAGGACGCGATAGCACTCAACTTCGACATGTCCGTGGGCTCGGTCTCAGAGAGCGTCACCGTTCCCGGAGGAGCGCCATTGATCAACACCGAATCGGCGACCGTCAGTACGCTGGTGGACCGGCAATTTGTCGAGAACATGCCGCTCAACGGCAGGAGCTTTCAGACACTAATCATGCTGACGCCGGGAACAGTTGTGACGCCGACAACGTACGCAAGCCAGGGACAATTCAGCGTGAACGGCCAGCGGGCTGATGCGAACTACTTCACGGTCGATGGCGCCAGCGCGAACATAGGCGTTTCGGCCGGCAATGGATTGCCACAAACTGCCGGAGGATCGATTCCCGGGCTCAGCGCGATGGGAGGGACCAACAGCCTGGTCTCGGTCGATGCGATGCAGGAATTTCGGGTTCAGACTTCGTCTTTTGCTCCGGAGTTCGGCCGGGCGCCGGGTGGGCAAATCTCGATTGCCACGCGGTCGGGAACAAACCAATTCCACGGCACGCTCTTTGACTACTTTCGCAATGACGTGCTCGATGCGAACAGTTGGTTTGCTGACCGGGACGGTGTACCAAAACCCAAGGAGCGCCAGAATGACTTTGGTGGAGTATTCGGCGGACCGATCTTCAGGAATAGAACTTTCTTCTTTTTATCCTATGAAGGGCTAAGGCTTCGCCAGCCGCTGACGGCGGAGACGATCGTACCGGACCTGGCATCGCGAACTCAGTCCCCGGCGGCGGTCACACCATTTCTCAACGCCTTTCCAGTACCGAATGGCGCGAACCTGTCCGGAGGGAACGCGCAGTTCAATAGCGGGTATTCCAATCCATCAACGCTTGACGCATACAGCCTGCGGATTGACCACAACATCAATTCGCGGCAAGCAATCTTCGCCCGCTACAATTTCTCTCCCTCTCATATTACTCAGCGCGAGGGGAGCGCACTGAGCAGTCTCGAGACAGGATCATTTATCACCCACACCTTCACGCTCGGATACACCGCGATGCTAACCAGGAATATAAGCAACGAGTTCCGAGCTAATTACAGCAACACCAGAGCGGGCAGCTCAGGCCGACTCGACAATTTCGCTGGCGCCCTGCCGTTTTCCCCGGACTTAGTTTTTCCGGAGGGCTTTTCCGCAGCAAACAGTTCGTTCGCTTTTATCTTGTTGGGTGCCGGGACGTCTACTTCGGGTCTGGCCGCCTTGCTCATGGGCGCGAATGCAAAGAATGAGCAGCGGCAAGTAAATGCGGTCGATAACCTGTCCCTCACCAATGGCGCCCACCAAATCAAGTTAGGAGTTGACTATCGTTGGCTCTCTCCCATCGCTGGCAATCCGGTTTACCAACAGTTCCTGTTATTTCAGGGAGTCACCGGGGGCCAGGGCTTTGCGGACTCAGGCGTGCCATTGATTGCCGAAACAGACGGACTCGAGACAGTGACACTTTTATCGCGCAACTTCTCGCTGTACGCTCAAGACTCATGGAACCTCAGCGCTCGGCTGACACTCACCTACGGCCTGCGCTGGGATGTTAACCCCACATTGCAAGGAAAGAGTCGAAACGATCAGCCCTTTGCGGTGACGAATATCGAAAATCCGGCCAATCTGGCCCTAGCGCCTCGGGGAGCTCCGCTCTATCAAACACGGTATGGCAACATAGCCCCTCGCATCGGGATGTCATATCAGCTACGCGCAAGAGCTGGGTGGGAATCAGTACTGCGCGGCGGATTTGGTATTTTTTATGACTACGGCACGGGCTTGCTTGGCCAGTCCACTTTTGGATTCCCTTTCACTGCTACGAACGACATGTTCTTTGTCCCATTGCCGCTGACGGCAGCAGAAGCTGCGCGTCCTCCAGTCAGCGCGAGCTTGCCGGCGACAGCCCCGCTATATGTCGCCGTGCCAAATCTGAAGGTGCCGCGCACCTACCAGTGGAATACCGCTCTTGAGCAATCTCTTGGAAGTAACCAGGTTGCATCCATTACTTATGTGGGCGCCGTCGGCCGCGACTTACTGCGAGACGACAGCTTGAGCGCTCCCAATGCGAATTTTCAGTCAACCGTCGACGTGATGCGAAATACTGCGACGTCGGACTATCACGCGCTGCAGCTTAAGTTCCAACGAAAGATTTCGCGCGGTTTACAGGGCCTAGCGTCGTATACGTGGTCCCACTCGATCGATATTGGCTCTACTAATACAGTGCGGGCCGCCACGCCGGCCACGCTTGGCAGGCCCAGCATTGATCGCGGGAACTCGGATTTTGATGTGCGTCATTCCTTTACTGGGGCCTTGACCTACGAAATACCGCTTCGATCCGGATGGCGTCCCGCGCATGCGCTTTTTGCCGGTTGGTCGCTGGACAACTTTCTTTTGATAAGGTCTGCACCTCCCGTTAACCTCTTCGCAAATGAGTCTTTCGTCGCAAACGCCGAATTCAGCTCCCGGCCTGACCTTGTCGTAGGCCCTCCCCTCTATTTGTTCTCCTCCACCCTCCCAGGCGGAAAAGCTTTGAACCCCGCCGCATTCGCAGTGCCTCCATCTGGCCGGCAGGGTACTTTGCCCCGCAACAAGCTCCGGGCATTCGGCGCGTGGCAGAACGATTTGACCGTCCGCCGACAGTTTCAAGTCACTGAGAAGGTAGGACTCCAGTTCCGCGCGGAGTTCTTCAACCTTTTTAATCATCCAAGTTTTGGTTCTCCCACGAACGATGTCACGAGCCCGCTTTTTGGCCAATCCACCCAGACGCTGGCCTCGAGTTTAGGGGGCGGTGGAATTGGTGGTGGTTTCAATCCTCTGTATCAGATTGGTGGTCCTCGCTCAATTCAGTTGGCATTGAAACTACAGTTTTAGACATAGCTCGATGACCTGGCAGCGAGTATCCAACTTTGTCGCGGATGATCTCGCGAAGATCTCTGGAATGAAATGGGTGATGCAATTGAACAAAATCATTCAGGCGTGCCTCGCGTCTCTCATGTGCAGTTCACTCCTTGCCGCTCCGGGTCACTCGCGGATGGGGCTCGACACGACAGCCGAGGTGCTGCGGCGACCGATTGCGGTCGCCGACATCATTCAACTCGCTCGAGTAATAACCCCCGGAGGTTCTCAAATAGACAGACGTTCGCCCGATGGTCGGCGGTTTGTCATCTTGTTAAGCAAGGGCAACATTGAGAACAATACAAACGAGTACTTTTTGGAACTGTTCCGGACCGCTGATGTTATGCAGTCGCCCAAACCGCGCATCGTGGCATCATTGTCCTCTTCATCGAACCGGCCAGCGATTCAGGATGTGAAATGGATCAACGACCACTCCATCGCATTTCTGGGAGAGCGTCCCGGAGAGGAGCAGCAGCTATACGTTGCAGATGCGGATTCTGGCGAGATTACTCGTATGACAGATGAGCGAACGAGTCTAACAGCGTACGCGATTGGACCAAACGGCGATACCTTCTATATCGCTGACAATCCGGTTCTACCGATGTTGGATGACACAACTCGGCGTAACGGAATCATCGTCAGCAACCAAGCATTACCGGATCTCATTTCCCTACGCGATCAACTCCATGCGGCCGAAAATTCAAAGCTGTTCATGAAACGGCAGGGCGAGAAGGATGCGCTTCTCGTGCAGGCCGAGGGTATAAACGCGTTTTCGTCCTACTCTCCGCCTCCAATGTTCTCACCTGATGGCCGTTACCTCATTGTTAAGTGTATGGTCACAGGAGCACCGCCAGCAGAGTGGAACGAGTATCAGGATCGATGGATACAGCGCGAAGTTCAGCAAAGGCAACCTGTTGTGGCACTCTATCGTTTCGAGCTAGTCGATACGAAATCCCTTCACATCCATGTCCTATTAGACGCTCCAACAGGCTATGCACATTCCGACGTCCTATGGGCCGCGGATAGCAGATCAGTTGTAATATCTGGAACATATCTTCCTTTGAACGGAACTCAAGGTTCCGAGCGTCGGGCACGCCAGACCAAGAGATTTACTGCCGAAATCAGCGTCCCCGATGGCGACGTTAGCCCAGTAACGGACGAAGAGGTAACACTGGATCAATGGAATGCAAACACCGGCACAATTCGCGGCCGATTAGGCGTGCCAAATGGACCCGCTGTTCAGTACCAGAAAACTGGGGGGCATTGGCAGAGAGTCGGGCTTAAGGACGACGATGTGAAGCTTGGTCGGGGGGTAGAGATTTCTGTGGAAGAAGACCCGAACACGCCGCCAAAGCTATATGCGCGAGACGTAAAGAGCGGAACCAAATCGCTGCTGTTGGATCCGAACCCCCAACTCAGTCGATTCCAGCTTGGAAAAGTAGAAGAAATCGCCTTTAAGAGCGGCTCCGGCGCTACAGCTGAAGGCACATTGTATTTTCCCGTGGAGTACACCGTCGGTAAGAAATACCCTCTCATTATTCAGACGCACGCCGATGATTTGTCAAAGTTCATGATTGATGGTCCTTATACTACAGCTTTTGCAGCGCAGCCCCTGTCCGGAAAAGGCTTTTTCGTAGCACAATTGAAGGAAGATCCGCTCCGAATAAGGACACCACATGAGGTGACCGACGAGGCGGCGACATACGAAACCGTGATCGACTATCTGGACGCGAGAGGATTGATTCAGAGCAACCGCGTGGGAATCATTGCTTTTAGTCGCACGGGCTTGGCGGTTGGATATGCCCTTACTCATTCCCATCGTCGCTTCGCAGCGGCCATTCTTGCTGATATCTCCGATGCAGGCTATTTCCGTTATGTGGCTATGCTCAATAGGTGGGACACAGGCTGGGATTCGGAACTGGCCAACGAGGCCGCACCTTTTGGAAAGGGACTTGCGACCTGGTTAAAGAACTGTCCGGGGTTCAACCTCGACAAGGTGAGTACACCAGTGAGGTTGGAAGCAAATGAACCCGGGTCCCTGTTCTTTGAATGGGAGTGGTTTGCCGTACTCTCATACCTGGGCAAGCCGGTCGAACTCCTCTACCTTCCGGACGCCGACCATGTCCTGGTGAAGCCAGCAAATAGAATTGCGTCGCAGCAGGGCACCGTGGACTGGTTTTGCTTTTGGCTGAAAGATGAGGAAGACCACGATCCCGGCAAAGCCGAAGAGTACTCAAGGTGGCGGAAGCTCCGGGAGCAGCCCATCCAACAAATTCAATAGAAACATTTCGGCCTTCCGGGCCGTTCTGAACGGCCCGGAGGGCCGATCCGCACGATTTGAGTGCGCGGTTCACGCATTCATCAACCCAGTCTCACCCCTCGTCGGGGTCATAGGCTGGCGTATGTTCTGTTTTTGCCCCATCAATACTTTGGGGCAGGACTTTGACACCTTGAATAACGTCAGTTGCGCTACCAAGGAACGTCAGTTCCGGCTTCGAATAGGTCATCATCAGGTTCACCTCCTTTCTTTGAGTAAGATTGGCTATTCTGCTGAAGGCAAGTAGCCGAAGGTGATGTGTGAGTCTCATATCCGCTATCCCGATACAGCGCACATCGGCGTCTCCCTCTCGCTGCTGTCGTTCAGCAAGCCGTGCCGCGACAAGCCCTGCAGCCACAATTCTAGGAAGAGCGCCCGGAGCATCGGAACTAACAGCGACGGGTCTCCATTCTTTGTTTTCTCGAGATTCTTCAGAAAGAGCACTTGATTTAAGAACCGGTGACGGGAACTCAGAGAAGACTGAAAGAGGTTTTCAAGCCCGGCCCAGTTGAGTTCAAAATTAACAAGAATGCTGCGAACGGTGACCCCTTTCGTGCGCCGGAACAGAATCTCGTTTGGAACGAGACCAATTAGAGCGCGCCTCATCAAAGAGCGTCGTTGCCCAGGGCGTAACAATTGATCCGGCGGGATCCCGTGTAGAAATTCAACCAAGGTCCTGTCCAGGTACGGACAGCGTCTCTCCTCAAACGCGAGTCCTTGTGGAGAAGACGAAGCGATCTGTTGGCTCATGGCCACCACGCTCTGAGCGTAACAGCGTCGGCTTCGCCTCCAGGATCCATAGCTGCCTTGCGGGCCCAACTGATTGGTCGCTAGATGGAATCGACGGGCGAAGCCCGGATCCACCCACGGGGCAAGATCGCATTCGTCTGTGAGCAGCGTGCGTATCTTCTGTGGTAGCCAAAGGAGACTTGCTTCGAAGAGGAGCTGAATTAAAGGACGTTTTTTCACCAGACTCCAGGCTACGAGTTGCCTTGCCAATTTGATCGGTCGCGGCGGCAACATCAGGTCGGCCAATTGCGGCCGAGGGTCGGGAATGCCTCCCAGTAGCTCATCTCCACCAGCGCCCGAGAGCACGACTCGGTAACCGTGAGTTTTCATCATTCCCGTCAGCACGGGCCGAAGCGAATCCCTGCCTCGTGTCCACCCCGGCGCAGCCGCAAATTCACTACCGTCGAGAGCGAAAGAAGAAGGGTATTTCGATTTATCAAAATGGTGACCGAGGCGCCCGCGTTTTGCCTCCACTAGCGAAAAATAATTTCGTTCGTCGCCGTCTGGCTCTGTTGGGTCATAAAGAGACATCGTGTCGAGTCGCGGCACTTGAATCTCACCTTCGCGAATGATGTCGTCCGCCATGCAGACGATGGAGGAAGAGTCGATGCCCCCGCTCAACTCGGCCAGCACAGGAGAGTCCGAGCGCAAACGGCGGCGGACTGCCAGACGAAAGAGACTGCGAAAATGCTCTTCGTATTCGGAATCATTTTTATACTGGACACCCCGGCAGGCCTCGAATGACCAGTAGCGGTGTTTCGTCGCTTTGCCGTTTTGAAGGGTGACGTAGCTTGCGCGCGGCACACTCTGTATCTCCCGGTATGGAGTCAAGTGCGCTTGCGGATACATGGCCAGATAGCCAGCGATGTATTCCTCGTTTAGGGTGAAGGACGCGCCCCGAAAGAGAACGATAGGAGCCAGGTGCGTACACCAGACAACCCGGTGATTGGTCGCGTAGTAGTAAAGGCTACGCGTGCCCAGATAATCTTTCGCGAAAATTACCGCTTTCTTTTCTGGATCCCAAATTGCGAGCGCCCAATCCCCGATTATCTTGCTGAAGCAACCAGTGCCCCAGCGTTCGAAAGCGGTACCCGAGATTTCGACATCGGTTGAGGTTTCTCCGAGACCGGGCAACTGGCAGATCAGGTCTTCCCGATTGTCGAGTCGCCCGTCCCAAGTAAAGACAAGACCGGAAGACGAAACATATGGCTGACGTTCATAACGGGATTCACGGGTCGTATATCGCGCCCGATACAGCACTGCGATTGCACCATCGAAATGGGATCGCTCTTCCTCGCAACCGTCTTCTCCGATTCCCGAAGCCAACTGCTCGAGCGATTCTTTGGTGATTGGCCTTCCATCAAAGTTCCACATCCCCGCTTGAGTACCCATGACCCACCTCGGCTAGCACCTCTCCCAAACTGCGTACCGTTCCTTAGTCCCAGATCTTTCGTTGACAGGACGCCCCTCGACCTCAACCCAGGCGTGCGCCCGGAACGGCATCATGCTTGCGCCAAGGACCATTTCTGCCGGAAGTCCGCTTCGTCTTAACAAGTACGTCAATACAAACGAACGCTGTAAGCACTGGGCTTGCTTTGGATACCAGACGCAGGCGTAATTGACGGCTTTCACCACCGAATCAGTCGTCGTGCCGGCCATCGCTCTATCGGTGACTTTCCAACGCCTCACGATCGCATGCACGATCCGAAAACTGCCAAGGCACGACAGAATGTCGTAAAAGGCCAAAAGCAATAGTGCGCGGGAAACCAGCATTTTCGTCGGGATCTCCTGTTTCATTTGGCGTTGATAAGACGGCTTGGTCCGGCGCCTTGCTTACCAGCGCAACAAACCAGAAAGCCAGCGTCGGTATCCCACTTCAGTTTTTCTCTCCGTTTCGAATGGCCAAGCCTCTTTCGTCTAAGCGCTGAATAAACTCAACTACGTCGGCGCGAACCTGCTGCTCCACCACGTCGAACTCTGCGGCTATCGACGCACTCATTTCATTGATTGACGATTGGAGCTTCAGCATGTTCCAGATCCTCACACCAACAGGGTTCAAGCTGAAACAGGTGCCTTGATGAATGTCGAGCAGAGCGACGCCGTCGGCAGTCTGGACGTCCCTGACCCAGGCAGATGGACGGAAGGTCAGGGGTGTATCAATCATTCGACCTCCTCGTAATTGCAACTAGTGGTTCCGGCCACTAACGAAACGCGGCTCATCCGCCAACCCTACACTACGGCTCTTTGGGCCACGAACAAATCGCGTGAGTGGCCACAGAAGTGGCCACGTCACTTTTGAAAGGCTTGAAAGCAAGGCGGAAATCACAACTTTGTGACCACTGCATAATTCTCGGGAAATCCAGCCTTCTACTTAGGATCGAGCGCAAGCACACAACTGCTTGAGGACAATCGCGCAGAAAACGTGAGTGGCCACAACTATGGCCATTCGCGGCCATTCTCAGCGTTGATACAGAATCAATCATCCGGCTGTAGACATTAGTTGTGTTATCTCAACGCTAGGTTTGGAGCCGTTTTGATTCCATGTCGTTGGTCGTGGCGATTACTTCCAGAAGGGGCCTCTTTCTTCGGCTCTTCATCCCGATCTGCTGCGCTGTTTCGATAGCGGCGCTATCCCGATTCGTTCTTTCTCAAAAGTCTGCCAAGCCTTCTGCTGTGGCCCTTGATACTCCCGCTTCGTTGCTCAATCAAGCGAACCACCTTTCCTGGCTAGGTAATTGGTACCGCGCCGGCGAACTCTATGAACGTGCGGAGACGATGTTTCGTAGCAAGGGCGACCGGCGAAATGAACTCTACGCTCATGTCGGACGAATTCGTGCAAACGCCCAGAACATGCGCTGGGACCGGCTTTCGAAAGACCTCATCGAAACATTGAATGATCCTGTAGTGACCGCAGATAAAAGGCTGCGCCTCTGGTGCCTGGCCGCAAAGGGATACACAGACCTCAACCTCGATTCGGTATCCGCCAAGGCTGACTGGACAGAGGCACTCCAGGTCGCACAGGGCTTGGGAGAAGAAGATTGGGCGGCCCGCGCCACAGGTGAACTCGGCACGATCGCTTTTCTTGAGGGAGACACTGCTCTGGCAGTCAGTCTTATTGGAAAGGCAGTTTTTTCCGCATACAAGACAGGAGACATAGATTCTCAGGTGCGTCTGCTTTCTATGCTGGGCAACGGATTCAATGAGGAACGGCGATTTTCGGAGGCTCTTACCTTTTTTAAACGCGCCGTCAGCACTGCCGAGGCGAATCCGGATGCCGGCTTCCCGTTCATTGCTTATGCAGGCATTGCAAGAGCTTTGATTGGTTCAGGGAATTATGCGCAAGCCCATGATGCGGTACAAAAGGCTTTGGTTGAGGCCCGTGTTGAGGACAAGCGAATTGCGGTCGCGGAAATGCTTATGATTTCCGGCGACGCTGCAATGATGACAAACGATCTTCCGGGCGCCGTAAATCACTACCAACACGCGGCACAGATCACGAGAGAACTCAAATTCAACCGCGGAATCACTGAAAGCATGTTTGCTCTTTCCAACGTCGAGCGAAAACTCGGTGATACAAGACATGCAGCCAAAACTCTGGAGGTCGCTCTCGAAGCCAGCCGGCGTCTCGGAGACCGCTACTACTTGCCCCGCGATCTCACCGCGCTTGCCGAATTGAAGGTAGCGGACAAACAATTTCGTGAGGCAGAGAGGTTATTTGAAGAAGCCGAAGATGTGCTTGACGGGATCATCGTCCACCAGCACAGTTTTGAGGAAAGTACAGCACGGGCGGGATCAATGAGTCCTACTTATCTTGGGCACTTCAGGTTGGCGCAAAAGATGGGGAATATTGAGCGCGCTTTCCAAGTGATAGAGCGGGTTCGTGGTCGCACTGTAGCGAGCAAGTTGTTTGTGCGAGAGGAGAGTGGCCCTAAATCGCCGGTCGTCACCAAACTGGAAGCCGATATTGCGGGGACGCAGCTCGCGCTCTTGCGAACGGAGGACCCAAAGTCGCGGTCTTTCCTTATGGAGCAATTGCTGGCAGACGAACGCCGCCTTGCCTTCGAGCTGAACGAGGCCGGGCTCAATAGCCGGGACATCTTGGCGAAGCCTGCCCCTCTGAAGGCCATACAGAGAGCGCTGAGGGATGATGAGCTTATTGCAGAGTATGTCTTGGACGAGCCGACGGCATTCTGCATTGTGGCGAACAAGTCATCCGCGAAATTGCTCAATCTGCCGGCCGGCAGCAACTCAATTCAAGTTTTGGGGCGTTCCTATCTCTCGGAGCTGAAGGCAAAACGATCCGGCGATCCATTCGCAGCTGAGCTCTATCGTGTATTGCTCGCTCCCATCGTCAAAGCATTTCCTCAGTCCCGGGTCATCATCTCACCCGACGACGTGCTCTATTCTTTGCCGTTCGAGGCATTGCGTGATGAGCACGGTTTTTTCGTGCGCTCTAAGGTCGTCTCCTACACACCTTCCGGCACCGTGCTGTGGCGCATCCGCAATACAAAATTCGAAGAGGGTGCCCGACCATTGCTGGCGGTGGGCGCGGTTGACTATAAATTGGCCCGAGCACTCCCAAAGAGCCTTGCATCCGACACAGTGGGAGCGGTTGCTGTCAGGGGACTTGCGGAACTCTCCGGATCACGCCTGGAAGATCTGCCGGCCAGCCGGGATGAAGTCTTGGCGATAGCGCAGATTGCGGGTCCTAACTCACAATTGCTGCTGGGACAGAGCGCCACCGAAACCGAGTTCAAGAGCCAGCCGTTGGCGGAGTTCCGGGTAATTCACCTTGCAACGCATGCCGCGGCCGATGCCCAGTATCCCGACCGCGCAGCCCTAATCTT
>Ga0137407_10000248_pt1 | contig 38494 bp, 38 predicted proteins | sample CZOMad2_2_16fung_FD_108410 | JGI IMG/M metagenome (GOLD analysis project Ga0137407, IMG submission 108410) | Vadose zone soil fungal communities from Angelo Coast Range Reserve, California, USA - CZOMad2_2_16fungal (Illumina Assembly) | ecosystem: Environmental > Terrestrial > Soil > Vadose... | reverse complement strand
TTGATTGGGGAACCTACCCCAGTGCACGCAGTTATATTCTTGGAGTAAACCTGAATTTTTGAGATTTTAAAAATCAAATTATTCATCAATGAAAAAAATTATTTTTTATAGCGCGCTGATCACCTTCTGTTTTTTTTCCGGAACGGGATGCAAAAAATTTCTTACCACTGAAGTAGTAGGAGACTATCCTGAAACGGAATTTTATAAAACGCAGCAACAGGCGATCTTGGCCATCAACGCAGCTTATCAGCCACTCTCCTTTGCTTCGCCACTGAACCGGCTTTGGGTTTTTGGTGATGTTGCATCTGACGACGCAGAAAAAGGCGGAGACCCGGGCGACCAGGCGGATATTGGTTTGATAGATGAATTTAATATCACGCCAATCAATGGCAATCTCGAATATATGTGGCAGATATTGTACGAGGGGATCAGTCGTTGCAATATTGTATTGGTCAAAGTGCCTGCCATCAATATGGATAAAGATGTTCAATCCAGGATTCTGTCTGAAGCTAAATTCCTCCGCTCCTGGTATTATTTTACGCTGGTCAATATATTCGGGGATGTTCCACTCGTGCTTCAACCTAAAAATGCAGATGAATTGCAGATACCACAGTCTACTGTAACCGAAATTTTCGAGACGGTGATTGAACCCGATCTGCAGGACGCGATGGCACATCTTCCGGCCACGTATACCGGCGGAGATCTTGGCCGTGCCACCAGCGGAGCAGCATTGGCGCTCCTTACAAAAGCCTACCTGTTCCAGGCCAAATGGGATAAAACTGTTGCTGCAGCAGAGCAATTGATTGCAACCAACCAGTATAATTTAATGCCTTTATATAGCCAGAACTTCAATGACAAATTCCGAAATAACAAAGAATCTGTTTTTGAAGTCCAACACCTGAGTGCGCAGGATCCGTTTACAGGCAATGTATTAAACCAGTGGTTTGCACCTCGTATTGACGGCGGTTATGGCTTCGATGCACCTACCCAGAGTTTTGTAAATGAATTCGAAATTACTCCCGGAGGTGTACTGGATCCGCGGTTAGACTATACCGTTGGCAGAGATAGCATGCCCTGGTATAACGGTGAAACATTCAGCAAGGATTGGTCGCCGACAGGGTATCTCACTAAAAAACATCAACAGCCATTTTCGGAAATCCCAAAAAACCTTAAGGGAGATGGAAGCATCAACTATGTGGCAATCCGTTACGCAGATGTATTGCTTTGGTATGCAGAAGCCCTGAATGAATCAGGAAGAAGCGCCGACGCATTGGTGCCGCTTAACGAAGTGAGAAAAAGAGCAAGAGAAAGTTATTTGTACGATGATTCATTGCCTGGCTTCGGCACGATTCCCGCCGGCCTTTTACCCGATGTGAGTTTTACAAACCAGACAGATGTCCGTCGGGCAGTACAACATGAACGACGCGTGGAACTTGGCTTTGAGTTTCATCGCTATTTTGATATTATTCGCTGGGGAGAAACATATGCCGGCCAGGTGATGAGTGATCGCCCGAATTTTAATTATGCCATCAATAAATATTTTCCAATACCACAAAGCGAAAAAGACAGGAATAAGGCCCTGCATTAGCTGAATTTTTTCATCATCAAAAAAAAAACTCATGACACAAACCATCAATCGTTTTAAATTTATCAAGACCACCGTTCTATGGACCTTACTACTAGGAATCATCATCAGTTCATGTTCAAAGAGTTCCTCACCCGCACCAATACCCGTAGACAAATCAACACTTACAACTGCACTAACAGCTGCAACTGTCTTATATGCCGGAACTATAGAGGGAACAAAGCCCGGCGAATATGAGGCAGGTTCCAGAACCACTTATAAAGCAGTCGTAGATGCTGCAACTGCTGTGCTAAACAGTGCCACTTCAACCCAGACTGATATTACTAATGCAGTAGCCCAGCTCGCAGCTGCGACTACGGCTTACGGAACACATCTGATCAAAGAAATTGCGTCAGTTAATCTGCTTGGTTTCTGGAAATTCAATGGTAATACCAAAGATTCATCCGGAAATAGTCGTGATGGAGTTCTTACACAGGGACACGCATATTATGGCGCAGGCACTCCAGTTTTGACAGAAGATCGTTTTGGCCGCGCTGGTATGGCTTATCATTTTGATAAAGGTGGTAATGTTGAAATACCGTATTCCGCAGCATTAAATCCTGCACAGATGTCGATCAGCATGTGGTGCAAAAAAGATACTGCTGGCAGAACAATCAATACCGATACCTATACATTATTTGCAATGAATCGCTGGAACGGATATAAAGTGCAATACCAGAGCGCGAACAAAATATTCTTCACTGTAAAAGGAGTTAATGGAACTGATACTGCTTACTATGATCGCGATGACGTAACTGCAGTACTCGACAATGAAGTATGGTATCATGTTGTTGTGACTTACAAAGCAGGCGAAATGGATTTCTATATAAACGGAGACCTGGTAAAGTCATGGACAGATACACCAAATCCTCCGATCACATTGGCTAACCCGATTAATATTACCATTGGCCAGGATTTACCTACCAATAAATACCTGACTGTAGATGGAGATTTCCAGGTAGCATGGGGTGGATTTTTTACAGGTGATCTGGATGATGTGATGTTTTATAATGTGTCACTTGATGGGACACAGGTTAAATCGATTTATACCAATCAAAGTACACTTTAGTTTTTAGAACAATAGAATTTCGCACAGAGCTGACATACTTTTCCAAAGTTTTAAACTTTGGAAAAGTATGTCAGCTCTGTGCGAAATTCATTTTTGTTTACAATTATGAAAAAAATATTTCTTGTTTTATTTTGCGTCACTATAATCGCTCTTGTTTCACTCACTTGTTCCAAACATGCAGCGACTATCATACCCCATCCGCCTGTTGATTCGGGATTAATCAACAGCAGGCATCTCGATGATTTATATACTCCTGTTATTTTTCAGAATGGCGCGCATACTGCAGGCATATTTATTTATTCTAACTACCCGGATTATCATCCCGTTGATGCAACAGGCGAAGGATTTACCTGTGTGGATGATGTATCGAGAGCAGCGTTATTCTATCTGAGAAGCGAACATTTTTCCACCGATACAGCCATACAGGCAAAAGCATTTAATCTCATTCGGTTTATTCTTGAAATGCAGGCGGATAATGGTTATTTCTATAATTTTTTATTCAACAATGGTTTGATCAATAAGGGTGGAGCAACAAGCGTTGCCAATCCAAACTGGTGGTCATGGAGAGCTTTGCAAACACTTACCGAAGCCGGCCCGCTCATAAAAAACAAAGATGTGCAATTGTCAGGAAGAATTGACCTCGCAGTACAGAAATTAATCAGCAATATAAAAACAGATTTGGTCAATCTTCCATTAACTACTACAATCATAAATGGCATTACCATTCCGCAATGGTTGCCGCTGGGAAGCGCTACGGACCAGGCTGCAACGCTTATACTCTCGCTGATTCCATATTGCATGAACACAAATGATATTATTATTTCAGACTATATCCGGAAACTGGCCGATGGAATCGCGATGATGCAGCAGGGAGATGCTACTCACTATCCTTATTCTTTTTTCCTGAGTTTCGAAAATCAATGGCATGCTTATGGAAGTGACCAGGCTTATGCCTTGTTACTGGCAGGGGAATTTCTCCAGGATACCAGTTACACACGGAAAGGGTTAAACGAAGTTGATAATTTCTATCCCTGGTTATTTGTGAATGGATTTAAATCAGCTATCAGCTTAAATAATAACAATGACATACTTGAGCCCCTGACTGAAAAAACTTATGATCAGATTGCTTATGGTTTCAGGCCAATGGTTTTTGCTGCGATCGAGGCATACAATCTCACGGGACAGGGAAAATATGCAGATATAGCCGGACATGCTGCTGCATGGTTTTTGGGAAATAATATCGCAGGCACAAATATGTATTCATCATCAACCGGTATTTGTTACGATGCAATTTCAACCGGGAATAATGTAAACCTGAATTCCGGGGCTGAATCAACCATTGAGGCGTTACTCGCTTTACAAAGGGTGGAAAATTATCCTGCTGTTAAAACCGCATTGAATAAGTATAAAAAACTTTAAATTTCCAACTCTCAATCATATATAAAATTAGAAAAATAAAATAAGTTCTTATCTTGTATATGAAATGAAATTCCAGGCCTTTATATTACTTCTATGTTCTATGGTTTATCTTACGGAAATCATAGAAGTTCCATTTAAAGTTAGTTGCGAACCAGTGAAAATGTCATGTTGCGCGAAAATGAAAATAAAGCAGCATGCAAAAACAAATAATAAAGCTCCTGAAAAATGCAAGACCCCGGATTGCAATAATTGTATAAACTGTCCTCTTGCATATGTATCAACCTTTCAACCGGGATTTTCTACATCATATTTTTATTCGGCTATAAAAAATAAATATCCACTTATTGTTATTGATTTGACATCGGATTACTCCTGTGAAACATGGAAGCCGCCAAATGCTTCGTGAATTTTAACCGATAACAATTACATTCTTACATTTTAAAAATATAAAAATGAAAAAAATATTTTTATTGGCGATGGCCAGTGTGATGACATTTGGTGCCATTGCAAGCAACAATATCAAGGCGAAACATGTAAAACGGGCAAATAAAACCTGCACGCAGCCATGTCCTCCTACATGCCCCAAAGGCAGCGGATGTTGTAATCATTAAAAATTGCTTTCAGGCAATAAAAAGCCCCCCGAAAATTCGGGGGGTTTTTGTTTAATTGTTTTTACTGCTTATGTGATTTGAATTTATCAATAGATAATAGACGCTCAGTGAATATGATTTCCCCGAGTGTAGTTATTTAAAACTCATTCAATTCAACTGTGAAGAAAAGAATATTCCTTTTGTTATACTGATCAATACCCATCAAATTGTTTTCAAAATGTCTCAATCCTTAAAATCAAAATAATGACTTGGAGAATTACTGGATTTTGATCTAATTTGTGTTAACTAACGTAGCTGCTGCTTGAAAAAAAAACTACCATTTGCGTTCATCATCTTTCTCTTATTCCATACCGCATTGTCCGGGCAGCAATATTATTTCAAACATTACCAGGTTGAAAACGGTCTTTCTAACAATACGGTGCGGTGCAGCCTGCAAGACAAGGATGGATTTCTCTGGTTCGGCACCCTCAATGGGTTAAACCGTTTTGACGGATACAGTTTTAAAGTTTTCCGGAATAATCCTGAAGATTCAACAAGTATCGGCACCAATTTTATTATCTGCCTCTATGCAGATGAAAACAAAACACTTTGGATCGGCACCAATAAAGGTGTTTACAGATACAATGAAACAGGAGAAAAATTCACGCTGGTGAAAGCACTGCCTCTCGAGAATATAAATGCGATACAAGCAGATAAAAAAGGAAAACTGTGGGTTATGAGTAATGCGGATTTATATTCTTATGACCCTGCATCCGAAAAAGCAAAAGCTTATACGCCCGATAATATTCCAGGAGTCGTCAGTTCTCTTTCAATTACTCCTGACAGCTCGCTGTGGATATCTACTTCTACCGGCTTACTAAAAAAATACATGCCGCAGACTGATTCTTTCATGACGTATGAGGTGTATGAAAAAAAAGGGAAACCTGTCCGCTTCCTCATTGAAAAAATTTACCCGGTAAGCAATCAAACGTTCCTGATCGGCACCATTAACCAGGGAGTAAAATTCTATGATGCAAACACAAAAGAATGCAGGGAGGTTGTTACTTATAATCCTGATAAAACAGAAATTTATGCCCGTGAATTTATCCGTCAGTCTGAAAATGAATACTGGATCGGTACGGAAACAGGAGTAGTAATTTATGATGTGGAAAAAAATACCGTTAAGCAGTTAAAAAAACAATATGATGATCCGTACTCTTTATCAGATAATGTCATTTATACATTTTGTAAAGATAGGGAAGGTGGATTATGGATCGGCACTTTTTTCGGAGGATTGAATTACTACCCCAAACAATACACGGCATTTGAAAAATTCTTTCCTGAATACAGTGTGCCTTCTATCAGCGGCAATGCTATTCATGAGATCTGCAAAGATCGGTACGGTAATTTATGGGTGGGCACGGAAGATGCGGGACTTAATAAGATCGATTTGCAAAAAAGAACTTTTTCTTACTTCAAGCCGACCGGCGCTGCAGGCAGTGTTACTTATCATAATATTCACGGATTGCTTGCAACAGGAAATGAACTGTGGATCGGAACCTTTGAACATGGATTGGATGTAATGGATATCCGAACGGGCAAGGTTATCCGACATTACAGCGCAGGGCCGGATTCAAATTCATTTAAAGGCAACTTCATTATTACCATTTATCAAATGCGTTCCTCCGACTTGCTGATCGGAACCTGGAAGGGTCTTTTCAAATACAACAGGATCACAGACAATTTTAGCCCATTTGCCTTTTTCAATTCGGAGATCCAGGCGTTGCTTGAAGATGATGAAGGAACATTATGGGCATGTACGCTTGGCAATGGTGTACTCTATTATAATCCAAAAACATTACAGAAAGGAAACCTGCAATACGAAGCAGGCAATAGTAACAGCCTTAGCAATAACCACGTGAATGGAGTTTTCGAAGATTCACGAAAAAACCTGTGGTTTGCAACAGAAGGCGGTTTATGCAAATACGACAGGTATAAAAAGGTTTTTACACGATATACTACAAAAAACGGTCTGCCTGATAACCTGATTTTTCGCATATTGGAGGACGATAGCAAGAAACTCTGGATCAGCACTTCAAAAGGACTGGTTTGTTTTGATCCGGATGCAGAAAGCATGAGAACCTATACCCAGTCAAATGGATTATTAAGTGATCAGTTCAATTATAACTCGAGTTTTAAGGACGCAGATGGAAGAATGTTTTTTGGAAGTGTTAAAGGATTGATCAGTTTTAATCCTGCTGAATTTATTAAAAACACATCCACGCCACCGGTTTATATAACCGGATTCCAGGTGAACAATAAAGAACTTACTGTAAACAATACCAAATCTCCTTTGAAAGAATCCATTACTTACACAAGATCAATTACACTTCCTTATGACCAATCCACATTCAGTATTGATTTTGCAGCACTGAGTTATACAGTACCGGAAATGAATGAATATTCCTACAGGATGGTAGGGTTGGATAAGGATTGGACATATCTTAAAAGCAACCGGAAAGCATATTTTACAAAACTTTCCCCGGGAAAATATACTTTTAAGGTAAAAGGTTCCAATAGCAGTGGCGTATGGAATGAAAAAGAAGCGGCTCTTGAGATAAATATTTCACCTCCTTTCTGGGCCAGTATATGGGCATATATCTTCTATGCATCATTATGTATCAGCATTGCATACATATTGATACGAAATTATCTTGCAAGGGCCGAAGAAAAGAACAGGCGGAAAATTGAAGTTTTGGAAATGGAAAAAGAGAGGGAAATTTACCATGCAAAAATTGAATTCTTTACCAATGTCGCCCATGAAATACGAACACCGCTTACATTGATCAAAATGCCCCTGGACAAGCTCATTAAAAAAGAAAATAACAATATCGAAATAAATGACAATCTGAAGATGATGGAAAAAAATACCAACCGACTCATTGATTTAACCAATCAATTGCTCGATTTCAGAAAAACAGAAACCGACAAGTTCAGCTTGAATTTTGTAAAAACGGATATTTCCGATTTGCTGAGGGAAACTTATTCCGGTTTCAAACCGGCAGCAGAACAGAAAAACCTGAATTTCAAAATGGAACTGCCGGGACTTTCCCTGCAAGCCTATGTTGATCCTGAAGCTTTGAAAAAAATACTGAGCAATCTGTTCAACAATGCAATCAAATATGCTGAGACCGAAGTATTCGCCCGCCTAAGACCATTCAGCAGTGAGGATAAGTTTTTTACGATTGAAATAAAGAATGATGGCTATGTTATTCCTTATGATCAGAAGGAAAAAATATTTGAACCTTTCTACAGGATCAAAGAAACAGAAAAGCAACCCGGTACCGGCATCGGACTGCCTCTGTCCCGCTCACTGGCAGAACTGCATAAGGGAGTACTGGATTTAAAACATTCGGAGAATAAATTGAATATTTTTGTACTGACGCTTCCCATGCACCAGGAAAAAGAATTCAACCTGCATAATGATGAGCCTGCAATGCAGGAAGCGGAAGAATCAAAACCGGATAAGGAAGAAAATATTCATTCAACCAACCCGATAATACTTTTTGTTGAAGACAATAAGGAAATTCTCGACTTTACCTGTAAGGAATTGGCTTCGGATTATACAGTGTATAAAGCATTGAATGGAGCGGAGGCGCTTGAAATTCTGAAAGTCGAAAATATCCAGCTCGTCATCAGTGATATCATGATGCCTGTAATGGATGGACTGGAGTTATGCAAAAAAATCAAGACCAACCTGGAATACAGTCATATACCTATCATTCTCCTGACAGCAAAAAATACGCTTCACTCTAAAATTGAAGGACTGGAAGTGGGCGCAGACGCTTATATCGAAAAACCATTTTCTTTTGAACACCTGCAGGCTCAGATTTCAAATTTGTTGTCGAACAGGAATAAGATCAAAGAGTATTTTGCGAGTTCGCCGCTGGTTCATATAAAAAGTATCGGTTATTCAAAAACAGATAAAAATTTTCTTGAAAAGCTTAATGCAGTCATCGACGAAAATCTCACTACCACCGATATTGATGTGGAGCACCTCGCGAAAATAATGAACATGAGCCGTCCGACCTTTTACCGCAAAATCAAGGCCCTATCGAATTTAACGCCACACGAGCTGATCAATATTGCCAAATTAAAAAAGGCAGCAGCATTACTGGCTGAAGGCAACTACCGGGTATATGAAGTTGCCAGTATGATCGGTTATAGTCTTCAAACCAATTTCGCAAGAGATTTTCACAAACAATTCGGCATGACGCCTACGGAATATATGAATAACAGGCAGTCGGAAAAAAATATGGCGAAATAGAAATCAAGAAAACAAGGATTGTTAGAAGAGTTCGATTCGTGTTAGGTCTGCAAGTGCCTGTTAAAACAGACAACGAATATTTAATTTGACTCTTTCTTCCAAAAAAATTACTTAGTTCCAAGAATTAAGCAGCATCTGACGAATAGTGTTTAATATTACTAATCTCCCGATCTTTAAAATTTCTTTCTTCTTCGAGATCATAGTCATCTTGAAGCCCAAGCCAGAATTTAGGAGTTGTCCCGAAATATTTAGACAATCTTAATGCTGTATCAGCAGTAATTCTACGATTACCTTTCAAAATTTCAGAAACTCTTGTCTGAGGAATAGATATATCCTTTGCAAGCCTGTATGCAGTTATATTAAGGGGAAGCAAAAACTCTTCTTGCAAAACTTCTCCTGGATGAATATTTTTTAGTTTTTTCATTTTTAAAGTAATTTTTAATGATAATCAACTATTTCGACTTCAAAGGCATTGCCGTTGTTCCATTTAAAAATGATTCTCCATTGATCATTTATTCGTATTGAGTAAAAATCTTTTAAACGCCCTTTTAATTTTTCTAATTTGTTTGACGGCGGAACTTTCAAATCCGTTAAATTATTTGAGTTATTCAGCATTCTTAGTTTCCTTCTTCCGGTTTCCTGAATCTCATTAGGTAATTTATTCACTCTGGTTCCCTTCCATATATTTTCTGTTTCTTTAGACCTAAACGATAATATCATGATACCGGGTTGCGTTACTTACGTCAAAGATAAGCATTTTTTAAAAGTTACGGAAGACATCAATCAAACAAAAAATTTATTGAGATATTTGATTATCCCTGATTAATTTTAAATAACCTTTATATAAAGGTTTCTCTTTCGCTATTTGTTCATGCTATCGCGATTTATCTACAATTTGCCTGTTTTCCACAATTTCGACTTATGTGAATTACAATTTGCCGCGCATATCCAAATCAGAAATCGCGCAGTTCGAACTCTGGCTACTTGAATCTACTGATCGTCTTTTTTAATAGACGGTTTGAAATTTAAGAATTGCCCCGTAGGGCAACATGTCGGTAGAAAATGCAAAATTATTATTTGCATGCGCAGGTACGCAACGGAGAGTGTTGCACCTACGGTGCAAAAGAAGAATTTGTGGATTTTTTCTACCGACCTATAGCCCCTACGGGGCTTGTCGAAATCATAACTTCTTGCGCTAACTAAATCCTTCACTAAAAAGTTCGAACGCTGGCTACTTGGTCTTACTAATGAGAATGTAAGCGATCTTTAAACGGATGGCTTTTTTCTTTTCCATTCAGAAATACGAGTTGCGGGATTGGTTCAAAAAGGAATTTATTCCTGATGTTCGAACTTTGCCTTTGTGTAATTGAGTGGCTGCTTATACTTTTTCAATAGTTAATGGTTTGGGGCGTTTCCCATCAATATCTTCAATACCGTATTCCTTTGCCAGAGCAGCAGCGATGCAGACTTTACCTGACCGTTGCTTTCTAAGAGGGTCTAAGTATAATTTTGCAATAACTCTTCCAATAAATTGAGGTGATTCGGAATTGCTCATGTCAAGATACTCAGCAACCTTTAAGACCTCCTCCGTTCTTACTAATCCTGGATAAAGTGAAATAACAGAAATTTCAGTCTTTTCAAGTTCATTCGCCATATCAGCGGTTAGTTTATCTGCTACGGCCTTTGATGCTCCATAAATAACGTTACCTACGTATTTTTGGGCTGCCCAAAACGAAATATTTACAATTAATCCTTCATTATGGGGCATCATCAACTCTACTGCATTTTTTGAATTTACAAATATGGTTCTTACTCCAATTTTAAAAATTCTATCCCATCGCCAAATAGGTTGCTCCCAAAATTTATTAACCCAGGTAAACCTACCATTTTCGACCATATCCTCGTAACCACCCCAGGCGCAATTTACAAGTAGTGATAAAGTTTTTTCTTCTTTTTTGATTTTTTCAAAAACTGCTTTTGTTTCGGCATCATTGTTATGGTCACACTTTATTGGAATACAAATGCCACCAAGTTCTTCGGCCAATATAGTCGTTTTTTCTAGTTCCACTGTATTTCTCCCTGTGATATAAATAGTCGCACCATGCTCTGCAAGGCCTAAGGCTATACCTCGTCCAACCCCCAGGCTACCACCAGTAACTAAGGATATTATATTTTTTAATTCTTTATTACTTTTACTTTCAACCATCGTTTTTTGGTATTACTTAAGGTTTTTTATTTTTGTCAAGCTGCCTTTTTGTTTTTTTGGTTTCTCTTTTGTAAATGGGCCAGCAGTATATTTTTCGTAGAGTTCAAATAAAAACACCATTCTGTTTGCTGAATTTGTAAACGGTTGCGGTTTGTAAGCCTGGTCAACTGCGTTGTCTAACTAGTTATGTGCTTTTATTAAAACTGGTGACATTGTTAACGGGTGGTATAAGTCCGATAGTGAATATTAGGAAAATCTAATCTTGCATCTAATACTTTCTGTGTTGTTGTTTCAAATGAATTATCTTTTATTTCGCGCCCTTAATGCCATTCTTTTTTCATGCCTATTAAATAACTCATTAATTTCATTTAGAGAATAAATCAAAATAAACTTGAAGGTATCAAATTAATGATTGCTATTTAAGTAGTACAAAACTTTCTTTAGATCATCTTTAAAAAAGTTCGAACCCCGGCTACTTGGGTCTACGAATACGCACGCAAAGACGCAAAGGCGCAAGATGTTTTTCTTTGCGCCTTTGCGTCTTTGCGTGCGTATTTAATAAGTTACCGCTTAAATGCTTTTCTCAAATCATCAATAATCAAGTTCGAACCCCGGCTACTTGGGTCTACCCTACCTTTACAAGAGTTTTTAAATATCGGCAAAACTTCAACTTCGAAATAAAAAAGATATTTGATAGCGGGAGAATGTAGCCGTTTTCAAATAACAATAAGTACATGCAATAAAAATTCGAAGAATCATTTTGCAACTAAAATCTCTTTATGATAGCGGCTCCGGTTTTGGCGCACTCCCTGCAGGGTGAGACTTATCTTCCGGTAGCGGAATAAACTCCTTGTTGTCGGTTGGTGGCAATATTATGCGGCCTTGCTTCCAGTCTTCCTTAGCTTGTTCAATCCGTTCCTTACGGGAAGAAACAAAATTCCACCAAATAAATCTTTCACCCAAAGGTTCACCTCCCAAAAGCATCAGGGTTGTGTTTTCTTTTGCCAGGATTACCGAATCGTCGCTTTTATTGAACACCAGCATTTGCCCTTCATGATAAGTATTTCCAGATACTTCAACACTTCCTTTTACAATATAAAAACCTCGTTCCGAATGTTCTTTTGGAAGACCAAAACTTGCACCATGCTGAAGTATTACATGCAGGTAAAACAAAGGAGAGTTTGTTTTTACATCGTTACCAAGTCCGTAAGCATTACCTGCAATGAGTCTCATCCACACACCCTTGTCCGTAAATACTGGTAGTTGATCCGGGGTGTAGTTATTAAAAGACGGAATTGCCTCTTCGTCTTTTTCTGGAAGTGCTACCCAGGTTTGTATCATTTCCAATTTTCCCCCGGCCAGTGCAGCAGGATCTTCAAACCTTTCAGAGTGAGCAATGCCACTGCCGGCTGTCATCCAATTTACTTCACCAGGGCGGATAATCTGCTCTATACCCAAACTATCGCGGTGTGTTACCTGCCCGCCGAAAAGGTAGCTTACAGTTGAAAGTCCAATGTGCGGATGCGGCAACACATCCAATGATGATAGTGCCGAAGGTACTTCCTCAATCGGTCCGGCATGATCCATAAAAATAAAAGGACCAACCATTCGCCGCAACCTGAAGGGAAGAATGCGTTTAACCTTCATGGATTTACTAATAGCGGCATTACGAGCTTCAATAACAATTTCAGGCATGGTGATAAATTATACTGGAATAATAGCGCGATTGATAGTTAAAAATTACAAATTTTAATGAAATCCTCATTGAGAAAGTTCGGACGCTGACTACCTGCGTCTGCAAATCGTTTGGAGAAACAGACAGATCGAGGATTGGGATTTATTTAAACTAAACAGCGTTTCTCTTTAAAATAATTAATTAGGGGCTCTCAGTTCAATTATCAATTCGCTTTGAGCACGTCTGTTGCTTTTGTGCGCAAAACGACCCAAACCCTCGAACCGATGGTGATGGCGCTGATCAGCAATACACAGACAAATGATATGGTCAACGATGATATGCTTACACCTGAATTAATCCTGAATATCAAATCCATCAGCATTTTGGAGAGAAAATAACCTGCATAACAGCCAATGCCGGCAGAAAAAAGAAATATCCAGATATAACCTTTCAATACAAGCTGGAAAATATGCCTGCCATTCGCTCCCACTACTTTTCTTATCGCTATTTCCTTTATTCTTTTCAGTATAGTAAGAGAAACCAACGCAAACATGCCTGTTGCTGCCATAAGCATTGAAATAATGGCGAACCAGAAAAATATAATCGCTATGCTTTCATTGACACTGGATGCCTCGGCAGCTACTTCATCCTGGTAATATCCCCTGAATGGCTTCGTGGGATAAAGCTTTGCCCATGCGGCTTTGGCTTGAGCATATACACTGGCCAGTGATCCCTGCTTTGCGCGTATAATTATTTGCGAATATTTTTCGGGTTTAGCCAGTTCCATTGCAACGGGTTGAATAGGATCAAAAAGGGTATTTTGTTCAAAATCTTTCAGTACACCAATAACAGTGCATAATGTTGTATCGCCTTTTCTTATTTGTTTGCCGATCGCTTCACCAGGTTTCCAGCCAAGTTGGAAAGCAAGTTTCTCATTGATCAGCATGGATTGACCGTAATCGGCTTTCCCGGTCGCGTTGAAGGCCCTGCCTGCAACGAGTTTTAGCTTCATTACATCTAAATAATTTTCCCCGGCTTCTATATATATGCTTTCGCTCTTTTGCCCATTTGCTTCAAGCGGTATCCTCCTGTACGAGAAGCCAATATTATTTTTAGTGCCGGCCATCTTATCAATGCCCGGGATTTTACTGAACTCATCACGGGCAGCAGTGTACGCTGATTCATTTTGCAGATTCACACCAATAACATTTGCTTTTTCATAACCATAATCATATGTGCGCTGAAATTCTGAATTGCGTGAAAAAGCCACACCGGCAATCACCGTGATGAATGATATGGCAACCTGTAACCCCAGCAATATGCGTGAAAAAAGATTGCGGCCGCCAAATTTTACTGATCCCCTGAAAATATTTGCCGCATTAAACCTGCTGATATAAAATGCAGGATAGGCACCTGCAAGCAACGTTACACTTACCAATATTGCACTGACAAATCCGAGCAAAGTATAATCGGTGAGATAAGGTGCGGTAACATGTACATTTTCGAACATGGCATTAAAAGCAGGCAGCCAGAAATTATTGATGACGACAGATAAACCGATCGCAAGCAATACAATGAATGCGCATTCGAGCAATTGTTGCATCATAATTTGCCGCATTGAACTCCCTATTACTTTGCGTACGCCCATTTCTTTAAGACGCCGGTTGCTTTGCGCCACAGATGTGTTAGCAAAATTCAAACAGGCAGATAACAATATGAGGATCGCCAATACCAGCGGCGAATAGATTGCTGAATCCGGGGGGCGCCCACCCAATGCATTGCTCGCGATTAAAGTGCGATTTGCTACTTGTGAAAGAGGTTGCAACGCAAAAGAAACAAGTTTTATATCCTGTCTTGCCGATTGCTGCAACGGGAGATATTTTTTAAGATTATTGCTGAGGCTTGTTGCTTCTGCGGGGTTTGATAATTTTATGAACACTGCATCTGAAAACCATGCCCAGTCATAATCTTTAACGACGGAGCCATCTGCCTTTAATTGGTTATCCGTATTTGTGATCATTTCAAACCGCAGTGAAGAATTGAATGGCGGGTCTTTTAAAATACCTGTAACGGTTAAAGGTTTCCTGAACGTTTCATCGGAATAGAATAGCAAAATTTTCCCAATAGGGTCACTATCCCCAAAAAATTTCTTCGCGGCCTTTTCAGTAATTAATACCGTAGAGCGGTCATTTAAATTGATGGCTCCCCGCACCAGCGGGAAATTAAATAAATCAAAAAATGCCGGGTCAGTAAAATGTGCCTCCGATTCAAATGGTTCGCTCTGGGCTGCTTTCACATTGAGGCCACGGCCTTCCCATCTTACTATTTCTTTCACAACCGGAAAATCATTTTTTGCAACCGTGGCCAGGGGCGCTGGGCAAACACCCTTCAGGTTGTCGCTGCCGGCAACTTTTGTAAGCACACGAAAAATATTTCCACTGTCTTTATGAAAATTATCATAGCTAAACCCATAGCGCAGATTTTGAAATCCCCAAATGATGGAAGCAATACCCACCCCGAGGCCAATGATATTGACAAGCGTGTATAATTTATTTCTCCAGAGGTTTCTTATGATAATTGTGCAATAGTTTCTGAACATACTAATTTATTTACAAGCTGAGATGCACGATTTTAAAAATTCAATAATCTATTCAGTAAAATAATCGATTCTAAGCCGTTTTCAAAAATCAGATCCCGCAGGTTGAGATGATTATATTGAATTTGAACAATAAAATTTAGGTATTGGACGCACGGACCTGGAATAAGTTACAGAGATAATCCTATAAATGCCCGAAGCAGAAAATTTTAGTACTGAAGGTAGTTCTTATCGTATCAAAGGGTTAAATTAATTCTTCGGACTTACTAAAAAAGGAGAATAATATTTTCAAGTGCATACTCTTAGAATATACCTCCAAACAATCCTTAAGTTTAACCTATGCTCGCTCCAAATCGGGTATTTGCGGACCCAGGTAGCCGAAGTTCGGACCTTTTGTTAGACAATTTAGAGAATGCAATGATTTATGACTTGAACAGCTATGCCCTGCAGGGCGCGCAGGTCGGTATATAGATTCTAAAATCTATTATCTTTTGATGTAACAACGTTTCGGATAATAAGAGCAGTCAGCTTAATTGCCAGCTACTTGTTTAAGCCTTTTCAAAACGACTTTTTGCAAACGCTTTTCATTTTTATCCCCCCATTTTCCCAATGTATTAATTACTGGAATTATGGTCTTTCCAAATTCAGTTAAGCCATACTCTACTTTAAACGGGATTTGAGAATAAATGGTTTTGGTAATTAGCTCATGTTGTTCTAACTCTTTTAACTGCATATTCAGTACCCTGCGTGAAGCAACAGGGATTTTGCGTTGTAATTCACTTGGGCGTTTATGACCCTCGCTAATAAAATAGAGCAGCTTTACTTTCCATTTACCGTAAAGCACCTCTGCAACAAGATCTAAACCGCAATCCAAAGTGACCGGTATTTTTCTTTTATACATTTTCCAGGAGTAATTGAGTTTAGTAAAACAGTTATATAAGACAAAATTATCTCTATAAGGAATAGAATCCAAGTACGAAAAGACACGATAGTGATAAATTTTTCACCTAAGGAATAATTTCTCCCTACTTGATAAAATGCAGAATTTCTTTCAGCTTTGTTGTTTCATTTCAAGATCTTTCGATGTTCTTAATACAGTGCTGATGCTACATAAAACCTTCTGCACTGTTGATGGTTTATAAAAAACATAGCAAATGGAAACAAAAAGCAAATCAAAATATCTTCAAGTAATGATAAGCTGCGAAATCAGACAGCAAGGTTTAAATATTCTTCAGGCATTAATTGAAAAACAACTTGCCTTTGGAGGACCGATATTTAGCGGGCCGGCAAAGTTTTTATGGAAAAATGAAATTGTTGAACATGACTACTGTTACATCTTTACCTTTACCCGTGAGGACCTGAGAGATGCTCTTATCCGCGAAGCGGAATCAGTTTCCGTAGAAGCTGTCTGCATGATTTCTTTCTCACAGCTTTATGGCAATAATGCCCTAATGCGATTAGTTGAAGACACTTTTGAAAATCGTGAAGACAAGCCAAAGCCCAAACGCAAAAACGCGGAAGCAGCTTTGACCTTTGTTCCTATAAGCGAAATACCAAATCGCACCAAAGATTCATTTGGTGACTTAACCGAATCCGTAACTCAGGATCCAACTCGTTAGGACTAAACCTTACTCCACATAAAACTAAAAGAATGTTGTATTGAGTTAAGACAGTAAACATCAAACTATGAAATTACCCTCAATAATTGCCGATTTATTAACAGCACAGGAAAAATATGATTCCAATGCCTTTTCCGAATGTTTCTCTAATGATGCAGTTGTTTTTGACGAAGGAAAAACTTATCGTGGTAAAAAGGAAGTCAGGCAATGGAATGAAATGACCAATGCCAAATACAAGACAAAATATGAACCACTTGAAATTTCAAATAGCGAAGACGAGATTATATTGACGGCTAAAATTTCAGGAACTTTTGACGGAAGCCCTGCAAGAATCAAATATCATTTTACAATAAAAGAGGGGAAAATTATCTCCCTTAGGATTTAAGGCAAAATATTTGATCCTGGCTAAACTTCACGACTTTATTCGGGCAGTTTTTATTTCAAATATTTGTCTGTGATGAACTCATGCCAGCCTTTACAAAATTGGTCGTCGCTGACATTAAATGTTCTTTTCAAATCTCCATAATTTTTGATAAGACTTATAAAATTATCCTGACCATATTTTGACAAGATGTATTCAATAATTGTATAACCACAACCGTATATCTTTCCTCCTTTTAAGCGATTATTGAGTTCGGAAATACCTGGATATTGCCCATTATTTAAATAAGGCAATTTTTTGGGATCAACAAATTGTTCCGCTTCATATACACTTACGGCTTCCCAAAGCCATATAGGAAAGGTTGAAAATTTTTTATCAAATTCTTTTGAATTTATTGGCTGCGTTTCATTGTTTAACAGCAATTTTAGGGTTACTGTATGGGCAAATTCATGAACAGCGACTTTTTTGCTATCGCTTTCTCCCCAAGCTTGTTCCACAAAATGAAGTTTTGAAATACCTTCTATGTTACCCGAGCCACCCCAGTTTTTAGTAGCTTTTATGTATCTCCATCTTTGGGCATAGACATTTGTCTCAATATTATTGGAAGGCGCCGTTTTTAGGTCATTGCTTATTTTTAAATAATTGCTCTCTAAGGCATTTGCAAGTTCATGAATTTTTGCTGTGTCAATACTACTGCTAAAAAGGAAAGTGAAGTGTTGTGTTTTAATTTCCTTTCTGCTTTCAGGGATAAAAAACAGAACAAGAAATATTATAATTAAACCGACAAATGCTATAAGTATCTTTTTGAATTTCTTCATTCGTCATGTTATGAGGATTGGTACAAATATATTGCCTGTGCAGGGGCAATCCCAAAACTACATTACAAGTTCCATAAAGGGATATAAATCAAAAATATCATGTTCCAGGTCGACCACCTGACCGGCAATTCCATCACCTTCTCTTAGTTGTTGATGTCTGAAGTTTAAGTCAAAATTTAAAAGCCTGATCAAATCATTTCTAAAAAAGTTCGAACTTTGGCTACCCGGGTCTAATTAGCAAAAAACTTTACCGGCTATAAATTCCATTGACAATTGCCCCGCAGGAATGAAGGCCGGCCAGTGAGAAAAATGATTTATGAATAGCATGAAGTATGGTGTCAACATTCAGACAAGGTTACTGGCCATTGCCATATGTTTTTTTTGTATAAATTATGAGGCCAATGGCCAGGAGCAAACCGGCACATTGCGGGACAGGGACGGCAACATCTACACTATCAAAATAATGCCAGACAATAAAAAATGGATGACAGTTAATCTGAACATCAATATCCCCGGATCTTATGGTTATGAAAATGCAGAACAGAAAAGTAATCAATATGGCCGTTTGTATACGTGGAAGTCGGCACAGGAAGGATGTAAGTTATTGGAGAAAGGTTGGCGTTTACCAACCAATGAAGAATGGCAAAAAATGGCAAAATGGTATGGCGGCGTACGCGATGATTCGGATGATGGTGGTAAGGCGGCTTACCAGGCGCTGATAAAGGGCGGTAGCGCTGCATTCAATGCAGTATATGGTGGTCGTCGTGATTCTGCTGATGGCGGCTATGCCCGCGTGGGTGACCATGGATTTTATTGGACGGCTACGGAAAGCGATGCGGCCAATGCCTGGCTTTATAACTTTGGCAAAAATGGTAAAATACTGAATCGTCACCAGGATGGTGAAAAGCACATGGCTATCTCCGTACGTTGCATCAGCGATATCGCAAACTTAAAAAAATAAATCTTTACAATGAACTAAATCCTTTATCAAAAAGTTTTGAACTCCGACTACCGACATATACTTGTCATAAATTAATTTTTGATGAGTTGTTCAGTTTTGTTCAGAAAAATTGGTACGCAAAATCTAAGCTTTAGGAGCCACTCTATAATTTAATCCGGCAGTTGTACCGCAGGTTACGTCAACTGTAACGCCTGTTATCTTACCGGCCATATCGGATGACAGGAATACTGCAAGGTTTGCGACATCCGCCATCAACGGAAGTTTTTTCAGCATCGTATCTCCTTCCATCTGTCGGATTATGGATTTCATTTCTTCGGGGTTACTGTCAATCGCTTCTTTAAATACTCTTGAGTCCGGGGAACCTCCCGACCGCATATTTACAACTCGTACGCCATGTGGTCCCAGTTCTGACGCAAGGTTCCTGGAAAAACTTTCCACAGCGCAACACGCCGGCGCAAAACCTGCCGTATAAGGATAGCCGATACCTCCGGGTGTTGCTGTAACCGTTAAAATAATTCCGGATCCTTGTTTCATCATTATTTTCCCCGCAGCAGTTGCTGTTAAAAATTGGCTTTGCATTATAAAATTTATGGGTCGTATGAAATCATCCAACATCATATCAACCAGAGGAATATTTTGAACAACCTTAACTCCGGTAGCATTGAATGAAATATCTACTTTACCTGCCTGCTGTACAATTTTATTCAAGTGGCTATTGATTGCTTTTTCATCTAATGCATCCACCTGGTCTGCTTCCGCAGCGCCACCTGAAGCAAGGATCTCATCCGCTACTTTTTGTACGGAACTGATATTGCTCCCTGTTAAAAACAGCCTGGCACCGGAACTGGCAAGCGCTTTGGCAACCGCGCCACCTAACGAGCCGCCGGCGCCATATATGATTGCAGTTTTATTCTGAAGTATCACAGTAGTTGAATTTTATTTATTGAATCTGTATACCAAAATAAAGCATATTATTTATACAAACTTCAATTAGGATTTTTTTCTACCGACATTTAGTAGAATAACTAAAGAAGCTCTTTGGATAAATAAATTGCCAGGATAAAAAGAATCGGGGCCGTAGCCATTCCGGGGACATATGCTTTTTATATAATGCCCAGATAGGATGAATGCACGATTTGTTCCTTGTTAGGATTTCGTGTTTCTGTTAACGCAGTTTTTATTTATTCGTTTCTTTGTCAATTTCTGAAATGATTTTTTTTGCCTGGTTGATTGCACCGTCATACTCATCTATACTTATTTCTAAATTATGTGCCCCTATCCCGTACAATGATTGCATTTTCGTTGTCGTTAAAAAATCTCTTATCGGCGTTTTATCAGTTTTGTCAAGTACCTGATCGAGGATCTTCAATTCCCAGGAATTAATAAAACTCTCGCTATAAGCCAATTCAGGTAATGTTTGTTGATAGAATATTAATATGTTTCCTTTCAGGCTGTCGTTTTCAATTGTTCCTATTTTCCCACTTGATTTGAAGCCTTCATATCTTCCAACACTGGGAAGGGTTACAGGTATTGCAATGGAGAGATGATTATTAATTTCGCTATCCTTATATGTGTTTGCACGCTGATTGTTTTTTAGAGATGCCAGGAAATTAAAATTCGAATCTGAGTTGACAGCAATCTTTTTATTTTTTTCAAGCAGTTTGATATCTTTAATAAGGTCATCTTTTAATCCTTTTAAAAATTCTTTTGCTTCTTTTTGTTCATGCCGGTGATCTGACCAACCATGAAACCATATCGAAAGTGTTACTGCAAAAACGATGATACAAATCTCAATAATGATTTCTTTAACTTTTTCACCAAAACTATGTTTTGAACTTTTCGCAGTGTCGTAGATTTTTTTTGTGTGTTTGGTTATTTCGTCTTCCATATTCTGGTTGTCAAATATGTTTTGAATTAGTACTGTCAGTCTGAAAAGGAGTTGAATGGTTGATAAGTTGATAAGGGGAACAGGTGCTATCATCGCCTTATCAACTTTTCAACCATTCAACTCCTTTGCCCCCCGAGTATTCAAAAATTTTTTATTATTTAGCCGTAGCGATGGTAATATTACGGAATTCAATAGGTCCATGATCTCCCTGGAGGAGTATCGGACCCGGGTCACCTTCTTTGCTGTTGATTGCTCCACCGGTTATGCCGGGTATTTGCTGGTTACTGATAACGGTTTTTCCATTCAACATAACAGTCACCATTCTGCCAACCAAAGTAATATCGTAGGCCTGCCACTCACCGGCATCTTTAGCCGCTATTTCGCTTGGAGTCAAAAATCCATAAACTGCGCTGATAAAATCATTGGCTGGTTCCATTCCTTTGTTGTCTTCAATCTGCACTTCATAACGCCCACGCAGATAAACACCACTATTGCTTCCTTTCGGGTAACGGAATTCGATATGCAATTTAAAATCTGTAAAAGTTTTATCGGTCATTATATTAGATCCCGATTTAGGGCTTCTTAAAATGCCTGATACTGCTTCCCATTGATTATTGCCCTGTGCATGCCAGCCACTCAAATCATTTCCGTTGAATAATTTGACAGGGGTTCCCCAAACAATTTCTTTTTGATGCTTTAGCAAAGGAGCGCGGACGCCAACCCAGTTGTAAGTTTTTCCATCGCTGGTGGTCAGCGTACCCGATAAGCTATCCCCCTGCAAAATGCCTTCGACTGTAATATCATTTGTCCCGGCCTCCCATTGCGGCGGTATAGAAAAATTAAACTTTCCTTCGCTGAAGTTAACACGTGATATTGGGCGTGCAGAGCCCGATTCGCCTACAAACCGGCCAACAAGTGTACGAATTCCTGAATGCGTGACTTCGAGCCAGGATGGAACATCTTTTCCCGGTTTGCTGATCGTGATATCCCAACGCCCTATGATAGTAGGTTCATCGGCTTTTTGAGAAAAAACATTTGCTTTGGTTGAAGATGCTGCAAACAGCAATAACACAAATAAATTGAATAGTTTCTGTGAAATTTGCCGCAGATTGATCCCTGATATTTTTTTCATATAGTTTTTTTAATTTGTCCTGAAGTTCAAATTACTTATAAAAAATTAAATGGAGCATCGGGAATTATGATTATTCTTCCGGGAAGCAGGCAAATCATGTATTTTCCCGGAATTTAATCTGTATCTCCCGGCCATAATGATTTTTTAAATTGTATCTGAATAATCATCGATTCTATTCCATCACCCCAAAATATCATTCATGAAAAATTTATTGCCTGTACTTTTAATCGCAATCCTGTTTATCTGCGGATCACCGCTTTTAACAAGGGCGCAGGTTTCTCCCTCTGAAAAACCCTATATGGAAGAATGGGTATACCGCGTTAAATACGGGTTTAAGGATGAGTGGTGGAAAATTTTCCAGAAATACCAGCTTGCGATCCTGAACAGGGAAAAGGAACTGGGATATATTGTATCATATACAGTTTACTGTCCTTCATTGCATATCAGTGAGGAATCACGCTGGGATTACCAGGTGGAAGTCGTATTTAAAAACCGCGCGGCTTCCAGTCACGGCAGCGAAGTGGAAAAGGAACTCTTTCCGGAGATGCTCACATTCAGGAAAGAGGAGAACAGGAGATGGGAATTGACTACAAATCATTGGGACATGCCGATCCATATTGCTGATCCAAATACAGGTGATTGAGAGAACGTGAGTATGCGCAATGAATAATCAGTGGTACATCGGAATATTTTTTTATCTTTAGTTCTGTCAACAATATCGTCATATGAAAAGAAGATCATTCATCCTGCTTTCTGCAATTGGCTCAACGGCCATCATTATTCCCTCATTGAACTGCAGCAGTCCGGGCAAGCCAAATAAAATCCTGGCAGAGCCACTATTGCTTTCGCATATCTGCGATGCAAAAACAATCCGTGAAATCGGTGAAGCTTATAGAAAGCAGGCATTTACCGAATCCGGCGAAGATCAATTGTTAAAAATACTTTTAACAGACAGTTCCGGTAAAATTCTTCCGCAATCATCAGATAGTACAATGATACGATCCCTGCTGGATCAAAAAATAAAAGACGATTTTGAAAGAGATCAAACAGTTAATGTAAAAGGCTGGGTTCTCTCCGCAACAGAAGCAAGACAGTGCGCAGTTTTTTCATTAATTCAACAATAAAATTTCAAATATGCATATTGATGCAAGGCAATTGGAAAATCATTCGGTTATTGAAGGAGATATTTGTATTGTAGGCGCGGGTGCGGCCGGTATCAGCATGGCGCTCGACTTGAAAGATTCTCCTTTCAAAGTAATTCTATTAGAAGGAGGTGGCTTTGAATATGATGATAAAGTGCAGGAGTTGTATGCAGGCAAAACAAGTGGTCAGCGATACTATCCTTTAAAATCATGCCGGTTGCATTATTTTGGCGGTACTACCGGCCATTGGGCGGGTTATTGTTCGCCGCTCGAAGAGATAGATTTTTCAAAGAGAGATTGGGTGGATCATAGTGGCTGGCCAATCGGACGCAAAGACCTGGATCCTTTTTATGCAAAAACGCAAAAGCTTCTCGATCTTGGTCCATACGAATACAATTTGGATTATTGGCAAAAACAGGAACCTGATTTGATCCCATTTCCCTTTGATCAAAATACTGTGTGGAATAAGATGTGGCAATTTAGTCCGCCAACACGTTTTGGTACAAAATATAAAGACAGTATTGTAAAAGCGAAGCATATTCATTTATACACTTATGCAAATGTTGTCGACATAAATGCAAATGAAAATATTTCTGCGATTAAATCTGTAACCGTAAAAAATTATACCGGTAAAGAGCATACGGTGAAAGCAAAACATTTTGCATTTGCATGTTGTTCCGTTCAGAATGCAAGGTTATTGCTGGCCGCTAATAAACAAGCTGCAAAAGGATTGGGAAATGATCATGACCTGGTTGGCCGATATTTCATGGAACATCTCGAAATAAAATCTGCTGAATTATGGCTTGCAGCAATCAATCCGATGAAATTATATGTCAGGGATTTTGCCACGAGCCTGCCGAGAGCAGAATTGGCCATTCATGAAAAAAAACAGGAGGAATTTAAAATCCTGAATGGAACGGTTTCATTTTCCCCGCTGGAAGCCGCGAGAAAAAGAAAACCGATCATTGATCTTTGGTCAGATGCAGATCCACGAAAAAGCGAAAAATATTTGCATGAAGCTTTTGAGAAACGTCATGCAAAAGATTCTGCAGCAGTCAAACCAAATACAAATACAAGCACCAGCAGGGCATATGAACTTTTTACAAGGATAGAACAAGCCCCAAATCCATCTTCCCGCGTTACGCTCGACAATGAAAAGGACTCCCTCGGCGTTCCACGTGCGATGCTTCATTGGGAGCTCACTGCTTTTGAAAAAAGAAGTATCCGCAAAATATATGAACTCATCGGACAAGAGGCGGGCCGGACAGGTATCGGGCGTATCAGGATGATGGAATATCTCCAGGATGAAAAAGACAATTCATGGCCTTCTTTCACAGGCGGCGGATGGCACCATATGGGCACAACACGTATGAGTGATGATCCGAAACATGGAGTTGTGGATGCAAATTGCAAAGTGCACGGCATATCAAATTTATATATGGCCGGAGGTTCATGTTTTACAACTGCAGGAGCGCCGAACCCAACACTTTCTATTGTGGCACTTAGCTTACGGCTTTCTGATCATCTCAAAAATATGCTTAAAGGCTGATGCAATAACCGACTACCGCCAGATTGAAGCTTTAAATGAAATTGCCTTTTTATGCATAACCCCGATGCATATGACAGGCGGGATTTATCCTGTTTATTTCTTAGCCGTTACAATAATTTTTTCCATGCAATGATTACGCCCGAAGATGTAAAATTTTTTATTTTATTACAAAAGCTATAAATCGAATATACATGCGAAAGTGAATGGTCTCAGGGCAAGAACCGCAAAGAATGAACCGGAGAAAAAAACAGCGCTCGCCAAAACTGAAAAATATCTTCGTTTAATGGATTGTTACCTGAAATACAAACTATTTTAACTGGTTCCCGAGTTGCCAAGTCTCTCGCTTAACCGCAAAGACGCTAAGACGCGAAGGTTCGCGAAGAAATTCCTCGCGTATCCTCGCGTCCTTGCGCCTTCGCGGTTAAGCGAGAGACTTGCCAGTGGCACAAAGCTTAGAAATCAAGAGGATCAATACTTGTTTACAAATCGCCTGAGGCCGTTCTTTAAAAGTGGCACATTGAAATTAACGAGGAATCCAAGTCTTTTATCCGCCAATTTCAAATATGATAATAGTTGCGCCTCATGAACAGGCAGAAGATGCTCTACTGATTTCACTTCAATTACAATTTCATTTTCAACAAGGATGTCAATAAAGAATTCTTTATTGGTATTATACTCTTTATAAATCAAAGGAACTTTCAGCTGGTATGATACCTCAATATTCCGCAACTGCAATTCTTTTAAAAGAGAGAATTCATACGCGGATTCCAATAATCCTGGCCCGAGTATTTTATGAACTTCCAATGAAGCTTGAAAAACCTGGTTTGCGAGATGTTCAAATTGCTCTTTATCCATTTTTATATTTTTCCGGGACAAGGTAAAATCGAAGAAGTTTGTAACCTTGAGGAAATCACGCATTCAACGCAAGATTTAAACGGTTCCTGTGTCGGCAAGTCTCTCGCTTAACCGCGAAGACGCTAAGACGCGAAGGTTCGCGAAGGAATTTCTTCGCGAACCTTCGCGTCTTAGCGTCTTCGCGGTTAAGCGAGAGACTTGCCATAACACGGATCCGTATTATTGATGCACGCATTGAAAGCCTGATAACTGATCTGTTATTGATTATTTTTTTCCCCGAATCGGGTAAAGAATTCTTTAATTTATTAAGCTCATGATAGTGAATCACTGTTGGTACATTTAAAAAAAAATTACATTTTCTTTAGCATTTCGCTAAGGATTGAAATACAGGCATTAATCCATATAACACCAAAATAAAATCTTTGGGGCCTTAATGTTGCAACATCTAAAGTAGAAAAGGCATTATTGTTAACTTAAAATTGAGTGTATGAAAAAAAACAAATTTTTATTATGCATCCTGGCAGTCGCGATGACAGGAGCACTGTTTGTAGCTTGTAAGAAAAGCAGCTATAGCAGTAATAATGGAAACAATAATCCTACAACAATTTCAATAAAGAGTTCAGGTTTTTCCAATGCAAATCTCCAGGTAATGACGGGAGCAAATGTGATTTGGAAAAATGATGATAGCACCGCGCACACAGTTACTGCGAATGATGGTAGCTTCGACAGCGGAAATATTCAACCGGGTAGTAGTTACAACCATTCGTTTAGCAGCGCAGGAACGTTCGCTTATCACGACAAAATTAAGACCAGCCTGACAGGCGTAGTAGTAGTTACAGCTTCTCCCCCTAGTGGCGGATACTAATATTAAACAGAGATTAGCCGTCTGAATGATACCTCTACTTTCAGGCGGTTTTTTTTGGGGGTTCAACGAGTTTCTGGTTTCTTCCACCCTATCAAAGAAATTTATAGTTAATTTCTATTTATCAACTTTATAGGAAACGCTTTCAACTGCAACCTTATTGAAATATGCTTTGGGTTTTATAATTGCAATTTCTTTAAACGCGTAATGAATAGCTCTCGGGACAAAACCTTCTTCAAGCCATTTCTGATCATCCATTCCAATTAATATCATCTCACAAATATCAGCACAAAGAAGTTGATTGGTTGAATAGTTGATAAGTTGAAATGATAGTGTCTGGTTCAATATATCAACGATTCAACCAATCAACCTATCAACTTTTCAATCATGAAAGTTTAATTCTTACTGTACACCAACTAATCTATACACTTTCCCAGTATTACCTGCAAGGCCCGACTCAGATGAAGTAGCAACATATACTTCACCCGAAAGATCCTGTCCGAAGCCTTTGATATATTGTCCCAGGTTATCCGGAAAATCTTTTAAACTGATTGCACCATATGTCCACGTGCCGGATGCGGCCGGAGTGGAAGCATATATTTTTGCATTGGCATTTCCATCCTGCGAAAAAATGCCGAATATATACTGACCCCGCATGGAAGGCAATAATTTACCCCGGTAAACATTTCCACCAACAATAACAGTTGCTACTCCACCCGAAGGATTTGCTGCATTCGCTAACTGAATAACCGGATCGATGAGTGGATTATTTGCCGAATCTGATGTTGGACAACTATTTCTTGTTTGCAAATCATTATCAGTATTGAAACATGCAGTGCCTTCTTTTACATTCCATCCATAGTTTCCTCCCTTGGTCACAAGATCGATCTCTTCATATAAGGATTGTCCCGCATCACCAACCAGTAACTGGTGCGATCCTCCCATATCAAATGAAAAACGATAAGGGTTCCGGAAACCGAAAGCATAAATTTCCTGCTTTGCAGCAGTACCTGCAAATGGATTATCTGCAGGTATACTATAAGGATTTCCATTATCGACATCAATCCGCAAAATATTTCCCATCAGGTTATGATAAATATCCTGTCCGTTACCACCAGTGTTTGCAGCGTACCAATCAACCACATGACCAACATCATTATCATCGGCGCCACCGCCATCACCAATAGAAATATATAGAAAACCATCGGGACCAAATGCAATCGTACCACCATCATGATTCAGTTGCGGATGATCTTCCTCAAGGATAACTTTTTCGGAACTCATATCGGCCTGGTTGGCATCGGATGCAGAAATTTTAAATTCTGAAATGCGTGTAAGATTATTCCATGGAGTTCCGGTCTGTGGACCACCAGCGCGGGGTGGTGCAGTATAAAACAAATAAAATTTTCCATTGGTTTTAAAATTGGGATGAAAAGCCATTCCCAACAAACCACGCTCATCGTAACCTGTTTGTAAAGTCACCATTTTGGAAGCAATATCAATAAATGGCGTGGAAATTTTTACACTGTCTGATCCGATTATCCAAACCTTTCCAACCTGGTCAACAATGAATAAACGTTTACTATCATCAGGCGCTTCGAGTACAGTTAGCGGGGCAATAAGATTATCTGTTACCATTTGCAGATTTGGTGTTGAATTTCCGGGAGGTGGCACCTGGTAGCTGCTTTTCTTACAAGCCGTGAATATCAAAATAAAAATTAATGAACCGGTCACGATGGGAAAAATTTTCCCAATAATTCCTTTCCTGTTGTGCTCATTTTTTTTTGCGATTGATTCCATAAAATAAAATTAAAGTACTAAAAAATTTCCAGGTAAATGGAAGGGAATATAAAGAGGGGAATATTTAATCGATACGAAAAAATGATTGCGAAAGTTGCTTCTACGCAGGAATATGCACGCAAAGACGCAAAGCCGCAAAGAAAATGCCTTTGCGGCTTTGCGTTTTTGCGCGAGTTAAAATATTATTTGAATATACTACTATCATAGTATTTGCAACTTGTGAAAAGACGGTATTTTGCACCTGCAAAAACCGGTTTGAATAGTTTATATCCTTTACTCACTGTGGCCGAATGAAGAAATGGCTCTTGCTACTTTACTAATGCGATTATTTTTTTGCAATTATATTTTAAACCATAAACAATCAATCATGAAAAAGAGTACCCCTTTCCTATTGCTTTTATTTTTTCTCAGCCTTCTTGCTTGCCGGGAATCTAAAATTGGAAATCCCAAACAGCAATTGCTCGAAACTTTCAAATCACAAAATATTGATCCTTCCTGGAATTTTGAAACTACTGAAAATGATTCCATGGAAATAGCATCTTTCAAAAACAAATCCATTCGCGAACAGATATTATTATTATCTTCTAGTGATACCAGCCTGGTACTTGATTTTGTATCTGTCAAAAAAAAAGGAAGTAGCACAACGACTATTTTTAAGTCTGAATTAATCAAACATGATTCTATCTTTTATATAGAAAGAAGCGATGCTGCGGGTAAAGAGATTGATAAAATCATGTTCCCGGTTATACATAAAAAACCAACCACCGTGACTGCAGCTGGACCAGACCTTTTCACTTCAGTCACAGCATGTTTAAACGATTTTATGTGTAAACACAGAGGTGAAATGCAATGCCAGGCAAACCAAACCTGCAGACCGGCCATAGGAGATGTGGATTGCTGTCTTACAAACGGTCAATGTATTGATATCCTTATTGTGATCAACCCAACCAAGCTACTTTGCAGTATCCTTGCTGACCTTAATCCGGATATATTGGTATTGCAACAATAAGACTTTATTGCGATTGTTCAGATTACTCCCGGGTGCGATCTCATTTTAACGGCTGAAGTTGCTTATTTTAGTTTGTACGTATTGAGAGTCGTATTGAGAATCTCCCGATATCTTTTTTTCTTTAATTAGCTGTTATCGCTTTCGAAATAAAAAAAAATTACGGTCAATCGGCGGATGCTAAAAGGTTTTAAGTCTGGATTCAGGAAATCTTTTTTAAAAGAGATGATTTTTTATTGGCAGCAACCCTTGCACGACGAAAGATTTCACCAGTTTTCTTACTATGATATTTTTTAGAAGCTGCAGATTTTTTCTCCTGCTTGCCTATTATTCCAATATCATCCAGTTTATAATATTTTTTCTTATCGGCCATGGAAGTAATTTTTATAATACGAATTTACTAAAATTTTAGCAGCCGGAGTAAAGATTCCCATTCTGTTTTGGTTATAAATTACCCTGGCACCAAGAGTTTCAGCATAATGATTTATCAAACTTGTCTTGGCTGTAAAAGCGACAAAACCATCAAACCCAAAATCAAAACTTATTTTACACGCAAAAGCCACCATATTAGCAGCGACACCAACAAATTGTTTACCATTGGCATGATTGTGCGGTGCGTTTTCAATTAAGTGCATTTCAATATAAAACTGACTGGGTATCGGTTCAATGCTAATAAGTCCTTGAATTTTGGAATCACCTTGCAGAACAAGTTTATATATCTGGTGACCGGGTTCTTTAAATTCTTTTTTCCAATCAAAAAACCAGCCACCCTTTTTATGCACTGTTTTGATTTCTTCAGCGCGTACCAGAACCATTTCAGTTTCAAATGATTTTCCTGTGGCTATTTCTTCAATGCTATTCGTGATTTTATCAATCGCAAATTCATTTGTTTTTGTCATATTGCAAATGTTCTATCATCGGCTTATTTATTAACAGTGAAAAGACTGTATTTTGCACAGATAAAACGCTTTTTATAAAAGTAATTTCACCTATCTAGTAAGAAATTTAAATAGGCTATTCTAATTACATTTTTTTGTAGATACTAAAAACAATGAAAGAAAAAAAACAAAATAAGTTACTCATCAAAAATATGGTTTGTCAAAGATGTATTTTGTCTGTTGAAACCATTCTCAACAATAACAAAGTAATATTTTCAAAAGTTTCATTGGGCGAAGTAGAACTCAATGCGACATTGACTGAAATTAAATTAAGAGAATTAGAAAAAGAATTGAAGAAAGTCGGATTTGAGTTGATCGAAACAAGAGTTACTAAAATTGTGGAAGATATTAAAAAACTGGTCCTGGAATATATAAGTGATCAATCCGTTGATAAAAAACTCAAGCTGTCTTCATTCATTACCCGCAAGGTCCATTATGATTATAGTTATCTCAGCGACCTGTTTTCATCTATCGAAGGAATCACAATCGAACAATTTTTTATTGTTCAAAGAATTGAAAAGGTAAAAGAGTTATTGGTTTATGAAGAATTATCTCTTACAGAAATAGCATATCAGACAGGATTCAGCAGCGTGCATCATCTTTCTGCACAATTTAAAAAAATAACCGGCCTCACTCCTTCCCATTTCAAAAAGATCAAAGCAGAGAAGCGAAAACCCATTGATAAGCTCTGATCCAAAAATTATATACATCTTCCCCTCAATTGCATAAGAGCCGACCCTGTCGCTGGTGTTAGCTTTGTGTTGTATTAATTCATAACAAATAAAAAACAAATCATGGAAACAACAATCAAATCAAACAGCAACACAGGCTGCACTTGCAATATTTGTCTTTGCGGACCTAATTGTGCATGTGGTTCCGGTAAGTAAATTTCAAGGGAGGGCTAACCTCCCTTTTTTAAAACATTAAAAATTTCAAAAATAAATATGAAATTATGAGCCGTCCCGGTTTCATGCTTAACCCGACACTTTTATAAACTTCTTCTTATACTCATGCAATGCCCTGATAATTCTTTTTGGGTTTCTCCATTCAAATAAACGTATTATCCAAAGGGTGATCCTGATAAACGGACTTGGGCGAACCATTGCTTTGGCGAGGACTGTAATATCTGCATCTCTTTGTTTAATGGCGGCTTCATAAGTCTGACCAGCCTCTATGCTTAGCGCCTCCGCAAAGGCCCATGCTCCATCTCTTGCATTGGAAATACTGAATTGAACAAGAATGGATTCAAAGTTCGTTGCGTGCCAGCCAATCAGCGACAACAGTGGGGAAATCCTGTTGATCTCATTGAGCACTTCATAAGTAAGCGATGCAATGATTGTATTGATGTTATTAAAATCTTTGCGGATATTTTGAATATCCTGATTTCGCGCTACTTCAACGGCAGCAATGCCCAAATCAAAATTGATATGTGCATTGATACCTAATAACAAGTGTTGCAAAACAATTATAGATGATTTGTTAGTCGCATCGAACGCAACCTGCCATGATGCCGTTGTATCTTTCTTATTGTTCCAGTTATTCATTGCCGTCAAGTATCGATTGGCAAAAGTTACATCCAGTGCTTCCATTCTCTTCCCATCGTCAAACTCACCTTTCAATATCCCTTCTTTAACACGGGAGGTTACCTTATAGTACAATGCAGCAAAATATCCTGCCCTGTTATTGGTTTTGATGCAATGCCGGATTAGTTCTTCTAATTGCGAAAGAATTTCATCAATTGTTGTTGCGGTCATGGAATTAAAATAAAAATGATTGTCTTACCCGGGAACTAAGATTCATTATTGCAAAAAAAATTTGCGAATGATGAATGTAGGGTTAGGTAGAACATTCACAAATCCCGTCCGCCTACTGGCGGACGCTTGGTGCGCACCAAACGTTCCTACGGAACGTCGGATCTCTCACCGGATATTTTCTACCCACGAGATGTCCCTCCGATACATTTAAATGATAACTGGGGTTCTTATGCAAATATTCTACCTAATCCTATGATGAAAATAAATAAATATCAGATCATTTGCAACCCGTAAAAAGACGGTATAAAACGAAAAATCTATGTTACTATTTTCATTATCCCGACACCATTATTCATCCTTTATATTCCTGCCATTGATCATTATTAAGAAATCGCCTTTGTAGAATTTGCTGATTGGGATTTCCGCCTTTCCTATTTGAATATGGTCTCTCCTTATAAAAGAGATTTTGTCAATAAATACTATAAAAGATTTATGCACTCTGGCATATTTTCCAGGAGGAAGCTTTTCTTCAATTGCCTTAAAACTTAACCTGGCAAGAATCGGTTTATCAGCACTGCTTAAATAAATCTTTATATAATTCTTAAGCCCCTCGATATAGGTGATTTCATGAATAAAAACTTTTACGAGCCTGTATTCTGTGTGAATGAATAAATAATCCGGGATACCTGCCGTTATACCAGCACCAGTTTCTTTTGTTTTAAAAGAATGGTATTCCAAAGCCTTATTGACCGCTTTCAAAAAACGATTGAATGGAACAGGTTTCACCAGATAGTCCAGCACATCCAGGTCAAAACCTTCCACAGCAAATTTTTTATATGCTGTTATAAAAATAACAATAGGCTTCACAGGCAGACTTCGCAAAAAATTAGCACCACTTATACCGGGCATCTGTATGTCAAGAAACATCAGGTCAATATGTTCATCCTGCAAAGCCTCGATTGCTTCATATGCATTCTTGCATCTTTTTACCAGGTGCAAAAAAGGCACCTGGCTGATATTATCTTCCAGGATATCTAATGCCGGCGTTTCATCATCTACAATAATACATTTCATCATTGTAATGGCAGGTTGAGTGAAGTGATAAACCAATGACCATTTTTTTCAGTATCCAATTGAAAATTCCCCGGGTACACCAGGGCAAGTCTTTTCTTAAGATTTTGCAATCCGATTCCCGAGTGCCTGTCTTTATCATCGTGCGTCCGGTCGTTGAATTTATTTTTTACATGCATGTAAAGTTTGGTTTCCTCCAGGATATGGATTTGAATGTCTATCTCAGGTTCTTCAATCAATCCGATTCCATGTTTGAAAGCATTTTCAATGAGTGGAATCAGCAACATCGGTTCAAGATAATAGTTTTCACTTTTTGCGGGTGTAACAAAATTAACGCGGACATCATCGCCGAAGCGAAGCATCTGCAACTGAATATAACTCTGCAGGTATTCTATTTCCTCTTTGAGGCTCACTTTTTCATTATCAGCATCATACAACATGTAATTCATGAGTCCGGCCAATTCCAAAAGCAGCGGTTCCAGTTGATCAGATTTTTTCCTGGCCAATGAAACCATACTATTTAATACATTCAGCATAAAATGCGGATTCACCTGTGAGCGTAAAAACGAAAGTTCACTACGAAGGTGTTCATTTTCTTTTTCTTCCCTGATTTTTTCCAGCGCCAGATTTTTCTTGAAAATTGCAAGGCTCGCGCTAGCTACCAAAAAGAATATTCCCGGGAATATTCTTCTGATCGCAATTGTATAAAATGGTTCTGAAAGATAGCGGTAATAATAAACGATGGAAGCAGATAGCAGGGTAGTTATTAGCAGTAAAGCAATAACCGATAAAATATATATTGTTGTTTTTTTCCTGGATAATCTGAAAAGAAAGAATAAGTGAATATAAAATAGACCGACATAAGGCACGAGTCCAATCAAAAGTTGTGTACTCGTTAATACATGTTCAGGAATTCCGGGTTTACGAACGAAGACGACTACAAATACAAATAGTCCCCAAAAAATCGGGTGAAACAATAAATTTATAACCCGGCTGGATTTCATATTTTCAAAATTACTTAATGTACCGCGACTTGTTTCGTTTTCACTGTATGCGCACTGAAATATCCCAATGCACCATTACTGATATTACTAACCGGATTTGCAGGCGTTGAATTGTCAATATCGGATAACTGATCGAATGTATTCAGATAATCGAATGTATTTTTATCAATGCAATACATATTGATAAGGAGATTATCGCCAATCTGCAGATGAGCACTATCATCGCGCAGCGGCCGGCTAAAATATTTCCCATCGGATAAGCGATCATCAAAAACAAAAGTTTTATTTCGCTTCTCTCCATTGATGTATTCAATAAACTGATAGTAGTTCGTCAACTCCGGTGGGTCCTGGAAATAAGGTATTGCGCTGATCACCCGTTTTCCACCAAAAGCAAATGTGTTTTGAAACCCGATAGAATCGAAAGGCACAGGATGAGGCATTATGGAGCTCGCGTCATAATGATTATTTCCAATAACAACATTCAGCGCATACACATTACCGCTAACACCTTGCAGAAAATGAGAATTATATATTCCCGGATCACTCTCAGTTAATGTATCTGTCTGCCCCCGGCTATTATCAGATATGGTTACAAATGCTCCGCTGACAGGTGGAAAATGATTACTTGAATCAAAAGGAACAGATTGGGAAATTTTTACCTGATATGGCCCGGTTGTATCTGTAATTTCTCCCACAATAACAATTTGCGTGGGAGCATTATTCAAATCAACCTGGATCACTTTCTTGCAGGAGCTTATGAATATGACTGATACGAGTATGATCATTTGCCTGGGAATTTTCATAGTATCACTAAAATTTAAAATTGTAAGAAATAGAAGGGACGAATTTGAACAAGGCGTATTGCACTGCCTGCGTTTTGGAAAGATCGGCGGGATCCTGCTGGAATATGATGCTGTAAGGATTTTCTCTTCCATAAACATTATAGATCGAAAAATTCCAGTAGCATTCAAACTTTGCTGTTTTTTTTCCTTGCAGAGTAGCGCCAATATCCAACCGGTGATAAGCAGGCATGCGATAAGCATTCCTGTCCGTATAATAAAAAATCACTTCACCGTTTACTTCATATTTCCCACTGGGCCAGGTAACCGCATTGCCAGTATAATAAACAAAAGTTGCAGAGAGTGTCCATTTTTTACCCGCCTTATACATCGCCACTATAGAAAGATTATGTGTTCTATCCTGCGTCGCCGGGTAGTAATTACCGTTATTGATACCATCAAAGCTGCGCTCGGACCTGGAGAGTGTATAGCTGATCCATCCGTTTAACTTCCCATATTTCTTTTTGAAAAATAATTCAAGTCCATACGCCCTTCCTTTTCCAAACAATAATTGAGATTCTATATTTTCATTGGCCCTTAACTGCGCGCCGTTTTTATAGTCTATCTGGTTTTGCAGATTCTTATAATAAATTTCAGCGGAGAATTCATATTGATTATTCCTGAAATTCCTGTAATAGCCTGCAGAAACCTGGTCCGCAATTTCAGGTTTTACATTATTGCTGCTTGGTATCCATACATCCGTGGGATTCGAAGATGTTGAATTGGAAAGCAGGTGCAGGTTTTGGGTTGTTCTGGTATAAGAAAGTTTTACTGAACTTGCCGGACTCAATTTGTAACTCGCGGAGAAACGAGGTTCCAGGCTGGCATATGATTTTACAATTTTTCCGGAAGAATAAGTTGCTGTATCTGTTATATTTCCTGCCGTGTCATAAGTATAAAAATTCCCCGGGCCGATAATATTAAATGTTGTGGCGCGCAATCCATAATTAATATTCAATTTTTCCAGCGGCTGCCATTCATGTGAAATATAAGCTGCAGCTTCGACAGCATATTTATTTTGAAGTGTTATGGCATTAAAACTTGAATTTTGAGAAGCCGTTACTACACCGGGTGAAGTAGTGTGTTGAATCACATCAATCCCGAAATTGATTTTACTATTTGCATTGGCATAATATTGCAGATCTTCTTTTATATGATAGTCACGGATCCGTGAAGTGATACCGATATTATTACCACCGGAATTTATTTTAACATCGTAACCGTAATTGCTGTAAATAAAAGAAGAATTCGAAAAGAGCCTGTTGTTGAAAATATGATTCCATCTTAATGTGGCGGTTGTATTCCCATAATCCAACCCAAAATTGCTGGAAAAACCCAGTTTATCTCTTCCAAAGTATCCAGACAAATAAATCCTGTTATTATCATTGAGCTTGTAATTCGCTTTTGCATTGAAATCATAAAAATAAAGGCTGTTCCTGTTTACATTGGTATCACTGGATAGTTTTAAAAACAAATCCGCATACGTTCTCCTTGCACTTATAATAAATGAACCCTTATCTTTTACAATAGGCCCGTCAATATTTAACCGGGAAGATATCAAACCAAGACCACCACTGACACCGATTTTTTTATAATTCCCATCATTCATTTTAATGTCTAATACGGAAGAAAGCCTGCCGCCATATTCCGCTGGTATTGCACCCTTGTACAATGTAACGTCTTTGATGGCATCCGAATTGAAAGTTGAAAAAAAACCAAAAAAATGTTCCGGGTTATATACGGTTGCTTCATCCAGTAAAATCAGGTTTTGATCAGCAGCGCCACCTCTCACAAAAAAACCACTGTTACCATCACCCGCAGATTGAACACCAGGTAATAATTGAAGGGTCTTCAGGATATCCTGTTCACCAAATAGAACCGGAATATTTTTGATTTCACTGACTGAAAGTTTTTGTACGCCCATGAGAGGTTGTGTTATATTGTTGCTTTTGGTTGCCGTTACCACTACTTCCTTTAACCGGGTTCCTGCTACTGTGATTTCAACCGGCAGTTCCAGGTTTTTGGAGAGAGATATCTTTATTGTATCATCAGCATAACCTGTAAAACTCACAATCAAAGTATAATTGCCTGCGGGCGCATTGATGGAGTAGAATCCATAAGCGTTACTTAACACAGCAAGGCGGGGTTGTTCCATCAATACAACGCTTGCGCCGATAAGTGATTCACCGGATCTTTGATCGCGGATCGTTCCGCTGATCCTGTATTTTGTTTGTGCAATAGCAAAACATGGAAAAAATAAAAAAACTCCTAACCTTCCGAATTTTCTCAGTTGCATTGGTATAGATTAAATGAATGATCCTTTTAATAAGCAATTTGTACCTCTTCATTTCACTCCTATACTATCAGATGATATTATTAACCCAATATTTTTATACCGCCAATGAATTAATGTAAGATTAGCAAATGGATTTGTTAGAATATTGTTATTGGGTATATGTGGCTGCTTTTTGTATACAGGTTGCCATTATTTGTACACAGGATGCCTGGCTAAAACACTGGGTATCCTGTATTTCGGAATCTTTTTTGAAATAAAATCATTTAGCCAAAAAAATTAGTTTTGTAATACTAAAAATATTAGTACATTTGTTCCGGGACGAGTGGTAGTTTTTATTGATAATCCCGGCCTGGTAGAATGGGCCGGGATTTTAAAACCTCAAGACTATGTTTTCTGAATTATTTGAAATAACACTCCAGGATCTCACATTGAAGGTTAAATATGATGAGGAAGAAGATTATTTTCTTTGTGAGTTTAATCAGGGAGAACAACAACACACAATTTCACAGAATCATCGTGGAGATTGGTATGAAATCAATGAAGGTCATACAACAATGGCCACGCAATTGGGCAAAATCATTGAGGCAAAAATTCATGTTAAGCTGGTTTAGTGTTTTATCTCATACTCCTATTTGCTGGTTCAGGCATTTTTACCGCATCTGCAGTCAATTCGAACTGAAATGACCTGATATGAATGCCGGGATGGAGTAATCGGGTAATCCCTTCAATGTGTGAATAGTGTAATTAATATTTATAATAGTGTAATGAATGTTTGGCTGAATCCATTCATCTTTACAGGTGTCATTTCGAACTGAGTCCCGTAGCGAAGGGACGAAGTGAGAAATCTGACTGCACCTAATGTTATACAATACGTAAAGTTTTCCTTACTATTGGCATGAGGTTTCTCACCCCGCGAATTAGTCTTCATGTTGCGGGTCCCTGTAGCGGGGTTCGAAATTGTAAAGGTTTAGTAATTCGGTAACAAAACAAGATTAAAAAAGTCAAAGAGATTGCTATGTTCTTTTGACAATTTTTTTTCGCTTTGGAGTGGCGACAAAAATTTGTCAAAAGC
>Ga0137407_10000246_pt1 | contig 38675 bp, 23 predicted proteins | sample CZOMad2_2_16fung_FD_108410 | JGI IMG/M metagenome (GOLD analysis project Ga0137407, IMG submission 108410) | Vadose zone soil fungal communities from Angelo Coast Range Reserve, California, USA - CZOMad2_2_16fungal (Illumina Assembly) | ecosystem: Environmental > Terrestrial > Soil > Vadose... | reverse complement strand
TTGGATGGATGAGTGAAAAAGAAACGGAAAATGCGATTAATATCCTGGCGAAAGTTATCAAATCAAGAATCTGAATTTAAAATCTCCGCACTGACTGTAATGATTTTTTGAACGTATATTATCCTCATGCCGGACTACCTGATATATTAAAACTGGTCACTAAAGTAGTCCGAACTGGTTATACCTTTAGGTAGTAAAAGCATTTACTCACTTAAAAAATATAGCCATGAAAAGATTATTTGCATTATTTTATTCATTAGTGATTGGTGTCACTTCTTTCGCTTTCTCTGAAAGGAACGTCAATGAAAAACTCCTTCGGGCATTCAAAGAAAGTTTTCCAAATGCTGAACAGGTAGTCTGGAAGGAATTGCCCGAGACGTATGTGGTGAATTTTGTGGAAGATGGAATCCGGAACGCAATCATATATGAAAAAGACGGAACGTTTAAAAGTTCTACGCGCTATTATAGCGAACAGAATTTACCCTACTATTTGCTGATTAACATTAAAAAAAGATACCCCGAAAAGAAAATTTTTGGTGTTACTGAAATTTCCACAGCCTCGGACATCGCATATTATATTAAAATGGAAGACAGCTCCGTTTGGACCACAATCAAAATGGACAGCGATGGAAACCTGGTATTGGTAGAGAAATTAAAAAAAGCGTCTTAGAATTGACGTGTGTAGTGTCCAACTGGTCATTGGGTTTGATAATAATATGTAGCGATGCATACTTTATCGGCAGCCTGGTGGCCAGTTAATTTTTATATCCTCCTTTTCTCTGTTAGGTGCGCGAAATATGCTTCATCTTATAAATTCCCTTTTTTCAATTCATCAGCTGCATGATGCACCGCCCTGGCAGTGATTGCCATAAAAGTAAGTGATGGATTTTGTGTGCCGGTTGAAGTCATACATGCGCCATCGGTCACAAATACATTCGGGCAATGATGAAACTGGTTCCATCTATTGAGCAATGATGTTTTGGGATCTTTTCCCATGCGTACACCCCCCATTTCGTGGATATCCAGTCCCGGCGCCCATTTGGTATCCGTTTGATGAATATTTGCGCATCCGGTTTTATCCAACATTTCAGCGGCCTGCGTTAGAAAATCTTTCAACTGCTTTTCATCATTCTCTCCATATTCTACAGATGTAACCAGCTGTGGAATGCCCCAATCATCTTTTTGATCCTTGCTCAGTCGAACATGATTTGTTTCTTTTGGAATCGTTTCTCCCTGCATGGACATATATACACCCCATTCATGTGGTTCCGTCAATTGGTTCTTCCAATCGGAGCCTATTCCCTCATTATCTTTCCCGCTGTTCCAGCCAATCCTCGATGCTCCGCAAAAAACCACATATCCTCTCAAAAAATCGGTTTCCTGTTTGTAAATATTTCTGAATGATGGCATGATAGCTTGCGCGGGACGTCGTCCATAATAATAGCCATCCTGGAAACCATCCATAGATGCTGTTACAAGTCCGCGATAATTCTGGAAAGCGATATATTTTCCCAACAAGCCATTGTCATTTCCAAATCCATTGGGAAAACGGTTTGAAGTGGAGTTCAGCAAAACCAGGTTTGTATTCAAACAGGCAGCATTGACAAAAATAATTTTTGAAAAATATTCAGTGGCTTGTTTTGTTAATGCATCGATCACACGCACGCCCACAGCTTTTTCTTTTTTATCATCATAAATAATTGAATGAACTACTGCATGGGTCTTCATTGTCAGGTTCCCCGTTTTTTGCGCCCACGGCAGGGTCGAAGAATTGGAACTGAAGTATCCTCCGTAAGGACAACCTCTCGTGCACAAATCGCGCGCCTGGCATTGACCTCGTCCCTGTTGTAAATGGATTGCCGCAGGTTTTGTGAGATGAGCACATCGCCCGGTAAGCAAATAACGATCCGGATAATTTTCTTTTATTTTTTTTTGGATATGTTTTTCAACGCAATTCAATTCCCAGGGTGGAAGAAATTCTCCGTCAGGCATGGTTTCAATTCCATCTTTATTTCCACAGATACCTGCAAAAATTTCAACATGTGCATACCATGGTGCGAGATCATTGTACCTGATCGGCCAGTCAACGGCATATCCATCGCGGGCAGGCCCTTCAAAATCAAAGCGGCTCCAGCGTTGCGTTTCTCTTCCCCACATCAGGGATTTACCGCCCACCTGGTAACCGCGTATCCAGTCGAAAGGTTTTTCCTGTATATACGGATGCTCTTTATCCTTCACAAAAAAATGCTGTGCTGATTCATCAAAAGCATAACATTTCCCGATTATCGGGTTTTCTTTTTTTAGTTGAAGTGTTATTTCGCCGCGATGCGGGAACTCCCAGGGATTTTTTGTGGCAGTTGGATAATCTTTGATGTGTGTAATATCACGTCCTCTTTCCAAAACAAGAGTTTTCAATCCCAGGTCACATAATTCTTTAGCAGCCCATCCACCACTGATTCCGGAACCGATGACAATGGCATCATAACTGTTCCGGTTAGTCGCTCCACCATTGATATTTACTTTTAGTGAATCTCCGGGCATATGGCTTTTATATTGAAATAAGGAGAATAGAAATCTTGCAGATTTAAATGTAATGATTTTCTTTGTAGGTGTAAGGTAAAAGGCTTGGAGGTATGTCATACCCTATACCCCATACTTCACGCCTATTCCAGGAACCTGATATTTTTTTCGCCTGACTCATACGCAACACTACCAACATATTGCTCCCCTGTTTCAAAACTGCTGATCGTCCAGGATTCAGCAGGACCAGTTATTTCAGCGCCTACAGTGTGTAATCCATCGAGGCAGGGAACAGCGATCAGGTTATCATCAAGGCCTTTTGCTGTGGCTTTTGTCAAGGCTTCTTTTCTGGTCCAATGCAAATAAAAATATGACCGGGGTGATGCTGATTTTTTTATGAGATTTATTTCAGAAACACTAAACCCTGTTGCAAGGATATCTTCATAAGAAAAATCAGGATCAATTTTCTCCACATCAATTCCTATATCGGAATCTCCAACTGCAAGAAGGATCCAATCACCCGAATGAGAAATATTGTAATGCAGGTCGATAAAATTGTTTTGGACAAATGGTTTTTTATTGATTCCGATTATCAATTGAATATCTTCTGCCTGAAGGTTCAAATATTTTCCCAATAAAGTTCTGAGCGTAGCGCGGCTTGTAATGAATCGTTGCCTGTCTTTTTCCTGGTGATAACGGTCAGCCCTGTCTAACTCGTCAGGATTCAGCAAGGTACTGAAATATGAAAGTTGCAGGGGATCTGAAGATACGGGGATGCGCCAGATATCAATACCTGCAGCTAAGGTTAAAGCATCGGCTGGTTCTTTTTTCCAAAAAATATTTTCAATAGAATTGCAGTGAACGGTAGGCATAGCTAGACTGCTTTTAACACAACCTTTCCTCGTAAATCTTTGACAGGTTCTTTTTTTGCAGTGCGTTCATCCATCACACCCTGCAATATCTTTCCGAATTCTTTATCGAATGGCGAGAATAAAAATGTTTTATGATCACCAGCTATTTCATGTATGGCAACTCCCTGGGTAGTGTATGGTTTCCAGCCGAGAAATTCCAAATCATCTAAAAAATAAAGACGTGTTTTAACCTTGTATAAATCAATGACGCCATCATAAGGAGTCATTTTATAATTGCGATAGGCAAAATCATATATTTCCCCGATTTTAATATCGTTCTCGCTAAGCATCTCAGATGCCTGTACGCCGCCAAACAATTTGTTAAGTTTGCCCTTCAGGAAATCTGCCTGGTACAAGATGGTTGCAATCGGGTGAGCTACTAATGAACGAAGAATAAACATCATTTTCGGGAACTGGCGCCTGACTTTTTTTGTCATTTTCCTCAGGCGGGGATTAAAATAATCCGAGTAATTATCTGCGTATGTATCGAACATACCAAGCATTGCAATTTCTTTACCCATCGCTTTCAATTGTTTTGCCATCTCAAAAGCGATAATGCCGCCAAAAGAATATCCTGCCAAAGCGTATGTGGGGCCCGGATCCCGGGCGACGATCTCCGAAATATAATGGGCCGCGATCTCTTCCATTTTATCAAAAGGTTTATCATCCGCATTCAAACCCCTTGCCTGTAACGCATATACCGGCTGTTCGGCATCCATATTTTTCGCAACATTATTGAAGAGCAGCACATTCATACCAAAACCATGGACGATATAAATCGGTGTTTTATTACCACTTGTCTTGATTGGAACCAGCGAATCCCAACTGATCGATTGAATATCGGAACTTACCAGTTGAGATAATTTTTCAACCGTAGACGCTTCAAATAAACTGGCAAGCGGCAATCGCTTACCGGTTTCTTTTTCGAGACGTATCATGGCCCGGGCCGCAATCAGCGAATGCCCGCCCAACTCAAAAAAATCATCGTAAATACTTACTTTGTCCAATTCCAGTAATTCGGCCCAGATAGTCGCCACCAGTTTCTCCATGTCTGTACGAGGGGCGGTGAATTTTTTTGTTTTACCTTCTGACTGTTGATCGGGTCTTGGCAGCGCATTCCTGTCGATCTTACCATTTGGTGTTAATGGAAGTTTCTTAATCAATAAAAGATCAGCGGGAACCATATAATCAGGCAAAGATTCTCTCAATGCCTGTTTCCATTTAGTAAGTTGTTCGGATTGTCTTTGCGGATCATCCTTATGGCCATCAGCATTTTCCGGAACTATATAAGCCGCCAGCCTGTCCTCACGGGCAACTACAACCGCTTCTTTAATATCTTTTTGTTTATTGAGAACCTGTTCAATTTCTCCCGGTTCTATCCTGTAGCCTCTGATTTTAACCTGGTGGTCAATGCGACCCAAACATTGTACTTCCCCGTTTTCCAGGAATTTACCCAGGTCACCGGTGCGATACATCTTCTCCCCGCTTTTTTTCGAAAAAGGGTTTTCAAGAAAACGTTCTCCTGTCAATATTGGTTGATTCAGATAACCTCTTGCAACACCATCGCCTGCAATATAAATTTCTCCAACAGAACCTTCCGGTTGGAGTTTCAGGTATTCATCAAGGATATATACTTGTGTATTGGCAATTGGGCGTCCAATAGTTATTGATTCATCATTCGTCGTTATTTGTTTAACTGTTGACCAAATAGTCGTTTCTGTTGGTCCATACATATTCCACAATGAACTGCATTTTGGTAACAATTTATCGGCGAGATCTTTTGATAATGCTTCCCCCCCGCATAATATTTTTATTGGTAACCGGTTATTCCATCCTGATTCAAGCATCATCCGCCAGGTAGATGGAGTAGCCTGCATGATGCTAACATTCTTTTTGCGTACGATATCCATTAACAGCCGGCCATCCCTGGCAGTATCCATGTCCGTTATGATCACTTCTGATCCGCTGATCAATGGCAGGTACAGTTCCAGCCCGGCAATATCGAATGAAATTGTTGTTACGGCGAGCAAGCGATCATCCGGGCCGGCACCAGGAGCCTTTTGCATGCTGAGCAAAAAATTAACCAGGCTATGATGTTCGATCTGAACAGCTTTGGGTTTGCCGGTGGAGCCGGACGTATATAAAATATAAGCAACGTCCTTTCCCGTAATCCTGGGCGAAATCTTTTGGCCTGAATAATCCCGGAGTTTAATCCAGGCGTCTTCTATCAGAACTTCTGTCGCCCTGGTATGAAAACGCTTTTTATATTTTTGTGATGTAAATAAAATTTTCGCAGATGAATCTTCCAGCATAAATTCAATCCGTTGCCTGGGGTATTGGGGATCGATTGGCAAATATGCCGCACCGGATTTCATAATAGCGAGTAATGTTATCAGCATTTCGGGAGAACGGTCCACCGCAACGCCGATGATATCACCCTGCACTACTCCGAGGTCCAATAATAGTGCAGCCAACTTATCGGATATTTCCTGGAGATTTTTGTATGTTATGCTGCGCTCTCCATAATGAATGGCTGTTTTATCGGGATATTGATGAACCTTATCGCTTATCAGATCCGGGAGTGCTTTTTCCTTCGGATAATCCGAAGCAGTATCATTCCACTTATCCAGCTTAGCGTGTAACTGGTTGGAAGCGATTAATGGGATATCTTTTATTTTGATCTCCGGCGTCGCAACAACAACTTTCAGCAGGGATTCGAATTCATTCATCATGCGCTTAATAGTAGCCGGCTTAAACAGTTCCGTGTTATATGACCATTCCAATATCAACGACTGACCGGAACCGGTAGTATTCAGGAATAGTTCAAAATTTTCATACTCTCTTGGGTTGTAAATCAATTTATACTTCAACCCTTCAAAGGACACGCCATCATCCAGGCCCATGTCAATATTGAATACCACAGGAACGAGCGGCACACGCGACGCATCGCGTGCTATATTCAGTTTTTTTAACAAGCTGCCGAAAGTGAATTGCTGATGATCATAATCATCCAGGATATGTTTCTTTCGTTTTTTTAAATAATCAACAAAGTGAAGTTCTCCTTTGGGATTGCTTCTCAGCGGAAGAAGATTTACACAATGCCCGATCAACGCATAGTTATTTGTTGCGGATTGCCCGGCTGCGGGAAGCCCGAGTACAATATCATTCTGTCCTGTTACACGGTGTAAAAAAACTTCAAATGAAACAAGGAGTGTTGTAACGAAGCTACAACCTGCTTTACCACCCATTTTTTTGATTGCTGCGACTAGCTCCTGGTCAATGATATAATCATCGCGATGGCTTTTATAAGTACGGGAAGCAGGGCGTGGAAAATCAGTTGGCATATTCAATACGGGCACATTGTTATTGTATTGATCGATCCAGTACTGTTCAATTTTTTTGTATTGTTCGCTTTGAGAAAATTCCCAATGTTCCAATGCATATTTACTTAAGCGCAATGCTTCGGGCAAATGAGGTTTTTCGCCCTTTGCATAAGCAGAATAAAGTTTACCGAGATCCTGCATTAAAATTCCAAGCGACCATCCATCACATATAATATGATGCGCACTCAGCGTTAAATAATGTTCTTCTTCTCCCAATTTAAATAATGCTGAACGAAACAAGGGACCATTCAATAAATCAAAGGAAGTTTCCGCATTGCGCTTAGAGAAATCAGCAATATATTTTTCCTGCTCCGATGAATTTTGAGAAGACAAATCTTCAAAAAATAATTTTGATGCCATGTCTTTATAAATACAAATCTTACTACCATCCCCGCTAAATGCAGATCTGAGTGCCTCATGTCGCCGTATCAAATCCTGCAAGGCTGTTTCCATTGCCGCATGATTAAAAGATCCGGTCATGAGAAGCGATACAGATTCATTATAAGAACGGTTTGCATCCTCACCACCAATCAGGCAGGAGACCCAAATTTCCAATTGCGGTTCGATAGCAGGAACTGCCCGGATAAGTTCAGGTCCTGCAAACGGATCAAAATCGACAGGCTCAAGATTTTTTATGACTGATTCTTTGTCCAAACTATCATTTGTTTAATTCAGTTGTAAATATTTACCCGGGCGATTCGGATCAGTAATAAACCAGGCGGGGTTGCCTTCTCTGTCTCTTCCAAGTTTTGCGCCCGGAACCGGCGGCTCTTCAGTTATTTTATACTTGTTATTATTCCGTTCTGTTTCCTTCATAGCAGGAAAGAAACCAGATTCAATCAATTCATCCAGGCTTTCTTCAAATTTTTCAACCACGATATCTACTTCCTTGTTTGTATGAGCTTCTGTCAAAAAACACGGGAACCCATCCTGGATATGAATTCCTTTTTCACGCATCAATATAAACAACAATTCACTATAGAGAATTTCATGTTTAAATTTGAGTTTCCATAGTGAGCCGAATTGCGCTACATACATTGGCAATTCTTTTTTTATACAAACTGCATTCAACGCATCGGCCAGGCGCTTTGTCATATCATTGATGCCTTGTTGCAAGCCCGGCCCCCTGGCCTTCATATATTCCAAAGATGCTTTGGATGCAGCGAGGGCCAATGGATGACGAACAAAGGTTCCGGCAAAATAAGTAACCCCCGATTCAGGAATCGAACTATCTCCATATTGCCAGAAACCACCATCAAGTGCATCCATAAAATATTTTTTTCCGGCAATCACGCCGACGGATATCCCGGCGCCAATAACTTTACCGTAGGTGCCGATATCCGCTTTTATTCCAAACAGAGCTTGTGCACCTCCAGGATGCATTCTGAAACCGGTAATCACTTCATCAAAAATCAAAGCGGTTCCGGACTCCTCTGTAATTTGTCGTAATTTTTTCAAAAACTCAACAGGCTGAAATTCCGGCCTGCGGCTTTGTACAGGCTCAACCAGCACTGCTGCAAATTCCTGTGCCCTTTCTTTGATTATTTTCAGGGTTTCGTCTGTACCATAATCCAATATCAGCATATTTTGTACCGCTTCGGGCATAATACCCGGGGCAGCAGGAAATGATTTGAGTTTTTTGGTGCCACGAACTATAACCTCATCTACAATTCCATGATATGAACCGGAAAACGCTACGATGGTAGATCGCCCGGTAACCGTTCTTGCGATACGCATTGCTCCCAAAACAGCTTCGGAACCCGTATTACATAAAGCCGCACGATCGGCGCCCGTGAACTCACAAATTAATTTACATACCGGCCCGGCCAGTTCATGCTGAGGACCAACTTCATATCCTTTTTCAATTTGTTGCTGCATTGCTTTTACAATCCAGTCCGGCTGATATCCAAACATACTCGAACCAAAGCCATTCAACACATCAATATATTCATTGCCATCAATATCCCACAGGTGACTTCCTTTTGATTTATTGACAACGATAGAATATACGAGATCCTTTGTTTGTGGTTTGAAGCCGGATACTACGCGCGGATCGGCCATGTATGCACGATGTTGCTGTGTATAATTTTTGCTGCCGGTTGTTTTTTGATTGTAGCGTTTTACCAGTCCATCCAGGAATGCCTGCTGCTTTGGGTTTAGTTTTGAAGATTGTCTTTCTATGCGGGCAGTAGCTCCGAAAGGTTTTTTTAATTCCACCAATTCATCAGCAGAAAGACCTGCTTCCGATACTTTTGCAGGTATGGGCGTTGCCGTTGTTGTGTTCTGAATTATATTCGGAACAACGGGAGTTGCAGCTATTTGGCCTCCCTGCAACAAAGCAATCTGCTGTGCGAGCAATTGTATTTGCTGGGATATCAATCCAAGCACTGTATTACCTGCAGGCATAGCCGATAATTGCGGCATATTCATTATGGGTTGATTTTGCACCTGTAAGGTTGCGGCTGCCTGCTGTTGTGGCTGAATCTGCTCCTGCGGAAGATTTGCATCTAAAAAAGCAGCGAGTGAATCCAGGCTGTTATATTCTTCTGTCAATTGCCTGAACGTAACAGGCAATGCAAATTCCTTTTTCAGATTCAATGCAATTTGTGTCAGCAGCAATGAATCGAGACCGATTTCAATAAAACTCATATCAGGAGTAACGCCATCCATTTCGATCCCGGAAGCATTTTCCAATATATTCTTTACTTTATTGATGAGCGCAGATTTCCTCATAATAATATTTTGTGGCGATGTATTTTCAATATGCTGGTTGAATTGAATATCTGCAACTGGTGTTGCAATATTCTCAATGTTTTGTTCGGCTATGCCTGGCTGTGATGAGATAATTGGATTTACCCAAAAAAGGTGCCTGTCAAATGCATATGCGGGCAATGATAATTTTCTTCTTTCCTGTCCTTCATAAAATGCTTTCCAATCAGGTTGGATTCCATGCAACCATAATTGTCCCAGCGCTTTCAACAATGAATAATATTCAGATCCGCCTTCCGTCATATCGAGACTGGCAATAGTGACAACCGATTTTTTAACGGCCTGCTGACGCACCAATGTTGTGGTAACATTCCTTGGTCCTGTTTCCAGTATAATTTTATTGTCTTCTTCCAATAAAGTAGTTACCGCACCGGAAAAACGTACTGTTGATCGAAGATGGCTGGCCCAATATGATGGATTGGTAGCATCGGCATCACTCATCCATTTGCCGGTAACTGTAGACACAATCGGAATACGTGGCAGACTGAGCCTGACTGAACGAACTACCTCTTCGAAAGGTTTAACAATCGGATCCATCATGCCGGAATGAAACGCATGACTGGTATGTAACAATTTAGTTGAAATACCTTTCTCTTCCAGTTGCTTTGAAAAAGCTGCTACAGTTTCAACAGGACCTGCAATTACACAGGATCCCGGGCTGTTTGTGGCAGCCAATGATAAATCTTTGGGTAATATATCAGCAATTTTTTCATAATCGGTGCGCACGGCAAGCATACTTCCGCGAGGTAATGCAGCCATCATGCGGCCGCGGGTTGCAATCAATTTCAAGCCATCTTCCAAACTGAAAACGCCCGCAAGGTGTGCTGCTACAAATTCGCCGATACTATGCCCGATAAAAGCGGAGGGATGAATGCCCCAGCTCATCCAGAGTTTCGCCACGGCATATTCTATCACGAACATTGAAGGCTGGGTATAATAGGTGTTGTTGATCTTTTCATCCGCTTCAGCGCCTGTATGTTTTGGATAAATGACTTCACGGATATCTTCGTTCATATATACCTGTAATAAACCCGCACATTCATCAACAGCTTGTTGAAACACCGGCTCATGCATGTATAAATCTCTTCCCATATTCACGGATTGAGAACCCTGGCCCGGGAATGAGAATACAATTTCGCTGAGGCTTTCCTGTAACTGTTTGGACTCGGAGGATAGTACAACGGTAGCATTCAACTTCTCCATCAATTCTTTACTATCCGATGCAATAACAAATCTCCGGCTGTTAAAATCTTCGCGGGAAGTCTGTAGTGTATACGATACATCTGAAAGATCAATAGCAGGATTTTTTTGAATGAAATCAGCCAGCTTCTTCGCATATGCATCCCTGCTAGTTGCTGTTTTTGCGGACCAGTTGATCAAATGTACTGTTCTGGAAAAGGCTGACGGTTGCGAAGTATTGAGTGAAAGGGAAGGATTAAACTCCTCAAGCACCACGTGTAAATTTGTACCACCAACCCCGAAAGAACTCACTCCGGCTCTTCTTTTATCATCAGTCTTCCAGTCTCTCAGGATATCGTTTACGAAGAAAGGACTGTTTTTAAAATCAATATTGGGATTGGGATTTTTATAATTGATCGAAGGAGGTATTTGCCTGTGATATAATGCAAGTGTAGTTTTTATGAACCCTGCTACACCGGAAGCCGCAGTAAGATGTCCGATATTGCTTTTGATGGAACCCAATGCACAATATTGTTTTTTATCCTGCGCGCCAAATGCAATATTGAGACCTTCAACTTCAATCGGGTCCCCAAGTGGAGTAGCAGTTCCATGAGCTTCCACATAGCTGATTGAGGAAGCAGGGATGGCTGCATCTTCAATCGCCATGGAAATTGCTCCTGCCTGTCCTTCCGCGCTTGGAGCAGTAAAACTTCCTTTCCCGCCTCCATCGTTATTTATCCCTATACCCTTGATAACTGCATATATGGTATCTCCATCTCTCTCCGCATCTTCCCGGCTTTTTAATAAAACGACACCGGCGCCGTCGCTGAATACTGTGCCCTCTGCATCTGCGTCAAAAGAGCGGCAATGACCATCACGACTCAGCATTGCACCTTCCTGGTAAATATGCCCGCTTTTAACAGGAACAGTAATTGCTACACCTCCGGCCAATGCCACATCACATTTTCCATTGCGGATGCTTTCCGCTGCCTGAGCAATGGCGAGTAATGAAGTAGAGCATGCGGAATAAACACTAACAGCAGGACCTTTGAGACTTAATTCATATGCAGTCCTTGAAGCCACATAATCTTTTTCGTTAAAAGTCATTACCTGGAAACTTCCCATGCGCTCAACCAGTTTTTTATTGCTAAGCACATTGTTCAGGTAATAAGTATTATTTCCCGAGCCGGCAAATACGCCAATTGACCCGGCATATTTCCCGGGAATATAACCCGCACCCTCAAGCGCTTCCCAGGCTATTTCCAAAAAAATCCGTTGTTGTGGATCCATCAATTCTGCAAGCTTTGGATTGATACCAAAAAATGCAGCATCAAATTCACCCGGATGATCAATAATTCCGCGAGCCCTGACATAATCGGGATCATTTTTAATTTCATCTGCCAGGAAGGGATCTAATTCTTCTTTATTAAAAAAAGATATGGTTTCCCTGCCCTCTTTCAGGATGTTCCATAATTCATCAATGGTGTTTGCGCCGGGAAAACGTCCCGCCATTCCGATCACTGCAACATCACCATGATGTGTATTGTGCGAAAGATTCTTTTTTTGTGTTTTTGATGTGATTTTTTTCCCGCCATCGAGATATGTTGCTATCCCGCGTGCTGTTGGATATTGATATAGTTTGGTAATTGGCAGCGCATATTGATGCTGTTGTTTTAAACCCGCAACCGTTTTCAAAGCCAACAACGAATTTCCACCGAGCTCAAAGAAATTATCATGAACACCAACCTTATCGAGTTGCAATAATGATGTCCATAAACGAGTAATCAAAATTTCAGTTTCTGTTATTGGCGCTTTATAAAGAACAGATAAATCCGGTCTCTTCACTTCTGGTTTTGGAAGTGCTTTTTTATCTACTTTGCCACTGGTGGTTTTGGGGAAACTATCCAGCCACATAAAAGCCGACGGCATCATATAATCGGGCAATTGATGTTCGATAACCTGTCTTAATACAGCCGTATCTTTTTTATCATTGGATGAAACCATATAGGCAACGAGGCGTTTATTTCCCGGAACATCTTCGCGGGCAACAACCACTGCCTGTTTGATTCCATTTTGTTTGCTTAGTAATACTTCGATCTCCCCTGGTTCAACCCTGAAACCGCGGATTTTAACCTGGTCATCTTTACGCCCGAGGAATTCGATATTCCCATCCGGTAAATAACGTGCCTCATCACCGGTCCTGTATATGCGTAAATCCCCAGTGCCGGATTTAGTCCGGTTTACAAATTTTTCTGCTGTTAATTCAGGACGATTGAGATAACCCGCTGCAAGACATTTTCCGCTGATACAAAGTTCTCCAACTTCTCCCGCGGGCAATCTGTTCAGCTGCGCATCCAGGATCAGGATATCCGTATTATCAATCGCCTTTCCGATGGAAGGCAGTGCGGGCCAGTTCTCTGGATTGCCTTCCAGTTTAAGCTCGGTCACCACATGACATTCTGTTGGACCATATTGATTAAATAAAACAGCTTTTGGCAAAGCCTGGAAAAAACGAACTACCTGTGGTGTAATTTTCAACTGTTCGCCTGCGGTAATCACTTCTTCCAAAGAAGAAGGAAAATATTTTGTAGAATCGGCAGTTTCTGTCAGAAACTGAAGGGCAACAAATGGCAAAAATATCCTGTTGATATGCTGCTCCTGGATAAAGCTCAGGAGATTTTGCGGATCAAGCCGCAAATCATCTTCTATCAATATCAAAGTTCCTCCGGTGCCCAATGTTGCAAATAATTCCTGGAATGAAACGTCAAAACTCAAGGGCGCAAATTGAAGGGTTTTGGTTCCTTCTGTGGCTTTGGAATGTTTGCATTGCCAGAGCAGGAGATTTACCAAAGGTTCATGCCCCATGCAAACACCTTTTGGTTTTCCTGTTGAACCGGAAGTATATAGTACATAAGCCAAAGATGGCTTCACGGTGGGTTTTAGTTTTTCTGCCTGTGCATGTTTTTTATCCGATGCTATAACGGTTACTCCAAACGATTGAAAAAATGATAATTCTGCATCCGGAGATAAACAACAATCAATTCCGGAGTCTGTTACAATTTGTTGCAGGCGATCTTTCGGGTAAGCCGGATCAAGAGGTAAATAAGCTTTTCCTGATTTCAGAATGGCCACCACGCCAATCACCATCTCTATACAACGGGTAGTGCTGATACCTACTATTGAAGATTTCAACGAATGTGTTAAAATAGTTTCGGAAAGAAAATCAGCACGCTGGTTTAGCTCTTTATAGCTGAGTTGATTATTTCCAAAGCATACCGCAATGGCATCAGGCGTTTTGATCGCCTGCTGACCAAAAAGGTCATGAACGAACTGTGCGTGTCCATCAATCTCCCAATTTCCTTTGTCAACAGAAGTATACATATTCATTTGGCATAACAAATTCCAAGGTTCAGGTTTAAATATCATTCAGAAACGTTTACACAGGTCTCGTATTGCCCACTGCTCTCACTCATCGCAGCCAATCTGGCTACATCAGACGCGTACCCTTAGACGAAGTTTCCTAATTGATTTCTCAGTTTAAAATAACAAACGGATAGTTGGATAACTAATCTTTTAGAAAGTAGGGGTCATCTATTTTGATTAGGTGGGTTAAATGAAACCTGCAGCTGATAAACAGTGATGCTTTTTCATTCGCTTCATAGGTGCTTACTCAATCCGAATCTTTATTAACTGTATAAGAATATCCTGTTATTTATTTTCCTCACATTAATCAATGACTCCCATTTAAACTATCTCCAATTTTGCATGTCTGTCCGGCCAACCACGCATAACCGTACATGGCCAATGCTTTCATTGTGCCTTCGCGTTTTTTAAATACCCACACATCCTTCATAAAGTCCTTGAAATTTTTGCCGTTCAATTGATCAAACGCAATGGAAATGGTAGGAGTGAGTGAATAGGCGGTATGCCATGTACCGAAAGGAATAAAAAGCGTTTCTCCGGGTCCCACGGTAAAATTGATAGGTGTTGCTTCTTTGTATTTCGGGTGCTTTACATAATCAGGATTGAAAATATTTAATTCTGATTGCCACGGATCATCGTGTTTTGGGTAAAGCAAATGTTCCTGTCCGCGGGGGAATACAGTAAATCTTTTTTCGCCATAAAGCTGGGTTATCCACGCATTCAAATGATAATAGTCAAGGTGGAGATAAGGAAATTTGCCTCCCGGTCCGCCAATAAAAATTTCGGTTGCGCTACCCCAATATCCTTTGTTGAACCATTTTTTTTCCATCCAGTTGGGACGCGCGTAGTTTAAATTGAGCGGTTGTATCAGCGGCAGTATCTCTGGTAATGTTTCTTTAATATTGAATATACATGGATATGGTGCAGGTTTACCCTCGGAGCTGGTTTCAACCATGTCCATTATTTCACGCATGGTATATGTCTTGCCTTTTACTTCTGTGCTGCGATCTCCATAATTTTTTCTAAACCAATCGGGCGTAAACATTCCATTGGCCTTCCAGACTTTTGAAGCATTTTTAAAAACGACCGGAATGCCGGGCTTATAAAACTCCTTCATAAACTCCTCATAAGAAATATCTCCCACTTTCTGAACTTCCATATTACTCGATATTTTTTTTCAATTTTTATAAAAATTTTTTAAGAACCAACACCTAAAGACAAATTATATTTGTTTTGAAAGGCTTTCAGGCTATTCAAAATTATTGAGAGATAATGTTAGCCTTAAAATGGTGTTGGAAAAAAAGTCGGAATTTGAATTTAATTCACCGGACGTCAATTTATTCTTTTGAAAACAACGTGCGCCGGAGCTAATGTTTCGCAGGATCCTATAAAAATGCTTTCTGGAAAGGTCGTTTTTAATTTGTTGACAAAACATTCTATCTACAGAAATATTCATTGCTGTCAGGTTAAGGTTTATATATGTAAACGCACACAACGTTTTTGATTAATAGGGGGTTAAATCACAGAGGATTTATAACATAAATATAATGCAATATTTTTTATTTTTATAAATCTTTTGGTTACCACAAAAGTGGATTATAGGGTCGAGAATATAGCATAAGCCGGTATTAAATAGGCGGTTTTAGGCCTCCCCAGGCAATGGTGCTCCGATATTCTGTTATTTTTCATCTATTTTCAGACCCCGGTGAAATCAATTATTAAAAACACAGCTATTAATGGACATTAAAGTTTTTAATTTATAGTTTTTTTTTTATATTTAGCTTTATCGGTCTTATTTAAACAACAGTATGCTTACAGAACAATTTCAGACAAAATACACGCACAGGAACATTAGTTCAGTGGAAAAACGCTCTAATATTACACATAAGCAACTTGTGAAAGAGTATATTGAACCTGGTATTCCTGTTGTAGTTACAGACATGGCGAGCAAATGGGAGGCGATGGGCAAAATTACTCCGGAGTATATCAAAAAAAAATACGGTCACCTGACCAAAGAAGTGAAAGGAGTTACATACAGTTTCGCAGAATTCATTGACCTGATGCTGGCATCAACTCCTGAAAAGCCCGCGCCCTATCCTTTTAATTTAAACATTGAAAAATATTTTCCCGAAATAAGAAAAGATGCAAAACCGGAAGTGGTTTATGGCAAAATCGACAGGGTTAATCATCCACTACTTCCCAGATTCATGATGAATGGCACTGATGTATATGAAATATTTATGGGAGGCAATGGCGCTTCTTTCCCATTTCTTCATATTGATGCCTTATACCTGCACAACTCACTTACCCAAGTATATGGTTCTAAAGACTTCATCATGTTTGGCCCGGATCAAACCCAATATCTTTATCCGCAGCCGCACAACCCCAAGGTTTCACAGGTGGATGTATTAAATCCTGACTATGAAAAATTCCCTCTTTTCAGGGAAGCGAAACCACTTAAAGTTACCGTGGAGCAAGGTGAAACACTTTTGTTCTCAACAGGCTGGTGGCATACCACACAAATTCACGGGCCATGTATTTCGTTGGGAAGATGCCAGCTAAATGGATCCAACTGGAACAATTTTATTGATGATGAATACGAGATATGGAAAAAGAAATCTCGTCTGGCGGCGCCATTCATATTGGCCTATGGTAGAATATTAGGTCAAATCATGAATTTGCAAGAAAAATTTGTGTAATTCTGCTACAGTTTATTTTTTAACCTTACAAGAATAAAACCATAATTATAAGGTAATCACCTTATGTAAATCTTTGCCTTTATCATTTTTTTGCTGTTTCTCATCTCTTTAATAGCGGTTTAATATAGCTGTTAAAAAACTCAGGATAAAATCTCTTTGCATAAATAAATGTATTCAACGGATTCACGTCGAGTTCTTTTTTCAAAATAATCAGCTGTACCACAAAAATTATAATATCAGCGATAAGCGTCGCATACACTGCGCCCATGATTCCATACTTTTCAATCAATATGAAATTGAGAGTCAGTTTCAAAATTGTAAAAAGTATGAGTATGACAAAATTCAATTTCGGTTTTCCAATCGAATCCATAATAGTACCAAACAAAAGACCGAATGGATTAAAGAGGCAAACTAAAGTAGTAAGTTTAATGATTGGGATTGTTTCGGGATAGTTATTTCCGGCAATAATATGAACAAAAAAACCCGGGAACAGGAATAAAAACAGCAGAGATGGAATTAACAGGGCCAGGATCGTTCCAACCGATTTTTCATAGAGATATTTAATGGCATCATTTCCATGCGTCGCGAATCGTTTGGCGCTTTGCGGAAAAACAATTGCGCCAAGAGCAGTTGTAGGTTGGTCTACCAGGCTTATTATTCTTGCTGCAACATTAAAAGCCCCCGCTGCAGCAGGAGACAACAATGCGCCAAGCATCATTTGGTTAATGGTGTTCGCAAGTACAGAACTGATAGCGGTGCCAAATACATACTTACCATAATTAAACAGTTTTTTAACCCACAGTATCTGCACCTTAAATGAAAACGAAAGGTATTTTTTTACAAAAAAATATTCAATCACCATACCCAAAAACGCGCATGCCCCCTGCACAAAAATAAGCCTCATCAAAGAAGTATCATAATGAAACAGGGAGCAAACCAGAACATAAGCAAAGAACCCCCCTTGTTTAATAATATTTGTGATCAGGATGCCTTTAAAACTCAGATTGGCCTGTTCTATCCATTGGAATTGCGAAAGCACCCCCTGCAATAAATACACAATGCTGTATGCATAAAACATGGATACCAACCCCTGGTAGTGCCACAAATTTGCCAGATAGCCTGCAATACTTATATTGATGATGATACAGCCAAGCATGACTATAGCACTCAAAAAAAATGAAGCTGAAAGGATGTCGGAATTTTCTTTTTCGGAGCCGTGGGATAAATATTTAATAAGCGCATTTTGTATCAGTCCGTTACGCGCCATCTCAAAAATAGTAGTGGTCGCAATAAAAAGGGTCCAGATACCAAAACTATGTTTATCAAGCATTCGGACCAATAGGTAAAAGCTGCCAAAGCCAAACAAAAGATTTAGCATATTCATGGTTAGGGTATAGGATCCCGATCTAAGCCAGTAATGACGGTTTTCTGCATGCATGAATTTGTGTATTAAGACAAAGCCGGTTTATTGAGTCTTTTATTATATTTTATTTGACAAACTGATCTGTTTTTCAATTTATCTGCAGCCTGATCGGGGGGAAAATTATTATTATAATACATGTTTAAATTTCTTCTTGTAATGATCAATCGCATTATTTTGGTTGCTAACGTATAAAACAAAATCGATTTCGCAAATATTATTAAATATTTGAGTATTCTGCAGAGATTATTTACTTATTAAATTTTTATTGCCGATAAATTATGAAGGATTACATTAAATCATCTGCTGAACAATTTCACGGCCCGTATTCATTCAGATGCGGTATTCATTTTTTGATTTATAGTTAAAATCGAATACGTATTGTTTTTAAAAATGACATGTTCGAGTGGTGTAGAAATGGTTTTATAATTTTTCAGTTCGCTGTTTGATAATAAAACAAAATCCACTTCATATTTCATAAACAAAGGTTCTGCAGCCAGTGGTTGTCCTGTCGCCAAAAATAAAAGCATATTGTTTCTGTCATTCTCCCGTTTATCAAAATCCAGAAATGGATTGGAGAATGTAAAAGCTATGGAAACCATTTTACGCGCTGTTGCCATTACAGGGAAAAGAGAAGGGTCCTTTTCGCAAAGAATGACCTTATTGCATGGAATGTTTTTCATGATGTAATAATACACTTCCATTTTGTCTTTATCATTCTGTTTTGCGAGCGCCTGTTCACGCAATAATACAAAATCCTGCCTTTTTTTATAAAAAGGAAAATAGATGAAGGCGCATAATAGTATTGAAATGATGAAAAACTGGTTAATATAATTTCCCTTTGTGGTTTTCGGGGTTTTGTTTTTGATATATTCATTTACCCGGAGCACCAGGGGAGTTAACAGTGCTACAAACCCGAAACCAAAGAAAACAGATTGCAAGGCTTTAAGATAAAAAAAATAATGAAACGAAGGCACCGTACCCGGTAAATGGATCTTGAATTTGCTGTCCAGGCCAGCAACCAGCGTTGAATAAATATACATTCCGATTGAACCAAAAAACCAACTGAAAATAATTTTCCGGATCAGAGAATGATGGAAGTTTTTATAAAACCAAATAAAACCAACGATAGCAATGAGGAAGGAAATTGAAATATTGGCTTTAAGCATGCCCAAAAAATTATTCCATAGAAATATTCCCTCGGCATATTCAAATGTCGCCCTGTTTACATAATGCAAGTTGTATTTACCTGCAACAAAATACAACAATGGGGAAGCAACCAGAAGAAACAACATAAATGTTGCCAGGCTTTGAATAAAATATTTTCTTAATAAATGGAAATCTTTTTCTTTGATCGTTCTGATAATATTTTCCCCCTGTATATAAATCAATATCAAAATGCTCAAAATAGCGGGTGCGGTATGTCCAAGAAAATTTAAACCTGTAGTAATTCCAAGAATAGAAAACCAAAAAACGCTTTGTTTAGAAAATGCTTTGTAACACACAATAATATTGAGATAAAACAGGAATTGTACAAAACAATCCGGATACAACCAGGGCGAATAAGTAGCCGCGCCCCAACCAAAAATATTACCAGTTGCGAAAAACAAATAAGAAAGTAAAGCTGCCGATGCCACTTTAAAATCAAAGAGGGATATTACCATAAGCACAAAAAATATCGGGCAAAGAATATTCAGGTACGGCCCGGACCGCGTAACGACATCAGATATCGGCAAACCTGAAATTTTTACGATTACGGTTTCAATCGAAAATAATAAGGGGTTGTACCATAAATATTCACCCTTATAGTTAGGATCCCTACCGAAATGTCCATCCAGTGTTCCTTGAACGAATGCGATATCCCTGTCAAAATCAGGGTCGGCAGCCCAATGCAAATCATATGTCGTTTTATAACATTGAACGAAAGCCATCAACAACATCACAATGATTGCTGCTCTAAATACCGACTTATTTTTTACCTGTAAATTTCCTACACTTTGCATGCCATATTATTTTTGATTACGGTACGACTTCAAATGATATGGACTTTAAATGCAGTATTTTTTAATTACTAGTAATCATTTTTGCATGGGATATTGCAGGAAATAAGGATCGATCATTCGTCGCATTTGCAGTAGCGCTGTTATTTTGACATTAACAGATCAACACGCATCTGGCAGAATAAAACATTATGGAAGTAATCGATGGGTACATTTTGAACCTGTGTGATTCCTTTATCTAATCATAACTCAGCTAAAAATTGATTTAAAGAATCCTACTGTCCTCAAATAAATACTGAATAAAGGGGCGAGCCTTGGATGGTTGCTATTGTGCTCTAAATAATTAACCAGTTCGGGCCAATTGGAAGAATTGGATACGCTGATAACTGTTGAAAGAGATGTTCCCGGAACGCGGGTGGTATGCCACCAGCCACAAGGCATAAAAACACTTTCGCCAGCATGTAAAACAACGCGTATTGGTTTTGCTTGTGCAAATAATGGGAACTTCTCTAAATCAGGATTATCAACATCCGGAATCTGCGAGAAACGATCTTTCTCCACGCGATAAAGATATGGTTCCTGGTCTGGCGGATACACAACAAAATGTTTGTCGCCATAATGCTGGGTAATAAATGCATGAACGCCGAGGTCGTCGATATGCAGGTAAGGAAAAATCCTGCGACCACAAAAATTCACTTCAATATGCGACTCCCGGTTAAGTCTTTTTGTAATTGGCCCGATCAAATAATTTCCACCCAGCCAATTGGGGAGAACGTAAGACGGAGTTGGCAATACATGATCAGCCAGGTCAGGAAATACTTCCGCCAACGGTTGCTCACGCAGAAATGGCCCGGGTTTATCCCCTGTGATGGCATCTATAAAAGTATCCATCCTCATTTCACCCTGATCAGTGCTGACTATTTTATCAGAATAAGTTTTTTTGAACCACTCCGGTGTCCAGTTCGATGCTTTCCATTTTACCGTCGCATCTGTGATGATTACGGGTTTCCTTGGAAACAAATATTCTTTTTTAAACTCTTTGTATGATAAATTGCTTCGCCTTTCAATTTGTATGTTTTCAGCCGGGTTTGAAGATATTTGTTTAGGATAGGTTGCCGTAGTTGACATTTTAATATTATTGTATTTGATAATAGGGGGTTAAGCCTAATGATTCGAAAAAGAATTCGTTATATTATTCGTCGAAGGATAGTGGAATTTCTTTTGCTGTTCAACAGATTTTAATAAGAATACCGAGGTATTGATTGATTTTTGTTCCGGGGGATCGACCTGAATGCGGAAATTACTCATTTAATATGAATTTTTACAAAAAAAATTGCACTAATTCGTAAAAATACCCGGATTGTGGTATATTTTTTCGATGATTATGATCGATCATAAGGATAAAACTATATTATACCGCTCCTCATTTTACTTGCAAAACTTTATCCTACTCCTTTATGCTACTCCCAAAGTACCAGCCGGAACATCAGATAAAGTTTCCCTGGGCAGCTGCCGAAACGGATCGAAAAAAAGACAAGGAAAAATCGCCATAAAAAAAAATATCGTATAATATCAAATATAGGATTAGGTAGAATATTCGCATAAGAAACCCAGTTATCATTTAAATGTCCCGAAGGGACATCTCGTGGGTAGAAAATTTCTGATGAGAGATCCGACGTTCCGTAGGAACGTTTGGTGCGCACCAAGCGTTCCTACGGAACGCAAAGTCATTTGTAACATTGTTCTACCGACCAGCCGTCCCTATCGGGACGGGATTTGTGAACATTCTACCTAATCCTATATTGAATATTCACTAAAGGCAGGCATTCCTGCTGAACTTCTTATTTATGCAAACCAGGTCATGGTTTGTGCACCTTCAATCGAATAAAGCTGTGGTGATATGGCCCGAAAGATTTGAAGAATGGTCTAAGATAGATTTTCAAAAAAAAATAACAATATATTCAGGTAGTATTTTTTGAAATAAACCGCCTACCCTTTTTGTGGTATATTAAACTTTCCAGTTTTTGGAAATCAGCGTGTTGCGGCAGTCATGACTTTCTTTCGGAAAAAAAATTAAAAATAATACAATCTAAATATTATTTTTATATTAATTTTCAGCAATCTTAAATTCACCCTAAACCTTTTCTAATGAAAATTTTTTTGTTATATATCGATCCGGGTAGTGGCAGTTACCTTGTGCAAATGATTATCGCCGGAGTACTTGCCGGGCTATTCTACTTTAAAGGGCTTTGGTGGAAGATAAAAACTTATTTTACCAGGAACAGAAAAGACGATGCTACGAAGAACGATCAATGATCGCTAAAACTACTGTTATTCATTTCATCAACTTAGATTGTTAAGATAAAGAGCGGGTTTATAGTCCGTGATTATGACAATTTATAATGGAGAGTGAATTTTTTCAAAGGCCTGGAATTAAATACGAATCAAGCACCAATTATTCCCCGATTAACCACTCCAGTCTGACTAACTTTCCTCAAGCAGGAACGATTTATTTTTTTAAACGATTGCATTTCTTATGATCAAAAAATCTGCTCTGATTGCATTGATATTATTACCTTTTTTTTTCTTATTGCATAATTATAATGAAATATTTGGATTCATACCGCTCCGGCAGATAATCAAGTATGCAATTTTAATCTATGGTATCCTGGCCATCGCCTATTTTATTATGCGGCGTTTGCACATATCTGGCACAAAAACAGCATTGATTCTTTTTATCATTTTTTCATTCAATTTATTTTTTGACTCGATAGATCATTTCTTCCACGCGATTGTTTTTAAAACCTTTTTTGGCAGCTATTTGTTTTTATTCCCTTTATGGATACTGATGATTGTGCTGCTGATCAGGAAAATTATCAGGGCCGATATTATACCACCAAAAATTATCTTGTATTTGAACACCCTTATGCTTTTCCTCGTTGCATCAGAGTTTATAATGATGGTAATCTACAGTGAACAAATTAATAAAAACAATAACCTTATTTATCCTTCAAAATCACTTTCAGAAAACTATATTCCCGAAAAAATACCTGACAGCAGTAAGCCTGATATTTACTTCCTGGTTTTTGATGAATATACCAATAATCAAACCCTGAAAAGAATATGGAATTTTGACAACGATCAAATTACAAACTGGCTTGCAACGAAGGATTTTTATGTTCCTGCCAATACTCGTTCAAATTATAGTTTTACACTTTACTCCGTAAGCTCCACCTTTAATATGAATTATCTCGATGCGAAGAAAGGATCAGATGCAACCATCGCAAGAAATTTGCTCCAGGCAACTCAATCTTTGAGCAACAATGAAACTTTTAGCATTTTGCAAAAAGAAAATTATTCCATTGATTTCCTGGCTCCTTTTAAAAGCACTTTAAAGGAAAATGGAAAAGGTCAATTTTTCGATTATATTGTTGATCACCAAATAGACATGCAAACACTTCCCGGAAAAATCATTGCACATATCAGGTCGTATCTTTTAATGGGCAAATTTACCGGCATAAATCCGAACGAATCATCCAGGTTGCTTACAGATAAAATAAAAGCGATCGGTAGTACTATAGACAGGATAAAAAGCTCAACCGACAGCACAGTAAACAGAAAACCGCATTTTGTATATGGCCATTTTTTTTCCCCCCATGCACCTCATTTATTATTTGATTCGGCAGGAAGATTAAAGCCAGAACAAATAGCTTCCGATATTCCCATGGTAAATACCTATCCGGCACAGGTTGTCTATACCAATACGCTCATTAAAGAAATTGTGACCGATATCCGCGAACACAATAAGAGTAATACAATAATTATCATTGAAGGCGATCATGGATTCAGGGCATTTAAAGAAGGCCATGATTGGTTTAATCGTACTCCCGATTCTTTAAAGAAGAATTTTTTCCCTAATTTCAGTGCTATTTATTTTCCGCACAAAAATTATTCAAATTTATACGACCATATCAGTCCGGTTAATACATTCAGAATTGTATTCAACCAGTATTTTAACCAGCATTTTCCATTATTAAAAGATTCAAATATCCTGGTAAAAGATGAATAATTGTAAAAACAATTTTAAATTATTGTACACGAATTTTTTTTATTCAAATGCCTGACTATTTACATCATCCCGCTTCTTTCAAAGATCCCTCTGGTTTTATATTTCAAGCAGAAGGAAACTATTACCGGCAGGTAAATCAATCTTATGCACCGGATTATGATTTGTTGATGTCATCCGGGTTATATAAAGTACTTACGGATAAAAAATTATTAATCCCACATACAGAGGTCGGGGAGAATCTTGCACAATCCGCGGAGTGGTATAAAACATTGCTTCCGCAACAATTGTCATTCATAAGCTATCCTTATGAATGGTGCTTCGACGAGCTCAAAGATGCAGCTCTGCTTACTTTAAGCGTGACAAAAATCGCAATCAGCCATGGAATGATATTGAAAGATGCGACTGCTTTCAACATACAATTCCTGGAAGGAAGGCCTGTCTTCATAGACAGTTTATCTTTTGAAAAATATGATGATTCCAAACCATGGATCGCCTACAGGCAGTTTTGTGAATGTTTTTTATTTCCGCTCTTACTTGAACATTATTTAAAAATTGATACTCAAAAATTACTCTCGGTTTATCTTGAAGGAATTCCGGCAAAAACGACCGCAAGGTTATTACCGGCAAAAAGCAAGTTCAAATTGAGCACATGGCTGCATGTATATCTTCAAAATACAGTGAGCACAAGCAATAACCCTTCGACTAACAATAACCGGCAGATAAAATTCAGTAAGGAGAAATTATTAAGAATGATTGATCATCTTGAAAACACGATCAAACCACTTCATATAAAATCCACTATCAAATCGACCTGGAATAATTATTACGACGAAACGATTCTCAGTAAAAATTATCTTGACGAAAAAGAAAAAATATTCCGGGAATTTATCAGTGATATTAACCAGGGGCGGGTTTTGGACATGGGTTGCAATGATGGATATTTTTCCCTCGTTGTTGCAGAAAAAAATTCCAATGTGATTGCAGCTGATTTTGACAGTCAATGTATCAATAAGCTATACCTCTCTGTAAAAAATAATGTACATGCAGGCATTTTACCATTGTGCATTGATATTTCCAATCCTCCCCCTGCTGCGGGGTTTCGTAATTCAGAAAGGCAATCTTTTGGGGAAAGGGCCAAGTCAGATGTAGTTATTGCTTTGGCTATTATTCATCACCTTGTTCTCAGTAAAAACATTCCTATACCAGATGTGGCATTGCAATTGGCGGAGCTCACAAAAAACCATCTCATCATTGAATTCGTTCCGTTGAATGATGAAAAGGCCCAGCAACTGATTATGAATAAAACAAATTATCACACCCCATATGATGTGCCGGCTTTTGAAAATTATTTCAACACATATTTTGAAATAGAAAAAAAGCAGGTGATCCCCGGAACCGAACGTGTTCTATACCGGATGAAAAAGAGATGACAGTTACTCAAATTGCTGACCGGTGATTGTAAACAGCGAATATCGATCGTTTTTGAAAACTACCTTCGTATGGTAACAACCATTTTTTATCATATTACATACAAAATCATTAAAATCATACTCATCAGAAGTTCATGCATATCAGGATAAGAACCATAATAAATCGTGGTCGCACATTAATGGCACGAACGTTTCCGGCTTCGCAAGCGCCTGTCGGAACATTGGATGAGATTTTTCTATGGACAGATAATGTGCCCGGATCAGAAGGAAAACAAGGCAAAGAAAAAATCAGTATAAAAGGAAAATATCGCTTACTGTCAAATATTCACAATCCTTCTGTTACTCCATTTATTCCGGTGCAGGCAGTGGCCACAGGAGCTGCTGTCATCATTGCTCCCGGTGGAGGACATTGTGAACTCTGGATGGATCATGAAGGATATGGACCCGCGCACTGGCTCAGTGAGCATGGCATTGCTGCATTTGTATTAAAATATCGTTTAGCCAGGGACGTGAATTCTACTTATTCGGTACGGCAACATGCATTGGCGGATATTCAACGAGCAATACGTTTGGTTAGAAGCCGTTCGAAAGAATGGGGAATTAATAATTCTGCAATCGGTGTGATGGGTTTTTCTGCCGGAGGTGAATTGGCTGCCCTCGCCGCAATTCATTTCGATAATGGCAGAGAAAACCCCGCTGATGAAATTGACCGGCAAAGTTCTTATCCGGATTTCCAGGCACTGATTTATCCTGCGGATATTGATGGTTTTGAAATATCAAAAAATCAACCGCCGGTATTTTTGCTGGGCGGTTACCAGGACGATCCGGAAATTTCTGAAGGCCTGACCGAATTATATCTGAAGTATAAGAAAGCAGGAGTTCCGGCAGAACTTCATATTTACGCAAATGCAGATCATGGGTTTGGAATACAACAATCAAATACAGGTGCTGTAGCTCTGTGGCCCGAAAGATTTCAACAATGGTTATCAGACGGCGGTTTTCTGAAAAATAAATAGCAGGAAATTATTGAGGTCTTCTTTTTACGGGAGAAATAGATTTAGTTATTGTCTGCCCCTTAAAAATTTGTTTGCCATTTTTCAGTTTCATTCCTGCAACTGCATTTGCGAAAGCTTCTTTTAAAAGTTTTTTAATATATGCCTGTGGAAAATCTGCTTTGTCTTTAATCGTGATATACCTGTATAAACTTCCTTTCCCGTTTAGTATTTTTTTAGGATCAACAATTTCAGAACCTCTGTTGAAACCAAAATTTACGTATTTACTATAAACTGCAATTGAACAGAAAATATTCGTTTGTTTGTCAGAAAGTCCAAACCCAAATGCCAGCGCATTGTAATTATCATAGATCAACTCATTGCTGTCCGGATATATATCCCAGACGAATTCTCTTAACCAGAGTGCATTTTCCCGGACATTGCCCGGAAATGGTTTCAAGAATTTGATTAAATCTCCTGAATCTTTTTTTGACATTATTAGCTGATCAATGACTTTAAAGCAATATTTTTTTCCCTTCTTTAGCAGATTGACGCGCCGCTTCGAGTATTCTCACAACAATTAAATTATTTTCTAATGAAGAAAGATCATCCACCGAATGAATTTCTCCTTTCAATACTGCTGCGAGATAGGACAAATTATCCGGGTAAATCAGCGGTTTGCTCGACACTTTATAATATATAGTCGTATCGCGCTGTTCGAGCGTGTTTCCATTCAATGCATGCAGGTAACCTTTCTGACCGAATACTTCCATATCCTTGATACCAAAAGGCCAGTTCCATGATGCTTCGATGATGCCTGTTGCTTCCGGGTATTCGAGAAGTATCGTTGCGTCATCATCCACTTTAGGATAAATATCAGGTTTGATATGCCGGGCAACGGCCGTTACAGAGATAGGTGCTTTTCCTTTCATCAACCATGTCATCAGGTTGGCGCCATAACAACCGAAATCCATGATGGCGCCTCCGCCATCCAGCACAGGATCTGTAAGCCATCGCAAAAAATCAGGACTGCATCCAATTTCTTTCGGGCCCTGGTGGCCGGAATGAACCACCATTTTGCGGATACTTCCAATAGTATTTTGCGAATTAACCATATCATAAATCTGCTGGTTGCTGGGATACCAGGTTGTTTCATAGTTCGTCAGCAATTGTATCCGTGCTTTTCTTGCCAGCGCTGCCATCTTTTCGGCCTGAGCAACAGTTGTCGCCAGCGGTTTTTCAACCATAACAGAAATCCCTTTTGCTGCACAAGCTTCCACAACTGCAATATGTTCCGCAATCGGGTTAAACGCCAATACAGCATCTGGCTTTATATGCGCCAGCATGGAAGAAATATTTTTATAAAAAATCGAATCGGGTAACTGGTAATCTTTTTTATACCGTTGAACCAATTGTTCATCTGCTTCGGAAATACCGGCGATGATTACCCGGCCATGCTTATAGTCGCTTAAAATACCATGCACATGATCGTGGCTAAGGCCAACAACGCCTACACGAAGTAATTGTCCAAATGCAATGGAAACAAATAAAAATAAAATGATTGCTAAACCGAGAGGTCTGGTATATTTTATTACCGGATAAAAAGATCTTTTCATTTTTTGTGCTTTGCTGCACAAATTAAGCTAATAAGCGAATCTACCAATATGCGGATGTGCGAATTCATTAAACCGACCATGGTAAAAGAATTCGCACATTTTCATATCCGCACATTCGCACATTTACTGCTGATCTTTTAAAATCTCATTATTTATTTGCCTGTTCTTAAGAATGTTGACATAACGCAGGCCTAATTTGTTATTATAATTTTCGTAAGATTTTTGCGCCCATTGGATTGCCTTATCCAGGTCGCCATTTATTTCGCTGATGATTGCCATATTGTAACAGGCTCTTCCTGCAACTTTACCACTTGCATTTGTAGTTTCTTTTTGCCAGAATTCGGCGGCCTCATTCCAGTTTCCCGTTTGTGCCTTACGCCGGGCAACCCGGAAATTATCAGTTCCTCTTACAAAATAATCTCTTGAAACCCTTATCCAGTAAGGGATTATTCTATATGCATAATTATGCCCAGTCTCGTTGCCCGCCTGTTTTACAGCATCTTTTCTGCCGATAAGACCGGCTGCTGCAACCGCGGGATTGATTCCTTTTGCTGAAAATGAAATGCTTTTTGACATGGGATATTCATCCAATATATTTTTTGTAGACGGATCATATATCCTCCATCCGGTTTTAATATGCGTAATCATGTTTGCCTGGTGTTCAATGGCAGGCACATTTCCGAAAGCTGTGTTGATCTTAACCGGGTTAGCGACATAACTTATTTTCGATTCTGTATCGAACAATTCCAATGCAAAAATGGCGTCTGTATTACTTTCCTTACATATTTTTTCTACCACCTCCCAGGATAATGGAGTTGGCAATAACCCTGGAGTATTTGTCCTGAGATCTGTGGTCAGTAATTTTACTTCGGTGAACCTGTTATTTTTCAGCAGTTCGTCAGCGAGTCCGGTTATGCTCGATTGCGCTCCTTCCTTATCCAGGTTGGCGCCTTCCAAAGAAAAAACTTTATCGACGACATCTACTATCTTGGTTTGATCAGATGCAATCGTCCTGTTAACAACCCCGACATTTTTGATATAGGAAGGCATTGTTACAGGCGCAGGTTTCATAACGCTTATGAACACCAGCTCTGTTGATCTGCAGGAGCAGAAGGCAACAATAATTACAAGAAAAAGTATACGGTTTTTCATGGTATTGGGGTTTACCTGATGATATTGGCTTTTTTACTTTATATGAAACGACTATAATTTCCTTATAGTATAGGAAACATGAGGAATAAGCAATAAGAAATGAGGAATAAGGAATGAGAAAGTATTGATAAATTCCAAAGGATGTATTGATTATTTCGTTATTGGCAGTCTCTCGCTTAACCGCAGGGCACGAATTACACGAATTTAAAACGAATTACATGAATACGAAGTCTTAATTCATGTAATTCGTTTTAAATTCGTGTAATTCGTGCCCTGCGGTTAAGCGAGAGACTTGCCGGCAAAGTGGCAATTAATTTTCAATCCCTTTCTCATTCCTTATTTCTTCAGCAATCTTTCGTAAAGAATTTTCGTCTTCGCATTTCTCAATTGGTTTTCCTGTTCCAGTTCGGAAACATGATAATAATTTTTATTGAGTGCAATAAAACGCTGATCAATATCTGCAGCATTTGTCAGCAGTTCCTTTAGTGAAGAAAGTAATCCCTGCACCTGGTCTTCGGTGAACGTTACTGAATTGACTTTGGTTTCTATATATTCATATTCCAGGTATTGTACACGTATATCAGCCATCAACCTGTATTGATCAAATTCTTCCGTATTTTTTTGAGGATGAAGTGAAGACAATATTTTGGCAGCCATTTGCGCGCTATCCAGCAATTCTTTGATGGAAACCGGAGGAGATGCGATCACCGCACCCTGTTCCACTTCGAATGGTGCGGTTTTTAATGCCTTCCACAATGCATCTGCCTGAACTTTATCGAATCCATAATTTTCATTACAGTATTTTTCTATAAAGCTCCCGACCGAAAGCGGCTGTGGTGATCGCAAACTTTCCGCATATGCTGCAATAAGTATATTGAAACCTGTTATCGGGTATACATGCCTGATAGCATAGAGGTCGATGATATCTGTGCTGGATTCCTGTATTGCATCGTACTCCCCTGAAGTAGACCAGGCAGTCATAACAATTCCTTTATAATTCATCCTGCGGGCAGCCGGAACAAAATCGCGGATATTATTAAAATGTTTTTCCCACATTGTAAGAAAATAATTATCCGGGTGGCTGCGCATGCCAGGAGCGCCCCATATTTCAAACCCGCTTTGCAACAGTTTTTGATGATCACCAAACCGGTTCAAATCCCAGCCATAATTCCAATCAATGAATATGGTTTCTTTGGGAAGCAATGCCAATGCTTCAGGATGTTTCAAAGCAATATCCGCCCATAAAACCGGGCGTTTTCCTAATTTAATAACGATATCACATAGCATCCTGATATGATCGATATAGAGTTTGGAAATTCCTTCCTTTGCAGCTTTCTTTTTACACAAGGGACAATGACCCAACAAATATGTTTCGTCTCCGCCGATATGAAAATATTTTGAAGGATGGGTGGATGCCAGTTCTGTAAAAAGATCCGTGAATAACCTTTTATCCAGTTCGGGCTGGGAGGGACAGACCTGGGAATAATTTTTCTGATCTTCCCTCAACTGTGCATATCGATAATGCCGGAGAATATATTCTACATGCCCAAAGCTTTGTTGCAGGGGAATAACGTCGATGCCCGCATCATTGCAATATTTTATAAAAGATACAATTTCACTTTTGCTGTAAGCATATTTATTGGGGATGAGCGGATGTTTCGAAAAAGGATAAGTGGCTTCCCATTCCATGATCAATGTATTGATACCAGATTGTTTTAGTTTCAACACAAAGTTCCTGAGTGCATCCATTGTCATGACCTGTATGCGGAGATCGAGATGAAAACCTTTTATTGCAAAATCACTTTGCTGTTGGATATTTCCCTGGCAGAATGCTGCGTGTATATTTATACTGACAGCCAGGAAAACCATTATGATCTTTTTGCTATTCTTTAATTTTCTCATTTTTTTTGATATATTTTGAGGATGCACCTAAAAAACATTCAATATTCAATAATCAACACTCAAATTCAGGTATGATGCTGAGTTGAATGATGATCGGTTTAGAAATTGAATATTGAGTGTTGATTATTGAATATTGAATGTTTTCCTGATGATGCACCTGACAACATGTAACAATTACAATTCAGTTACAAATCCTTTAGCATACTAACTATCCCGCATACACTATTTTCCCTTTTACAATCGTTGTACTAACCCTGATATCTTCATCAAATATCACGATATCGGCATCTTTGCCAGCTTCCAATGAACCTTTTTTATCATCGATTCCCATAATCATTGCAGGCGTAGCGCACATCATCCTGATAGCTTCCTCCAGGGGCACGCCTGCGAGGGAAATCATATTCCTGACGAGCCGGTCAGCTGTGGCCACACTGCCCGCAAAGGAACTACGGTCCGGCAATTTAGCCACTCCATCTTCCACGATAACTTTTAATCCATTATGAATGCTTCCCAAAATACTTTCGCCTGGTGGCATGCCTGCCGCCCGCATCGCATCCGTTATCAACGCTGTACGTTTCGGTCCTTTGATCTTATATATGAGTTGAAGAAACGGGGAAGGCAAATGTATTCCATCTGCAATGATCTCTACTGTCATCGCATCGATCAGGTAAGCACTTTCAATCACACCGGCATAACGAAATCCGTTGCGGCGGGTAACACCCGACATAGCAGAATAAAAATGTGTTGCATGGGTGTATCCTTTTTCATAAGCCTCGCATACTTCTTCATAAACTGCATCCGTATGCGCGATAGCCGGCAGTATTTTTTTTGACCTTAGGTATTCCCCAAACCTGATTGCACCTTTTAATTCCGGAGCAGCGCTCCAGCGTTTGATGCTTGTATAACGGCCAAGTATATCTTCATATTCCGCAGGATCGGGATCGCGGATATAACGCGGATCCTGCGCTCCTGCCTGTGTTTTGGCGATATATGGTCCTTCCAGGTGCATACCGATAAACTGGGCGCCCTCCTGGTTTTGTTTGTCAGCCTGTTCATATAAATCAAGAATCTGCAACAGTTCGGTTTTTGAACTCGTTAATGTAGTAGGAAACATCGAGGTGGTTCCGAATTTTGCATGCGTTTTTGCAATTTCCAAAAATGCTTTTACGGTTCCATCCATAAAATCATATCCGCCACCTCCATGGATATGTATATCGATAAAACCGGGAGAAATATATTTCCCGCCGGCATCAATCGATACTGCATCTTTTGCATCGATATCACCCTCGCTCAATGCTGTGATTGTATTGCCGGTGATCAGCAGGCTTCCGCCGCTTATTATCCGTTCAGGTGTTATAATCTTTCCGTTATATATCTTTAATTGCTCCGGCATGATTATCATTTTCGCGTACAAACCTGGTAATTGCAGGACACTGTATGGTAACTAAAAATAATATTTTAGAATGATGATATCCGGATTTTATGAAAGAATAATAAGAAATAAGGAATTAGAAAGGGGTTGAAAATTTGTTAATATTCCGGTTGGTAAGTCTCTCGCTTAACCGCGAAGACACGAGGTACGCAAAGTTACGCGAGGAATTTCTTTGCGAAACTTTGCGTACCTCGTGTCTTCGCGGTTAAGCGAGAGACTTGCCAACACTAAGTAATCGAATACTCGTCTTTGAAAATTTATCAGCCTTTTTTCATCCTTCAGAAAGCCGCTATCATCGCCTGCGCATACCATCTTGCAAGATAATCGTTCGGGTGGAGCGGGTTAGCGATACAATCCTTTGCTTTTTTCCGATGGTAAATTGCATCGCTCAATGTTGTCATATCGATATTGATGATGCCTGTTGTTTCAAGCTGTTTCAGCACTTTGCTATATCCTTCCATATTGCTGAGATAAAATTGCCTGTTCTTATCTGTCACAAGTACATAATCAGGATCAAATTTCATATTTGATAAAAGTAAAAAAGAAGCGTCGGGGTTTACAGATTTTATTTTATCAATGATGGTTCCCACATAACTTTTAAATTCTTCAGGCTTGTACCTCCAAAAATCATTCATACCAAAATCTATGATCACGAGATCAGGCTTCACGGGGTTGATATATTTATCTGCATATGCTGCAGCCCAGCTTACAACCGCGCCCGGAAGGCCGGCATTGTAAAGGACAATATCATCATAATCGTATTTCTTCTTCAACGCATCCGTAAAAAGATTTACATAGGCCGGCATATATGGCGGAACAGAATCATAACTACTCACATTCAAGCCTCTTGTTATACTCATGCCGTAAGCAATAATCTTCAATGGCGATTTGGACCTGAGCTTCGAGATAAATTCCGGCATCTTATTTCCTTTATAAGATGGAATGGGGCCATTCCATTTATCTTTATGCGTATAGGTAACTACAATCCATTGTGATTGCAGGTTATACCAGGCAAGGTCATTCTTTCTGTCAAAAGAAGTATCCGCCCGAAAAGGCATTTTTGATTTAGTCTTGCATGCAATAATATTTCCGTTGATGGAATAATCGATGTTCTTTGTGTACACCGTGCTGAGATCGAAACTTTTTACGGATAATATTTTGCCTGGCTGAAAAAGCAATTTACCAATTGCAGGTTTACCATTTATAGAGTACATCAATACGGTTTCATTGTACACAGTATCCCCTTTCCAGAAAGGATGCATATATTGATCAACGTTACATTGTGGCGGATGTTTTGAAGCGGGCGATCCGATATTCAATTCCATACTAAATCCATCTGCATAAATATATCCTTCTCCGGAGGCATCGCTTTGAATTCCCATGGCAGCATATTTTGTGTCGGGAGGAACTAATGTATAATTGCCGGTTTTAATATAGGAAGCAGAAGTTATCCTATCACTTTTATATTCCAGCAACTCGTGATCACTATCGTCATAAAAACGGATAAAGGAATAGGCTTTTAATTTATCAGTGCTGCATTTTACATATATATCAAATTGCAACACTGATAAAGGAGACACTTCTATACGTCGCATCAAAGCAGAATGACTGCCGATTTTTGCACATAGTTTACCTTCCTGCGCATGACTGCTGTCAATACTTACCTCTCCGGAAATTTTCCAGTCTGCAAGTCCGGATTCGAAACCGCCATTACTTTGCGCAAAAATATCCAGGGGATTGTTTAATATCAGCAACAAAAAAAATGTTATGATGCCGGTAATATTATTTTTGATGATAGGCATTGATGGTAGAAATAATTTTGCAAAGTAGGTCAAATATGGAATGATCAGTTCTTTGCCATTATGAATAAGTATAGTTTAGACACTTATTACTTAAAACAAAAAATAATTTACCTCCTGATTTGATATTTGAGATATATTTTTTGATAGTCCTGTATGACAAAGATTATTGCCGCCTTATAATTGAATCAGGAAAGACCATTTTAGCTGCTTTTGGCAGAAAATAATAAAGGGAGATGGGAGATTTTCACTGGCGGCTATTTCAGGCTGGATTTTTTCCGGAACTGGACAGGTGTCAGCCCTGTCTTTTCTTTGAATAGCTTTGAAAAATAAAAGCTGGTATCAAACCTTAAATCATAGGCAATTTCTTTAACGGAGCGGGCAGGATCACAAAGCATCTCCTTTGATTTTTCAATCTTAAGCTGTATCAGGTACTGGCCCGGCGCCATTCCTGTATACATTTTAAAAGCTTTCCTGAACCAGGAATATCCAACCTGCAATTCCTTAGCCACTTTTTCGATAGAAATATCTTCATCTATATTTTCCCTGAGTAAAACTTTTGCCTTGTTTACAGTCTGCTCAATCATATTTTTTTCACCAAAATCATTTTGCCTGTAAATAGAATATATATACCCAAGCAAATGCAGAACAGCCCCGGATATCAAAGGTTGATAACCGGCTCTCTCCTGCTTTGTTCTTTCGATAATTTCCAAAAATATATTCATGATCTGCTCACTGAAGCCAATGGCCATGAATGGATTTTCGGGGGTAAAAAATTTCTTCCGGACCAGGTTTTCGATTACTTCACCGTTGAATCCTACCCAATGTTCATCCCAGCCGGTATCTGTGTCAGGTTTATACCTGTGCCATTCGCCGGGAAAAAGTATAATCATTGTTCCCTCCTCAATAATTTTCTGAGTGCAGTGATGTGATTCAAAAACACCGCTGCCTTTTGTAATATAAATGAGTTGGTATTCATGCAAAATCCTTCCCTTGCTCCAATTGAAGTAATGATGTTCCGGGTGGTCTTTTTTCGGATAACTGTCCGATGATTGTATGCGTCCGCAGCCCGCATTCAATACATATAATCCCCAGCTTTCATCAACTTCACTAACGGGTAAATATTTAAAGTAATTCTGCATGGCAAGTGTTTAGTAACGTATCAAATTATATATCGAAAATATCAAATTACCGGTTACTTAATTAACTGTCGTGAATAAATTTGATGTGATGCCGTGTGGGAAATGAAGTTGAGAAGTTGAATCAGTTGTATCTTTTTCAACCTTTCAACCAATCAACTTCCCAACTCCTCCCGTTAAATAAAAACAAAAAATGCCTTCAACATTTAAAATAGGTCTTTTTGCTATTGGACTGGAAGCTTACTGGAGCCAGTTTCCTGATCTGAAAAAAAGACTGGAAGAATACCTGCTTATTGTTCATAATAAACTAGCAGCAATTCATCCGGATATTTTCAATGCAGGATTTATTGATACTCCCGAAAAAGCCTTTGAAGCGGGGCATCAATTCCGTAAAGAAGATGTGGATATTATTTTTCTTTACGTGACTACTTATGCATTATCTGCCACTGTATTGCCCGTTGTGCAAAGGGCAAAAGTGCCGGTGATCATTTTGAATTTATCACCCGCTGGCGCAATCGATTATATTTCTTTTAATAAAATGGGTGACCGGACTGCAATGACCGGCGAGTGGCTGGCTCATTGTTCAACTTGTACGGTGCCCGAACTCATCAATGTATTCAACCGCACAGGCATTCCTTTTCAACTCGTAACAGGCATGCTTGGCAATGATGATTTATGCTGGCGCGAAATAACAGATTGGATAGAAGCAGCGAAAGTTGCTTTTGTGATGCAACATAACCGGCTGGGATGTCTTGGTCATTATTATAGCGGCATGCTCGACATTTATACTGACCTCACACAAATGTCCGCCAGTTTTGGAGGGTATATTGAAATCATTGAAGTGGAAGAACTGGCCCTTTTGCGAAAGCTGGCGACAAATGCCGATATAAAAAATCGTCTTGCACTTTTTCATGAAGTCTTTGACATACAACCCGATTGTACTGCAGTTGCGCTGGAAGACGCCGCGAGGACTTCTGTGGCGTTGGACAAACTCGTTGCACGCTACCAGTTAGGCTCACTCGCATATTATTATAAAGGGGAAGGAAATATTGAAAATGAAAAAACCATCAGCTCTATTATTTTAGGAAATTCATTATTAACTGCAAATGGAATTCCTGTTGCTGGCGAATATGAAATTAAAAATGCGCAGGCCATGAAAATAATGGATAGCTTTAATGCAGGCGGATCATTTACCGAATTTTATGCTATGGATTATAACGATGATATTGTATTGATGGGTCATGATGGTCCCGGCCATATCGCGATTGCTGAAGGGAAAACAAAAGTGAGGCCATTGAAAATTTATCATGGGAAAACCGGTAACGGGTTGTCAGTTGAAATGTCAGTAAAAAACGGTCCAGTTACTTTGCTTTCGGTTGTTCAAAAGGCAGATGGCGGGTTGATGCTGCTGATTGCAGAAGGCGAATCCGTTGCAGGTCCTATTCTTGAAATCGGCAACACGAACAGTCGTTATAAGTTTTCTGTCGGGGCCAGGCAATTCGTAAACGACTGGTGCAACCAGGGACCCGCACATCACTGTGCAGTCGGCATTGGACATATTGCAGGCAAGATCTATAAGTTGGGCAAACTGTTGGATATTCCCGTAAGACAGGTCTGTTGAAATAAAAATATTTATGACGCATATGAATAAGCGAAAAATATTTTCCCGGGCATGCTATACCGGAATCCTTTTATTATGCGGCGCCTCATTATTGGCACAAGTTCCATCTAAAGAAAAAATAAATTCTTTTAATGTATTGAGCCGGTCCTTTATCGCACCGCCGCAATATTTTGGAAGCGCTCCATTATGGGTATGGAACACAGATGTCGACACGATAAAAATTAACGAAGCCTTACATCAATTCAAGGCAAATGCATTCGGTGGTGTTTTCATTCATCCGAGAGCCGGTCTCATCACTCCATATCTTCAAAACAATGGATGGACATGTATCAATATACCATTCAGGAGGCGAAGGAAATTGGATTGGACGTTTGGATATACGATGAAAACTCCTATCCCAGTGGATTTGCGGGAGGTCATGTGCCAGCGGAAATGCCTGCATCATACAACCAGGGGCAAATGCTTGAATTGAAAAAGGCTGATATGCTGCCTGCAGATGTACATCAATACTCCATCTGCTTAAAAAAATCGGATGATCAATTCATAGATATCACAGGTAAAACGGATTTGGAAAAAGATAAAAAAGGCGATTATTATCTTTTTAAAAAAACATTCTATTATCATTCGCCATGGTATGGTGGATTCAGTTATGTTGACCTGATGGCAAAAGGTGTAACAGAAAAATTCATCGAAGTAACCATGAAGGCCTATGAAAATGTTTTTGGAAAAGAATTTGGAAAAACAGTGCCCGGAGTTTTTTCCGATGAACCAAATATTGAAGTGCAGTTTCCGAACAGCATCCGATGGACCCCTGACCTGTTCGAGGCATTTCATTCAAGATGGGGTTACGATCTGCAACCAAATCTCCCCGGTCTTTTTGAAGAAACAGGAGAATGGAAAAAAGTCCGTCACAATTATTATCAAACCCTGTTGCAACTTTTTATTGATCGCTGGTCCAAACCATTTGCTGCTTATACTGCGCAAAAAAACCTGGAGTGGACGGGTCATTATTGGGAACACGAATGGCCGAATCCAAATCATGGTCCCGATAATATGGCCATGTATGCCTGGCCACAAAGACCGGGCATCGATATGTTGTTCAACCAATTTAATGAAAATGATGTGAACGGGCAGTTTGGAAATATCAGGTCAGTAAAGGAACTGGCGAGTGTGGCCAACCAGTTAGATAAGAAAAGAACATTGAGCGAAACTTATGGCG
>Ga0137407_10000243_pt1 | contig 39018 bp, 34 predicted proteins | sample CZOMad2_2_16fung_FD_108410 | JGI IMG/M metagenome (GOLD analysis project Ga0137407, IMG submission 108410) | Vadose zone soil fungal communities from Angelo Coast Range Reserve, California, USA - CZOMad2_2_16fungal (Illumina Assembly) | ecosystem: Environmental > Terrestrial > Soil > Vadose... | reverse complement strand
TTATGGGGAAATGATTTATCAGGATTGCCTGGTTTTACTGAAACGGTTATGAATAAATTAAATTTGCTTTTGGAAAAAGGAGCAGGAACGGTTGTAAAAAATTTAACCATGGAAATGGCCGGATAATCAGAAAGTGGAATGCTGTACCTGGTTTATAAATTTACATGAATAAAATACTTTGTTTTGGTGAATTATTATTGCGAATGTCACCCGCACTGGAAGGCGAATGGTTACGCCAGTCAAGCATGCCCGTATATATCGGCGGTGCTGAGTTGAATGTGGCCAGTGCATTGTCACGCTGGGACATGCCCGTCAAATATTTTACAGCATTACCGGATAATTATTTATCGAATGAGATTAGTGAGGAATTGAAAAAAAGAAATATTGATACCGGCGATATAAATATATCAGGAAAAAAAATTGGCGTTTATTTTTTGCCTCAGGGCGCTGATTTAAAACATGCCGGCGTAATTTATGACCGCGCGCATTCTTCTTTTGCGGACCTCAAACCCCGAATGATCAATTGGGAAAAATTGCTGGATGGAGTTTCCTGGTTTCATTTCAGTGCCATTAGTCCTGCACTGAATGAAAATATCGCAGCTCTTTGCCGTGAAGGGCTTGAAGTTGCTTCTAAAAAAAATATAATCATATCCATTGATCTGAATTATCGCTCTTTATTATGGCAATATACCAGGCAGCCGCAGGAGATTATGCATGGACTGGTAAAATATTGTAATGTGATCATGGGTAATATCTGGGCGGCAAACTCACTGCTTGGCATTCCTGTTGATGAAGGGATTCATACAAAAGGAAAAAAAGAAGATTACCTTGAGCATGCAGAAAAATCTTCGCTTGCCATCATGCAGGAATTTCCAAAATGTACAACGGTTGCTAATACATTCCGGTTCAATTATGGCGAGGAGGGCATCATATATTATAGCTCTTTGTTTCACAAAAAAATGCAATACAATTCAGATGAATTCATTGCTCATGAAATTGTAGACAAAGTAGGTAGCGGAGATTGTTTTATGGCGGGATTGATTTATGGTTTATACAATAATCATCCGCCCCATGATATTATAAATTTTTCCACTGCCGCAGCGTTCGGAAAATTTTTTGAGAAGGGAGATGCTACGATGCAAAATATAAAAACGGTTCAATCAAGAGTAAATGCACATGGATAAACGAACACAAATTATATCGTTGATAAAAGACCAGGGATTGGTTCCATTGTATTACCATGAATCTGCGGAACTAAGTATTGATGTGCTAAAAGCCTTATTCAATGGGGGATGCAGGGTAATTGAATATACAAACCGCGGAAATGCGGCGCTGAAAAATTTTGAACGACTCAGAAAAACCTGCGATAAGGAATTGGACGGAATATACCTGGGCGCCGGGACGATCAAGGATGCTTCCGCCGCAAATGCTTTCATCAATGCAGGAGCAGATTTTTTGATCAGCCCCGGACTGGCAGAAGATGTTTTTGATGCAACTTATTCCGATAAAATATTATGGATACCAGGATGCATGACCATTACCGAGATTATGAAAGCAGAGCAATTTGGTATTGAACTTATCAAACTTTTTCCCGGAAGTATATTGGGACCTGGTTATGTGCAGGCCATTAAAGAAATTTTTCCAAATCTTTCATTCATGCCGACAGGTGGTGTGGAATTGGAAAAAGAAAATCTTACTACATGGTTCCGGGCAGGCGTAAGCGCTGTAGGTATCGGAAGCAAATTGATATCAAACGATATTTTGGAGAAAAAAAGTTTTGAAAAAATAAGTTTGCTGACAAAGCAGGTGCTGGATACCATTAAAGAAATAAGAAAGAGTTCAGGTTGATAAACCGGTGCATAAATTTTAAATCCCTGTAAGATGAAATTATTTATTGTCGCATTATCTTTCTTATTCATAGTTGATGCAAATGCGCAATTATATCTCGACAGCCTTCACCACGATTTACAACTAACAAAAGAAGATACGGCAAAAGTAGAAGTGCTTGATAAATTGGCAAGATACTACACCCTCATCCGATTCGACAGCGCGCTTTATTATGCAGATCTGACGTTGAAACTTTCTGAAAAATTAAATTATCCTTATGGACTGTTCAAGGCGAATGAAAATATTTTTTGGGCATTCAATAGCCGCGCTAATTATCCAAAGGCACTTGAGATAGCTTTAAAAAATTTGAGGTTAGCGGAGCAACTGAAAGATCACAGAACATTATGCATGGGTTTGGCCCATGGCCGCATCGGATTGCTCAATATGGAAATGGGTAATTACAAGGAGGCGCTTTTTCATTGCGGTGAGGCCATAAGGTTGCAGAATGAAACAGAAGAAAAAATTATCGGTGAATGGGCTCCGTATTCTGTTTTCGCGACCGTTTATTTAAGATCGAATAAATTGGATTCGTCATTATGGTATGCGGAAAAAATGATTGATGTTGCTATCCACTCACCGGTTTACGAAAGGTATATAAGTTTGTCATTTGCTATATTGGGTGCGGTACATCTGGCCCTGGGTCATAATCAACTCGCTGAAAAATACTTCAGGATAGGCATTGCACAGGCAGAGAAAAATAATATTGTATATCATAAAGCGAGGCTTTATTATAATCTTGGCAACTTTTTTAATAAAACAGGTCGTCCTGATTCATCTATATACTATGCAAAAGCCTCGCTTGAACTATGCCAAAAATATAATTATGCCAATTATGCCTTGGATGCAAGCAAAGTGCTGATGATAAGTTATGAAAATCAACATAAGCTTGATAGCACGGTCAAATATATGAAGATCATGCTGGAGGAAAAGGATTCTATTTTTAACCAGCAGCAGGTAGAACAATTTGCAGGATTGCTCTCCGGTGAAAAGCAAAGACAACAGGAAATTGAAAATGCAAAAGCAAGCTATCGCAACCGGATAAGGATTTATATCCTGCTTGCGGTGATTGCTGTTTTTATTTTTGTGGCATTAATTCTTTATAGAAATAATATTCAGAGAAGAAAAGCCAATCGATTATTGCATCAACAAAAAAAGGAATTGGAATCTACACTCAGTGAACTTAAATCCACCCAGGTACAATTGATTCAGTCAGAAAAAATGGCTTCATTGGGCGAGCTGACTGCGGGTGTTGCGCATGAAATTCAAAACCCATTGAATTTTGTAAATAATTTTTCTGAAGTCAGCGTGGAGTTAATGGCTGAAATGAAACAGGAAATGGAAGCCGGCAATACGAGTGAAGCACTTGCAATGGCTGCTGATATTGTACAGAATCTCGAAAAGGTCGTTCATCACGGAAAGCGTGCTGATTCAATTGTAAAAGGAATGCTGCAACATTCCAGGATAAGTTCCGGGCAAAAAGAAATGATTGATATCAATGCGCTTGCAGATGAGTATTTACGCCTGAGTTATCATGGACTTCGGGCAAAGGATAAATCTTTCAACGCAATCATCAAAACGGATTTTGATGAGAGCCTGTCTGCTGAAAAGGATGGCGCTGGAAAAATAAATATCATTCCGCAGGATATTGGAAGAGCACTGTTGAATTTATATAACAATGCATTTTATGCAGTGATGGAAAAAAAGAAAATATTTCCTTTGGGATACGAGCCTGAAATTTCAGTAATCACAAAAAAAATTTTTGATAAAATTGAGATCCGCGTCAGAGATAATGGTATAGGCATTTCTCAGAAAACATTGGACAAAATATTTCAACCATTTTTTACTACCAAACCGACAGGCCAGGGGACAGGGCTTGGATTATCCCTGACTTATGATATTGTTACCAAAGAACATGGTGGTATAATAAGAGTAGAAACGAAAGAAGGGGAGTATGCGGAGTTTGTTATTCAGTTGCCTTTAAATAGAAGTTAAAATAGAGTTACTTCCAAACTTGTCAATATGATTGAGTGGAGCTGACAGGAGAGTTAAAAAATTTATCTATATACCTACCTAAACTATCAACTATGCGAACAAAAAAGAACGACGATGGACCCCCTTTATTGGTAAGAGACAAACAAGAATTAAAAGATCAGATTCAAAAACGTATAAAATTAGGCGAAGAGATTTTGGCTGTCCCTGTTACCAACAATCAAGAAAGAGCCCAAGCCTGGGCGGAGTTCCGCGCATGGGATAATCTTAATCATGAAATAATAATCAGCGCTTTCGATGTCAGGCAACATCCGCACTCGTACCAATACGAATACAAGCCAAATTTTGATCTGGCCTATCTTGGTTATGGCAATCGAAAACAAAAAAATTTTGAGGAAATAGTCGAAGACGAGAAAAACGCTGTAAGACAACAATTGAAAAAATTGGAATTATTTCATGAAAAGATCGATTTGCAACACTCTGCCCCAGCACTCGCAAAATCTGTTACGGCACCTGACAGCATTAAGGATTTAAAAAAAATATTAAATCGATTCCATAAAGTTGCTCAAAAACTTAGAGAACGACATGATGAAAGGGAAACCATAATTATTAAAGACGAATACGATGTACAGGACTTATTGTATGGACTTTTGCAAATTGACTTTGATGATGTAAGATCAGAGGATTATTCGCCCAGCAGTGGCGGGGCAAACTCTCGAATTGATTTTGTGCTTAAACTTCTTGGGATTCTTTTGGAAGTTAAAATGACAAGCGAGAAATTAACAGACAAAAAATTAAGTGAAGAGTTATATATTGATATTGCCCGATATAAAGAATATCCAAATGTAAAAGACTTAGTAATATTCATTTATGACAAGGGAGATTACGTCCGTAATAAGGCGGGACTGATAAGGGATCTGGAGAAACAGTCAACGGCAAATTTTAAAGTTACTGTTGTTGTTAATCCCCACTAAAAAATTCGGGATTAATTGTCGCTTTCGGCAATTAATTTTTCGGCTAAATTATATCCTGCTTCTGTAACATAAAATATCTGACCCTGATAACCGACATCTCTAATGTAATCGCCATCGATCAATTCTTCAAACGCGCCCTTTATTTTCGAAAGAAGCCGAGGTGATTTATCGCAGGCAAATTCAAGTTGGTTTGTTTGAATAGAAAGATCTTCAAATGTCCCCATTCTTATTATTTGACCATTAGCATCCCTTGATGCTTCAATCAAAAGTCTCGTCGCATCTTCTGACAATTTTTCCTCGTTGGTTTGTTGCTCAAATGACTCAAAAATGCTGCGTTCTGCTTCTGGTATGAAATATTGACTATTGTTTATGGTTAGTGCCAAGTGATTTTTAAGTTTCATTCGAAAATCTTCGTCACCATTAAACCCTCCGATCAACCCAGAATCGAAATAGTCGGTTTGCAATTTTTTAACCGCTTGATATTGCTCATTGTTGAATTCACTTGGAGGAACTGGCTTGTCAGAAAAATACAACATAGCAGGCTTTCCCTCTTCTATATGTTCCTCAATTTCTTCAACGGTGCCACTTATGGATTGGCCGGTGGGTGTGCCAATTTTTTTCCAAAAGATCCCAATCAATAAATCTGCCTTGTGCAAAATTTGCCGATTAACAATTGCTTGTCCACGTCCACCCATCTCTGGTCTGGTATTACGCTCCCACATTACAGGTAACAACACAATTTTCCTCAATTCTGAATTAATGATATTCCACTCATTAATTACTTCTCGGCAAATCTCTCTTTCTGCAGCCACATCACCAGGCGACGCAATCATTACACTATACACAATAGCGTTATAAGGCATATTTTGTCATTTTAGCGAAAATAATTTTTCAAGTTCAAGTTGCAACGGTACATTATTTTATTATTTATAATTAATAATTTATAAGTAGAAATTATTAATTGTTGGCTTTGCAGTTGGCCACCTCACATCCAATTATGGATATCGAGTTCAAGGGTATGACCTGTCATTGCAAAATAAAAGTTTTGAAATTGATGAACATATTGTTGGATCACTCCATTGCCGAGTGTACTAAGTGATGTTATCTCCACCTCGCCATTTGTTCGAAGTAAAATCCGATCAAAAGGACCTATTCGAAAATCAAAAATTTTTGTATGCTCCACGAGTTGATTGGCCATATCTGGACCAAATCCAAGCTTGTTGATCCATTCCTCATTTAACAGGATCGGCTCAATTTTTGAGATAGCACGACGTTCCTCATACTGATGTGGAAATGGATTAAATTCAAGCTGTTTTGCATAAGGGATTCCGACCACCCTCACCAAGCCGAGATCAGTCTGCAATAGATTACCAATCATTAAATCTTCTGGTCTTAGCGTTAATGACATTTTTATTTGATTGAAAATTCATTCAACCGATAAACGATTTATAATTTTTTTGTACTTCTTCAATAATTTGTTTGCTTAGGGTTTCACTTAAGATGCCGCCGGCAACTAATTCAGTTAGTTTCCCTATAAGTAATTGAGTCCAATTTTTCTTGTTTAAATAATACAAATCACGAATCTCATAAATTTCATCGATGACATCTTTGTAAGTTAATTCTTGGCCAAGCTTTATGTCATTTAAATCTGAAAGCACCTTTTCCAAGGTTGTATCAATCGATTTCTTTTCAGACTCAGAAAAATCACTCGGGGAAATCGTGTCTCTTAGATAATCTATTTCCTGTTGTAAAAAGAATAAGGCATTTTGATAAAATTCATCTGATGAACACTTGTGCCCGGTTTTTTTGTGCGGACATATTTCGTCGTGTGCATCCGCTATCTTTTTTGTGTTCCTATTTACACGAGCGACAAATTCAAGTTTATAGTTGGGTTTATAATATTGAAGTATGGAATTGCGAACTCGATCTATAAAAGCTTGGTAACTTCCAAAAGGATGACTGCCGGGATTTGATGGCAAAAAATGTTTGCAGAATTCATCCGCCTGATTTTCTATAATGTTCATTGGGCAAAGATATAAAACTGATAACGAGGGCCTGTTTAAAAACTCCCGATTACCGAGGGTGTTTTCACGGTAATTACCTTGATCTTTTCACGGTTTTTTTGTCAGTTGTCGTTAAGGGAACTGTAAAAAAGAACATTTGTTAAACATTTGCATTATTATTGCATTGTTATTCTCAGATTCCAGATATATTCTACCTGGCAAAGCCAGCTATCTCTATCTGCTACCACACTTTGTAGCCAACTTCTGCGTTTATTTGAATACTATGATTACGTTTTTTCTGAACCTTGTGAGTAGGAAACTTTAAAATTTGAAAAGATGGAAACTTCACTTTCAATAGCGAACTATTTTATTAAAAAAGCTCGCGAGTCAGGCGCTGAGATGACTCCGATGAAGCTTATCAAATTGGTGTACATTTCATATGGTTGGTATTTGGCCTTTGCAAATAAGCCATTAATCAATGAAAAAGTTCAAGCATGGAAATATGGGCCAGTGGTGCCAAGTGTATATCAAGAATTCAAAAAATTTTACAAAGGTCAAATTGATTTGATGTATGTCGACCCGTTGTCTGGTGAAACTCCATTACCTACCGACCCGGAAATAATTAAATTTTTGGATCGCATTTGGGATGTGTATGGTAAATATAATGGCCTGCAACTTTCGGCACTTACGCACCAAAAGGACACGCCATGGGACATTGCCTGGAATGAGGAGGGAGGAAAAAGATTTAATTCAGTAACCATAAGTGACGAAACAATAAGAAGTCACTATGCAAAAAAAATGAGCCCGACTCAAAACGTAGCTAATGGCTGAGCCCGACTTCTCGCAAATTAAAGAGCCTAACATACCCCAAATTGGAAGAAAGGAGAAAAGGGAAGAAGACTTTCTTTTATCTCGAATGAAAAGACAGGACCATTGGGAAATGGTTATTCATTGGGGCCGAATAGTAATATTTATTGTGTGTGTGTTTTTGTTGCTTTCCGCGATTGTTATCCGATCATTCGCATTATTCTGGCCAACGTTAGTTCCTTGGATGACTGAAGATAGAACCAGGGCATTCGATGAATTTTTTATTCACGGTACTATTGGTGCTGTAATAGCGGGAGTTTTACGCAAATCGTTTAAATATGACATGACATAATAGTTGGCCACCGTGCCAACTAAATGGCCAACTCGCAAAAACAAGAAAGCCCGAATCTCAATATTGCTATTGAACTTCGGGCTTTTCTTCTGCTGTAGAGGGAGGATTCGAACCTCCACGGGGCAGTTAGCTGTAGTACAATGTTGCGGTGGTCAACCCCAGTCGATCCCGGTATTAGCCGGAACCGGCATTATGCTACGTTTATCCTGTATCCCCACCCCCGAGACAAGAGGGCATGTCTGCCAAGGTTTCATCACTCCACAGTATAGTCGGCACTTGATACTGCAATATTAACGAAATTCATTTATTTTTTGTATTATTTTAAAATAAATTTGGAAATATTCGAGAATGTGCAAATATTTGTAGTAAATCGTAGAAAAAATTAAAAATAAGCTGCAAAATGCACGGAAAATTAAACCTAGATAAACTCGATCTGCAGATCATTCATGAAATGATGGAGAATGCAGAAATATCCTACGCCGAATTGGGAAAAAAATTATTTGTATCCGGCGGAACAATTCATGTTCGTATCAAAAAACTTCAGGAGTTCGGTATTGTCAAAGGTACCAGATTGAATGTAGATTTAAAACAATTAGGATACGATGTAATTGCATTTATCGGTATATATCTTGAAAAAAGTTCTCTATATGATACGGTTGCAAAAGAATTGCGCAAGATTCCTGAAATCGTGCGCCTCAACTATACCACGGGTAATTACAGCATGTTCGCTGAAATAGTCTGTAAAGATATCAATCAGCTGCGATTCGCGCTGCACGATGAGTTGCAAAAGATCAAAGGTATCGAACGTACAGAAACATTTATTTCACTGGAAGAAAGTTTTTGCAGGAATGTGCAAGTGTATAAAGAATAATTTATAATAGAATACACTTAGATTTCTAAACCTTTATTCAGTCCGAAGCGATTTTACCGGATCAGTCAAAGCTGCTTTGATTGATTGAAAGCTAACGGTAATCAATGCAATGAATAAAGCAATAAATCCTCCCACAGCAAACATCCACCAACTGATTGTTATCCGGTAAGCAAATTGTTGCAACCAATTTTGCATCGAATACCACGCAACCGGCGAAGCAATAATAATTGCGATGATTACGAGTACCAGGAAATCCTTCACCAATAATTTCGTAATGTTTATAACAGATGCACCCAGCACTTTGCGGATGCCGATTTCTTTCACACGTTTTTGTGTGGCAAAATAAGCCAGGCCGAATAGCCCTATACAACAAATAATAATTGTAACTAACGTTGCAAAACTTATAATCTGTTGCCATCTTTTATCATTTTGATAAACGCCGGCATTTTCATTATCCAGGAATTCAAATTGATAATAATGATCAGGATTTATTTTTCTGTATGTTTTTTCTATTAATGAAAGCGCTTGTGGAGTTTTTCCTTTTGCGATCTTTATCAGAACATATTCAACATTTCCCATTACCAATAATTCCGGCGCTATTCTTTCCCTGAAAGAACCAAAATGATAATCTTTTATAACACCGGTTACTGTCATTGGTTTTTTTTCATCCTTTAATTTTATTTGACGGCCGATCGGATTATCCCATCCGGCCTCAGTCACAAAAGTTTCGTTAACGATTACGGCATTGCTGGAATCTGTTCCATAAATGCCTGAAAAATTTCGCCCTTCCTTTAATGGAATTTCAAGTGTGGAAAGATAATATTCATCAATAGATATGGCTGTTTGATTGAACTCCTTACCATCAACAATGACCGGACCAGAACCAAGCCCCATTTCACCGGTAATTTGTTTGATAGAATGATCATGTAACAATTCATTCCTGAATAAGGCAATCATTTTTTTATCCACCCGCTGAGGAGGTAAATGAATTTTGATAATATCTGAAGGATTATAACCAAGTTCCTTAGTAGAAATAAAATTGAGCTGACCATAATACACGATGGTCGCAATAATAAGCCCGACAGCCAAAGTGAATTGCAAAACGATCAGGCTCTTACCAAAAATATTTTTACCGTTTAACTTTTGTCTGTTATAAAGTACTTCTGCAGGATTAAATAAAGAAAGCATGATCGCCGGATAAAGCCCTGCTACCAGCACGCAGACAAACATGATTGCGCCTCCGTAAAGAAACAACTCCGGGGCAAATAATTGTGAAAGCGATATTTTTTTATTAGCTAATTGGTTGAAAACAGGCAATAGGACCTGACAAAATAAAATGGCCAAAATAAAAGAGATCAAAAATAAAATCAAAGCTTCTCCCAGAAATTGTATTATTATTTGCTTGCCATTGCTTCCTGAAATTTTTCGGATACTGATTTCTTTTGCTCTTTTCAGTGAACCTGCAATATTCAAATTGATAAAATTGACACATGCCATCAGCATTATAAAAGAAACAATTCCCATCAGCAGATAGGAATATGTGATTGTACTTCCGTCTGATAATCCTCTTTCTTCGTCGCTCGTGTCGTAAGATTCAATTCCCAACGGTTGTAAATGTATTGATGTCAATGGAACCAATCCGAATTTAAAAAGGCCAGCATCCATTTTTGATTCACTGAGTTGTTCTTTAGCGCTTACTTCAAAAACCTTCAAAAATTTTTGCTCAACGATTTTTGGATTTGCAGTTGGATGCAATAATATAAAAGTAGTAAGGTATTGATTGAGCCAGTTGCTATCATCAAACATTAGTTGCAAATGACTGAAAGGAACAAGCATTTCGAACCGAATGGATGAATTAGCTGGCGCATCTTTTGCAATACCGGTAACGGTCAGGACTTCAATCCCATGTCCTTCTTCTATTTTTAAAGTCCTGCCAACCACATTGGTAGTTCCGAAAAATTTCAACGCAGTACTTTCTGATAGAACCACTGAATAAGGTTCTTTTAATACCGTAGTCGCATTGCCGTGTATTAAAGGAAAAGAAAATAGTTCCAAAAAGTTTTTATCTACGTACAGCGTTCTAACAGCAAGTGATTTATTGGCACCAATTACATTGGTTCCGATCAATCCAAATATTCTGACAAAATCTATAATTTCCGGGATAGCAGCTTTAAACGCAGGTCCCTGAACCTGGCCTGTTGTTCCTACTCTTTGTTCGCTATTATCCTGTGAATTGATTATGGTTGTGGTAAGACGATATAATTGCGGCGCTTTTATATGAAAGCGATCATAACTCATTTCATTACGCACATATAAAATAGCAAGAAGTGCACAGATCATTCCTAATGTCAATCCGATGATATTGATCAGCGAATAAAGCCCGTTTCGCCATAAATGCCGGGAGGCGGTTTTTAAAAACTGTTTCAGTAAAATAAATTTAGGTTGATAGCTGTAATTTAAGCTTTAATTTTTATCCTCTTACATTCAATGCGTCCCTCAATCCATTACCCAGCAAATTAAAAGCAAGCACCAATAACATAATGGCCAGGCCAGGCGCAAGTGCGAGCATGGGGTTATGTGTGATGATGAAATTATAATTTTCTTTTATCATCAGTCCCCAGCTCGGCTGAGGAGGCTGTACACCAATCCCTAAAAAACTCAACCCTGCTTCTATAACAATCGCAGATGCGAAATTGGAAGCTGCTACAACCAGAACCGGTCCCATTACATTGGGAAGTATATGACGGAAGATTATTCTTGGAGTAGAAAATCCCAATGCTCTCGCTGCTTCAACATATTCCAGTTCCCGCGCGGTTAAAATTTGTCCTCGAATGATTCTTGCAACATTCACCCACATCGTGAGGCCGATAGCTATAAACACCTGCCAGAAACCTTTGCCCAGCATCAGCGTGATGGCAAAGACCAACAGAAGAGTTGGAATACTCCAGATTACATTGAGAAACCACATGATGATATCATCCGCCCTTCCACCAAAATAACCGGCAATTGCTCCCAGCAATACGCCGATACTCAATGAAATCACCACGGTGATCAATCCAACGGCAAGGCTCACCCGAACTCCGATCAGCAACCGGCTTAGGATATCACGACCATATTTGTCGGTGCCGAGCCAGAATGTTTTCGTTTCGATATTATAAGGATTTCGCCCGGGAGCCGAATTTACCTGTATCATCGACATGGGATAAGCGACCCTTTCTTCAATTCCTTCGTCGATGAATTTGTTTACAAATAAACTGTCTCCCATTTGCTGATAGCCGCTGATGGGGATATAATTATATATATCTTCTTCCCCGAAAAACAGGTAATGAATAAATGAAACACTGGTTGTTTTTCTTTCTTTTTTTAATAAAAGGAATTGCTGGGTAAATCCTGGTTTTCTGCCTCCGATTTCTACGATCATCCGGTTGGCATCAGGAGAATTATCCGGCGCCAGAAAATATGCAGTGATAGCAACGATGATAGCAATGATAATAATAATCATTCCAAAAACCGCTCCTTTGTTTTTGCGCAGGCGTTTCCACGTTTTTCGTTGAAATGACTGACCTGCTGGCATCATGCTTATTTTACTTTCCTGTTTTTCCATTCGTAGTTTCCAAATTTACCCATCGTTCCGGCTATAATAATATATACTATATGTAATGGCTGCAAAAAGAAAAAATAACGCATCAGGTGACTCTGACCAAAAAAAACTGCGATTGTATACACGAAACGGAATTCTGCCATTGTTTTGCCTGTTATCAGCAGGATGAAAAAAAGCAGCCAATGAATATTCCAAAAGGCGACTATAAAAAACACCAACAGGCAAAGATTAAAAATGTAAACAAAGAGCAATGTCAGGAAAATATTTTGATTGTCATATTTATCGGCCTTGCTTGACCAACGGATCCGCTGGTTGAAAAAAGATTTCCAGTCGGCCGCAGGCTGCGTGGATACAATTGCATCCTGAGTTTTTAAAAAGAAAATTTTTTCCGGGAATTTTTTGCTGATCTTATGCATTAATAACATATCATCACCGGATGCAATAGCATTTATTCCTTCAAAGCCATTGACAGCCTGAAATGCAGTTTTTGCATATGCCAGGTTAGCGCCATTGCACATCGGGTAGATTTTTTTATAAACCGCTGCCCCGGTGATGCCTTGTAAGGTGATAAAATCGAGCGATTGAAAAATCGAAAGCAAAGAAAACCGATCTATTATCCTGACCGGAGCTGCTATAAATGCTGCGCGCTGTTGCCTGTACAAAAAAACAATGGATTTGATCCAGTCAAGAGAAACGATACAATCCGCATCCGTTGTAATGATTAATTCTCCTGAAGATTTTTCAATAGCAATTTCAATTGCTTTCTTTTTATATGCATTGGTTTCTTTTTCGGAAATATATTCCCGGAGATTTATAAGCCGGATAAAAGGACTTTTAAAATTTTTAACCAGTTCCGCTGTTCTGTCGGTGGAATGATCATCCACCACAATTATTTCAATCAACGAATGCGGATATGATTGCTGCAAAATTGATTCCAGGCAATTGCTGATATTCATTTCTTCATTACGCGCAGGAATAATAACAGTAACCCTCGTATTATTTTCCTCCGGAGATCCTTTTATATCGGATGAAGGGATTTTATTCCATGATCTTCTGTAATAGTCAATTAAAAGACTATATCCCAGCAGCAGCAACAACATGATATAGGAGAAAATATACATCCTGGTCAGTAATAAAAATAAAATAGCTTATTCCCGGATTAAGCTGATAATTGTTTCAAGGTTTTTTTCCTGCAATACATGGTGTCCGCATGGAAGAATAGTCAGATGGCAATATGGTTCTATTCCTGTTCTGAATTTTTCTCCGCCATTTGTTCGGATGATATGATCATATTCTCCATAAATCAATCGCACAGGTATCTTATTAAAAAGAACAACTGATTTGAGTTTTTTAAAATTCGTGGTGAATTTGCGCATGGTGGTCCATCGTGCATATAAATCATCGCGAAGCTTTTTTTCCTGCATGCTGGATAAGGAAAATTTATAAACATTTTGTTTGATTAATTTTATTTTCCTGCCGATATGCAACATGCTGAAAAACCAACCAGGATATTTTGTAGTGAAATTAAACAATGCGTTTCCCAGCCAGGTTTGCGTTGACAGCCAATACCATTTGCTGATATGCAGGCCGTCGGAAGCGAGTAAAATAATTTTTTCAACTTTTGCCGGCATGTTTTGCAAAAGGCTGAGCGCAATTCTTCCCCCCATGCTAAAACCCAGGAGATAGATTTTTGAATGAGATTGTGAAAAATCCTGTACAATCACGTCAATAATTTTTATAAGATCAGAAGGCCTGCATGTTAGTCCTTCCTTCCAATCTGTTTTTCCATGCAAAGGCATATCGATGGCGATCAGTGTGAAATCATCTTCAATATATTTTTCCAGCAAATCAAAAGAATGAGCAGAGTCGCTATAGCCATGAAAGGCAAACAGGAGCCGTTTTCCCCTGCCTGCCTGCTGGTAATGGATACGTGATGATTTATATGTAAGAAAAAAAGATTTCATATTCCGGTGAACATAAAACTAATGAATCGCTGGTATCCGCACAGCATCTATTGCATATTAGGATACAAAAAAATAATCTCCCGAAAATTTGCAGATTCCGGGAGAAACTATTACTTTCATATAGTTGTTTAACTAACTATATGCCAAACAACCAATTTAAAAAAGGAGAATTGTACAGCTTTATTACTGGTAAGGCGTCAACCGCCATTGCCAGGCGTTTGCAAAAAAAATTCAATACAGCAGGATTGAATTTGACTATTGAACAGTGGAGTGTATTGTATCATTTATGGAAGGAGGATGGGAAGAGTCAGCAGGAATTATGCAACGCCACTTTCCGGGATAAACCAAGTATTACGCGACTGGTTGATAATCTTGAAAAGCTGCAATTGGTAAAAAGAGTTGCATCTGAAAGTGACAGGAGGATCAACCGCATTTATCTTACGAGGCTCGCGCAAAAATTGCAGGAGCAAACAATGGGACTTGCGGAAGAAACGCTCAATGAAGCTTTAGGCGGCGTGCCTGCAGACAAAGTTGATGTTTGCAAAACAGTATTACAAATCGTATACGATAATCTGAAATAAATCTATTCATTTATTAAATCTTTTTTATGAGTACCACAACCGATAAAAAAATTTCCCTTAAAGGTGGCGAATGGTTGATTAAGGAAAGCTCGGCCTATGAAACTTTTATTCCCGAGGATTTCAATGAGGAGCAACAAATGGTAAAGGATATGTGTGCATCTTTTCTTGATGCAGAAATATTGCCTGTTATTGAACGCATCGATAAACTTGAACCCGGCTTAATGCCTTCCCTGATGGTAAAGGCAGGAGAACAGGGATTGCTGGGCACTTCCATACCGGAAGAGTTTGGCGGATTAGGAAAAGATTTTATCACTTCAACATTGGTGAACGAGGCTTTGGGTGGTGGCTTTTCTTTTTCGGTTGCTATAGCAGCGCATACAGGGATCGGTACTTTACCTATATTATATTTTGGAACACCTGCTCAAAAGAAAAAATATATTCCCAAATTAGCCAGCGGTGAATGGAAAGGATCTTATGGTCTCACCGAACCGAACAGCGGCAGCGATGCATTGGGCGCAAAAACAACAGCTACGCTAAGCAAGGATGGTAAATATTATTTAATGACTGGCCAGAAATGCTGGATCACCAATGGAGGCTTTGCTGATATCTATACTGTTTTTGCAAAGATTGACGGCGATAAATTCACCGCATTTATATTGGAAAGAGGATTTGAAGGATTTACACAGGGACAGGAAGAACATAAAATGGGTATCAAAGGATCATCCACCGTACAACTCTATTTCCAGGATTGCAAAGTGCCAGTAGAAAATGTATTGGGAGAAATCGGCAAAGGGCATATAATCGCATTTAATATCTTAAATATCGGCCGCCTGAAATTATGTGCCGCTGCAATGGGCGGAGCCAAGCGGGCCACTACTACCTGTATCCAATATGCGAATACACGTGAACAATTTAAAACGGCAATTGCAAATTTCGGTGCGATTAAAAATAAACTCGCCGAAATGGCCATTAAAGTATGGATCGCCGAAAGTGCACTCTATAGAACTGCTAAATGGATCGATGACAAAGAAGCTGAATTATTTGCTGCGGGAAAACCTTTTAACGAAGCTTTTCTTGGTGCAGCAGAAGAATATGCAATTGAATGTGCTATGCTGAAAGTATTTGGCAGTGAGGCCCTGGATTTTGTAGTGGATGAAGGCGTTCAGATTCACGGGGGCAACGGATATAGCGATGAATATATTATTTCAAAAGCTTATCGCGACAGCCGCATCAACCGTATTTATGAGGGCACGAACGAGATCAATCGACTGCTGACCGTAGATATGGTTTTAAAAAGAGCCATGAAAGGCAGACTGGATCTGATGGGATCCGCCATGGCTGTTTCAAAAGAATTGATGAGCATTCCCGATTTTGGTTCAGTTGATGATGGCTCCTTTGCAGCAGAAAAGAAAACGATTGTTAATTTCAAGAAAGCAATCCTGATGACAGCAGGCGCGGCGGTACAAAAACTGATGACAAAACTGGAAAGCGAACAGGAGATATTAATGAATATTGCCGATATGTCGATTGAAACATTCAATGCAGAAAGTGCATTATTGCGCGCAATGAAACTGGTTGATCAGCGTGGTGAGGCATCCTGCCAGTTTGAACTGGATATTATGCGCAGCTACCTGTATGATGCGGCCGATCATATCAATAAATCCGGCAAAGATGCCATCAATGCTTTTGCAGATGGGGATGAACAGCGCATGATGCTGCTTGGGTTAAAAAGATTTACCAAGGTGAATTCTTTCAATAGCAAGGAATCCAAGCGGAGGATCGCTGCAAAACTGATTAGTGATAATAAGTATCCGTTATAATCAACTTTTCCAAAGTCTCAGTTATTGCTTTTATGTGGTCGACCCTGAACATAATGTTTTTGGCATAAAAAACTTCAGGGTCGACCACATAAAAGCACTTTGGAAAAGTTAGTCTCAAAATATTTTTTAGACCATCTGCAATGAAAACAGTCTTATCATTTTCATTTATCAACCTTTTTTTATTTTCATTTAATACATTTTCTCAAAAACCAACTGGTGTTATTAAAGGAAAGATATTAGCTGCGGATGGAAATCCTGCTGCTTCTGTTTCGGTTGAATTAAAAAAATTAAAGAGAATAATTTTCACCAGTGAAAATGGATATTTTATTTTACAGCATTTGCCAGGTTTAGAGGATTCCCTGATGATTTCTTCCGTTGAGTCTGAAATATACAGTAGGGAAATAAAATTGAAAGCAGGAGAGTCAGTTGATCTTGGCGTCATCCGGCTTGCATATAATATAAAACAATTACAGCAGGTAGAAATTGCCGGCCGTATTGCACATTCTTACAAGAGCGATTATTCTTTTTTAGGTACGAAAACACAAACAGCATTAAAAGATATTCCTCAATCCATCTCTTCAGTTACCAAAGAATTGATCCGGGATAAAATGGAATTTACATTGAAGGATGCGATAATGGATATATCGGGTGTGAATCAGTATTCCGGTTATGATGAATATACCATCCGCGGATTTCGTGCAGAAAATGCACATAATATAAACGGTTTGCGTGGCTACAATACAACATATGCAAACAGCATGCTTGTTAACATTGAAAGGATTGAAGTGATAAAAGGTCCTGCGGCTACCTTATACGGAAATAGTGACCCGGGCGGAACTATCAATCTCGTTACAAAAAAACCTTTGGATAAAAAAGAAACCGAAATAGATATTGCTGCAGGAAGTTGGGATCATCTTCGTGGCCAGGGCGATATCACCGGCCCTTTGAATAAAAACAAAACTTTATTATACCGGTTCAATGCCGGGTATGATCAGACACATTCTTTCCGCAACCAGTTTTTTTCAAAATCATATCAATTGGCGCCTTCTTTATCTTTTGTACCCAATGATAAAATTCAGCTCAACCTGGATTTTTCTTTATCTCATATTAATACTGTTCTTGATCGTGGACAACCAGGTTTTAAAAATAGCGCTGATTTAAAAGCCACTCCGGTTAACCTGATGGTAACACAGCCGGGCGATTATCTTCATGAAACAGATATTGCTTCAGTGCTTTCATTCTCCTATAAAATAAATAAACATATAAATTTCAATAGCGGTTATCTGAATTATATCACTCAACAAAATGTTGCCGAACATGGCATCAAAGATTATATCACACCCGACTCTGTTTATCTCTATTATAATAACTGGAACTATCATACGATCACGAATACATTCACCAACTATTTCACCTTTCGATTCAATACCGGAAAACTAAGCCACCAGTTATTGGCAGGTTATGATTTTATTAGCAGTGAAGTCAGGTTAAATGGATGGGAAGGCGAACTTCCTGATCAATTTGGTCCTGATAATGGTATTGTGGGCACTTTCAGTCTCAAAACCCCACAGTATATTAATCGACCTGTACATACCTATGAACACGATGAAGCTGATTTCGCTAATATTGATGCGAACAGCTATTCTACCCAGGGAATCTATATCCAGGAACAACTTGCATTGAACAGGTGGAAATTGATGATTGGCTTAAGAGAGGAATTTTACGGAGCTGATGAGGATGAGGACGAAGACAGTTCATCTAATTACGCTGATAATATATTTCTTCCGAGGATAGGATTGGTATACGCAGTTACTCCCGATCTAAGCCTGTATGCAACATATAATAAGGGTTTTGATCCATTCGAAGCCTCAGCTACTTTACAGATTTTTAATGCACCTTTTAAACCCATTACCAGTGAGATGCTGGAAGCAGGAGCGAAAGCCAGTTTTTTCAGAAATAAACTTTCAGCCTCACTCGCAGTTTATCAACTCACTTTGCAAAATGTTGCTGTCAATGCCAATGATCCTTCTAATCCGGATTTATATGTACAACGTGGCGAAGATCGGGCGCGAGGTATTGAAGCGGAGGCGAATGGTAATATCCTGCCCAACCTCGGTATTAATTTTTCCTATGCTTATAATGTAGCCAAAATAAGAAAGAGTGAAGTGCATGATGAAATAGGCAGGATAAAAGAAAATGCACCACGACATACCAGCAGTAGCTGGGTAAAATATAATTTCAGCAAGGGCGCATTAAAAGGTTTTGCGATAGCCATTGGTCATTCGCAGGTAAGTATACGAAACACATTGGTCAATGATATCAGGTTGCCGGAATATTTTATTATGAATGCCGGAATACAATATGCGTACAAGCATTTTTCGGTTGCTCTCAACGCAAATAATCTCGGTAACAAAACTTACTGGACCAGCGCATATAATAATATCAATAAATGGCCGGGTGCTCCGCGTAATTATATGATCAGCCTGAGATACAAACTGTAAATGTGCGAATGTGCGGGTGTGCAAATGTGCGAATTCTTTAGTTCGGTCGATCAAAAGAATTCGCACATTTGCACACCCGCACATTCGCACATTGATATTGATGTTTTTTTCTTAACTTCCCTTAAGCCATTCGATTGTTTACCATAAAATAAATAATTATGTTATTGCTAAACATCTTTCAGAACAGTGACGGATCTTTTGCCTGGGATATTATTTTGCTTTTATTGCTGGCGGGTATAGCCGGATATTTATTGCATCGTTACAGGGCAAAAAAAATAACGGATAATAAATATGCCGCCGGGATTGCCGATTCGGTAGCAAAATATAAAAAGCTTGAAAATGAATATAAGAATTATAAATCGAATATCTCATCGGCAGAAAAACATAATGAGAAATCTGTTTTACAATTAAGTGGCCGGGTAAAATCGCTGGAGGGAGATATCCGGGTTTTATCGGATGAAAAAAATAAATTGCTTCAACAATTTTTATTGAGGGACGAGGATATAAAAAGATATTCAAGGCAGGTTGCCGACCTGGAAGATAATCTGAAAGCTTTGTGGGAAAATAAATCAAAGGAAGATGCAGAATGGGTTGATAAATTGAAGACGGCCAAAGAAGAATTGGTAAAAGCTGCTGCCTGGGAACAAAGGGTAAGGGCAGCTGAGGAAGAAGCGCAGCGGGCAAAATCAGCGATCGGCAGTGCTGAAAGAAAAAAACTCGAAGCAGAATTGCGGTTGAAGGCAACGACTGAATATGCAGGCAAAGTAGGTCCCATGGAAAATGAACTGAATTTTTTGAAGGAGCAATTTGTTGTATTGGAGGCCGAGTTGAAAATGAAAACAAATTTAATAACTGAATTGCAGGCAAAGGCGGGCGCTTCAGGAGAAGTTTTAACTGCATTGAGAACTGCCTCTGCACAATTGGAATTGCAGAAGGAAAATAATAAAACACTGCAACAGGAATTTGAAATGAAACATTCATCAAATATTTCATTGATCGATGAAATACAATACCTGAAAACAACAATGAGCAAAATGGCCGCAGAAAATGAGGCGTTGAAATCCAAAATGATTCCGGGTATTGCATCCGATGCTGTCACAAATATCATTGAGGTAGAAAAAATAATGGACAATTATGGGTCAATATGATTCGGATAAATGAACCCAAATGTTTTTGCAAGGATATGAACGTGCGGGTCGTAATCATTACCTTAGCGATAAATCAATAATATGGCAGAACTAAAAGGGATTTTTATTCATCATGTATATTTCTGGTTAAAGAATGCAAACAGTAAGGAAGATCGCACTCAGTTAATCGAAGGACTAAAAAAACTATCAAAAGTTAAAACTATAAAGCAATTTCATATTGGCCAGCCGGCCGCGACAAACCGCGACGTAATTGAGAGATCATATACCTTATCATGGTTTCTTGTTTTTGATAATGCTGATGACCAGGAAAGTTACCAGGTCGATCCGATCCATTTAAAATTCGTTGAAGAATGTTCACATCTCTGGAGTAGGGTTGTGGTGCATGATTCTGTTGATGTGTGAAAGGCAAGTGGTAAGTGGCGAGTGGCTAGTGGAAGAAACCCACTAGCCACTCGCCACTCGCCACTCGCCCTTCAACAATCCTGCTGCCGCTTCATCAACAAACCAATGCAATTCACCATTCGAAGGTTGTATAACCTGTGCAGGATAGAGATCGGGATTATAAGTTCCTTCGAGTACTTGTTTCAAAGCGTTCGCTTTATTTTGCCCGGTTGATAAAAAAGCAATCAGTGTAGATTTGTTTACAACGGATTTTGTCAGGCTGATGCGATACATATTTTGCGATTGTAAAAAAAATGATTTCACCCAGGCTTTTTCTTCATGCACGATTGTTGTTCCTGGAAAAAGAGAGAGCGTATGTCCGTCATCGCCCATGCCTAATAAAACGAGATCAAAACTGTTGCGCTGCGAGTCATTGTTATTGTTCCCGAAATACTGGCGTAAGATTTTTTCGTATTCATCAGCAGATTGTTCCGGCGGAATATCTGTGCGCATGATATGGATCTGCGATTTTGGAACAGGCACCTGGTTCAACAAAGTATCAAAAGCCATTTTTGCATTGTTGCGTTCGTCATCAAATGGAACATCTCTTTCATCGCCCCAGAAAATATGCAATTTGTTCCATTCAATTTGTTCTTTATAAGGAGTTGCTGCCAATATTTTATGTAATTGCTTCGGAGTACTTCCTCCGGATAAGGCAATTGTGAAGCGATTCTGCTTCTTCAAAGTGTTGATGATTTGATCGGCAATCCATTTAGCCGCAGCAGCGCTTAATTCTTCCGGAGTTTTGTAGATGTGTAATATGGAATTATGTTTTTCCATTTTATTATTGATTATTTTTCGTCAGTTTATCCTGACAATCCCATAAATCCCAAAAATCCCGGTTCAGACTACTCCTGGTGCGGTGCCGGTAACGTTATCCAATTATGGCCATCTCTTGCAATCAACGCTTCCGCATCCTCCGGTCCCCATGAATCAGGCGCATAATTAGGAAAGTCTGCCGGTTGACGATTTTCCCATGCTTCCAGTACAGGCATAATGATTTTCCATGCCGCCTCCACCTGGTCGCTTCGCATAAACAAAGTTGCATTGCCTTCCATTACATCAAGCAATAATGTTTCATAAGCTTCCGGCTCATCTCCATCGTATGCATCTTTATAACTAAAAATCATATCAACAGGATTGAGGGTCATAGACTGTCCCGGGCGTTTAGCCTGGAAGCGTAAGCGTATATCCATATCCGGTTGTATGCTGATGACTAAACGATTGGGTCGCCAGGTTTCCGCGGCTTCAGGGGGGAATGCATAATTAGGTGCCGGACGAAATTGAACTGTGATAATTGTAGTTTTTTCATGAAGGCGTTTGCCTGTTCTTACATAAAAAGGAACATCCTGCCAGCGCCAGTTATCAATATAAAATTTCATTGCTGCAAAAGTATCAATGGCTGTGTCGGGGTCTACATTTTTTTCCTGCCTGTAACCGGGAACTTTTTCTCCTTTCATCCAGCCTTCGGCATATTGTCCGCGAACGGCGAATTCATGCGCATCTTCCGGAGAAATTTTACGGATAGCATTTAATACATCCACTTTTTTATTTCGTATTTCATTAGCATCAAAGGAAACAGGCGCTTCCATGGCCATCATGCATAACAGTTGTAAAATATGGTTTTGAACCATATCACGCAAAGCGCCGGATTGTTCATAGTAGGCACCGCGACCTTCTGCTCCAACTGTTTCCGCTGCGGTGATCTGCACATGATCAATATAATTCCTGTTCCAGATAGGTTCAAATAAAGCATTTGCAAAACGCATCGCAAGAATATTCTGAACCGTTTCCTTTCCGAGGTAATGATCGATCCGGTAAATTTGCGCCTCATCAAACATGCTCATGAGTAATTTATTCAATTCATGCGCACTGCTAAGATTATGCCCGAATGGTTTCTCCACTACAATCCTTGTGCATTTTGTATCGGCACATATATTCAGCGGACCTAATTTTTTTGCAATATCAGGAACCAGTTGCGGAGCAACAGCCATATAAAAAATCACATTGGGATGTTCGCCGAATTCCTGCTCTTTTGCTTTTACGATCTCCGCTATTTTTTGATATTCGGATTCATTTTCCGCATCCATCTGTAAATAAGAAACATGTTGCGAAAATTCCTTCCATTGGCCATTGGCCTTTCCTTTGCGGCGACTGAATTGTTCAATGCCTTCCAGCAGACGCTCACAATATTTATCATTAGAAAATTCGCTGCGGCCAATGCCAACGATGCCGAATTTTTCAGGCATCCATTGATCGATAAATAAATTATATAGGGCAGGAGATAGTTTCCGGTAATTTAAATCACCACTGCCTCCGAAAATAAAAAGAAGTGAGGCCGATGGTCGTTTATGATTTTGCATACAATATTTTTTATTCCGGTCTGACGGTCTCCGTCTGACCGTCAGGGATTTTTAATTATTATGTTGTTATCTAATAATATTCATCCTTCGACTCCGCTCAGGACGTTCAGAACCGCTTCATCATTCACCATCCCATTGCGTATGGAAGCTACCGGGCATATCTACACGCTGATAAGTATGGGCACCAAAATAATCCCGTTGCGCCTGGATTAAATTGGTAGGCATGCGCTCGTTGCAGTAAGCATCGAAATAACTTAATGCAGACATCAAACCTGCTATGGAATAGCCGGTTTGTGTAGCATGCATGATTACATTGCGCAGGTGTTGTTTTTTTGCCTGGAGCAATTTAGCAACATTTTTATCCAGCAAAATGTTCGCGAGTTTTGGATTTTCCTGGTAAGCGGTATAAAAAGTTTCCAGCAATGAAGAACGGATGATGCAACCACCTCTCCAAACCCTTACCACTTCGCCGATCGGGATCTGCATGTCCAGCTCAGTGGAAGCCTTATACAACATTGCCAATCCCTGGGCATAACAAATAATCGTAGCAAAATATAATGCATCTCCCAATTGCTGGATAAAAACTTCGAGCGGAACAGCAATTGGAACGACAACGCTTTTATACAATGAAGCAGCTTCTGTTCTTTCTTCTTTATAAGCCGATATATCACGCATTGCTACGGCCATATCAATTACCGGCAGCGGAACGCCAAGGTTCATCGCATCCTGTGACGTCCATTTGCCTGTTCCCTTGGAACCTGCTTTATCCAGGATCATATCCACAAGCCGGTTCTCCGTCTTGTCATCGTTCTGCAAAAAAATTTTTTCCGTTATCTCAACAAGGTAGGATTGCAATTCTCCTTCATTCCATGTTTTATACACTTTGTGCAATTCGTCATTATTCAATCCGATTCCGCGATGCAGCAAATCATAGGTTTCGCTGAGCAATTGCATAATAGCATATTCAATACCGTTATGAACCATCTTCACGTAGTGACCTGCCGCGCCCTTTCCCATATGCGCCACACAGGCGCTGTCGTTTACTTTTGCTGCAACAGCTTCAAGAATTTTTTGCACATGAGTGTATGCTTCGGGATCACCGCCGGGCATAATGCTTGGACCTGTCCGTGCACCATGTTCGCCGCCGGAAATACCTACACCCATAAAATGGATTCCTTTTTCTTTCATGTAAGTGACCCTGCGCAAAGTATCTGTATAATGTGAATTGCCACCGTCAATAATAATATCGCCGGTATCGATCAACGGTAAAAGATCATTGATCACATCATCCACTGGTTTTCCTGCGGGAACAAGCATCATTATTTTCCGCGGGCGCTGGATCTGTTTCACCATATCAGCGAGCGTAGTAACACCCTTCACCGAAGTGCCTGCTGTAGCAGCCGATTCAAGCGCAGTGCCTTTTTGCGGGTCCTTGTCGAAGCCGATCACAGGAAATCCGTGATCCGCCATATTCAATAAAAGATTCCGGCCCATCACGCCGAGCCCGATCATACCAAAATCAAATAAATTGTTTGCCATATTTTTTTGATAAGAGATCGTAAAATTACGTATTTAGAATCGGATGGGAATGATTGAGCCGGATTCAACAGCATAACGGGTTTCCCGCGATGTTTTTTTACCAGGTTTTTTGTTAATGTAAAAGAAATCTATTAGTTTTAACGCTCCTATCCTTCTTTCCTATTAAGAACTGCACGAACCGCCTATTATCCTGCAGATAACCGCTGTAATCAATTTGTCGCACACGATTGCATTTGCCGCTTAAATTTTATAGTCATAAACAAAAAAACTATGAAGAAATTTACTCTATGGACATTAGTGTGCCTGTTTGTATTGCATTGCAGTAGTGCGTATGCGCAGGTGGATGTATTGACACAGCATAATAAACTTGATCGCACAGGGTGGAACAACCAGGAAACCGTCTTAAATACGACAAATGTAAAAGCCGGCACTTTTGGCAAAGTATTTACAACGGATTTAGACGATAAGATTTATGCGCAACCATTAGTTGTTACTGGTGTCAACACCACTGCGCAGGGGATTAAGGATGTGGTGTATGTTGCTACTGTAAATAATACAATATATGCGATTGATGCCGTTACTGGAATAAAAATTTGGCAAAAAAATTATACACATCCTGGTTTCAGGCCCCCACAGAGTTCAATCGATAGTTCAGATATACACGCAGGGTTATGTAGTACTTATAACGATTTTGCACTTGGTAAATTTGGTATTGTGGGTACTCCGGTTATAGACAAAAGTTCCAATACTTTATATGTAGTTACAAGAGATGTTGACCCGGCACAGGTTGACAAGGGGCCGCACCCTAATGAGCAAGATTATTCCAGTAATGGTTTTTTTGACAGGTTGCATTCAATAGATATCAGAAACGGGAATGAAAATCCCGGATCACCTGTTGATATAGTTGCCCAAAAGGCCGGATTGGGTGCTGGCTCGGATGGTACCTTTGTACACCTTGATTTGAGAAGGCAAAATCAGCGCGGTGGGCTACTATTATTAAATGGAATTGTTTATATAACTTTTGCATCACATTGTGACTGGAAGCCATATCATGGCTGGGTTATTGGTTATGATGCTGCCAGTCTTCAACAAAAAATCGTTTACTGCACGACTTGTTTACTCCCATTTTCTAACGAGGGCGGTATCTGGATGAGTGGTTCTGCGCCTGCCGCAGATGCTGCGGGAAATATTTATGTTACTTCGGGAAATGGAGGAACTACTCCTACCAATCAGAATGATAGAGGAGAGAGCGTCATAAAATTAACCCGAGATGTGCCAAACGATTCATTAATAGTCAGTGATTATTTTACTCCGCAAGATTATGTACATCTTAATCAGCATGATTTGGATCTGCCCATTCAGGTTATGTTAATTCCGAGTACCAATATGGCTATTTCGGGATGTAAGGATGGTAATTTATATGTTATGAGTACCGTTCCGCCCGGCTTAGGGCATTATAGCACTACCAGTGATTTCCCTGGCTTGTTACAGAAAGTAAATGTTGGTGCAGGCGGTGAGATGCACTCTTCTTTTGCTTATTTTGGAGGCAATACCACTAAATATTTTTACCAATTTGCAGAAGGGACCTCATTAAAAGCATATCCGGTACTTAGTAATTCGCTTGATATAAATAATATAAAAACAGGTTCCTTGGGACCCGTTGGCAATTCCGGGGCCTACATGTCTGTTTCCTCCAATGGAGGGAATCCTGCAACCGGTGTTCTTTGGGCTACCCACGCGACTGGTAATTGCAATGCGAACCAGTCTGCTTGTCCGGGCGTTCTGAGGGCCTTTAATGCAAATGATATCACACAGGAATTATGGAATTCAGATATTAATGCTCCTGATGGCATTGATATTTTTGCAAAAATGAGCTGTCCTACAGTTGCAAATGGAAGAGTATATGTTGGAAATAACGGACCACAGGCCAAATTGATGGCATATGGACTGGCTGCAAGTAACCCTTGTCCGGGATTATCGAATGTTGCTCTTAATCCTCCAAACAATTCTGCTGTTTATTCTCAACAAATAAATTTTAGTAATGATCCAGTAAATGCAGGGAAAGCATTTGACGGAACTACGAGCACAGGATGGCATTGTAATGTTGACGATGTGCCTAACGGTACCCCTGCATATTTACAGATTGACCTTGGCAAAAACTATGACATCTGCAGCATTGTACTATATTTAGGGAATACCAATACAACCGACTATCGCGTTGAGGGATCACCTGACGCTGGCACTTTTACACTTCTGGAAGAAGTAACCGATGCAGCTCCTGCTCATACCCTATTGCTATCAGGCCAAACTTATCGATATATCAGGTTCAGACCAAGAACGAGATTAGATTTCCAGGTGGAACACGTCGTGAATGAAATGGAAATATATGGGGACCCAACTAATCCGTGTCCAAAACCGACTGGGGTTATCTGGAGTAATACTAATGAAAATAATGGAACCCTTAGTTGGGCGGCGGCTACCGGAGCGCTTAGTTATAATATTCAATACCAGGTGGCCGCAGTCACCAACTGGAGAACCGCTACCTCTCCTACAAATTCCGTTTTGCTTCATGCAATTACCTGTGGGCCGGTAGACTATCAATATACTGTACAAACAGTATGTGCAAGTGGAACAAGTAATAAGGCTACAGGTACTTTTACCACCTTAGCTTGTACGAGTTTTTCCTGCCTTCCGGGTAACAGATTTGGCCATGCAGATTTAGGAGATAATAACCTGGGATTAGCGGGGCATTATTGTTATTTTGATGATGTAACCCATCCTAAAGAATACCAGGTTGTTGGTGCAGGAACCGGCATCAGCGGTGTATCCGATGCATTTCAATACGCATTTGGTAGCCTGGCGGGCGATGAAGAAATTTCAGCTCAAATGAAACCATTTGCTCCGGGAGATCCTGTTACAAGCAAGGGAGGCATCATGATGCGGGATGTTATTAGTTTTGATTCGCGGTTTGCTTTCATTGGTTTTACCAATACTAATCAGCCAGTTTTTGAATACAGAACTACTGCGGGCGGATCGGTTACTACAATAAATATACCTGGTGGTCTTACACTTCCATATTGGATCAAGTTAAGAAAATCAGGCACTCAATATATCGGATTCGTTTCGCCTTCGGGGCTTAACAATACATGGACGCAAGTTGGCTCTATTGATCTGGGTTTTGGAACAAGCAACGTAAATGTGGGTCTTGCTACTACAAGCGGTAGCATCACGCAATTAGCTACGGGTACATTTAGCAATTTCCTTGAAGGCAGTAGCACACCATTGCCTATTACCCTGCTCGGATTTTTTGCAAGCAATATCGATAATGAATATGTATCCCTGCTGTGGTCAACTTCCATGGAAACCAATAATGATCGCTTTGAAATAGAAAGAAGCACTGACGGCGTGCATTTTGAAATGATAGCCAGCGTAAAAGCAGTGGGCAATAGCAATACCACTCAAAATTATTCAGCAAAGGACCAAAATCCGGTGAATGGAATCAATTTCTACAGACTCAAACAAGTTGACCTCGATGGCAAAAGCAGTTATTCCCAAATAGTAACTGTCAACTTTGGAAAATACGCAGCTCCGACAATGTTCCCCAATCCCGCTACTTCATTTTTCACTGTTGTTGCCGGTATGGAACCAATTAAGGAAATTGAATTATACAGTGTTGCTGGAGTCAGGTTGCAACTTGTTAAAAATGATGCGGCCAATTCATCGATAAAAATTTCATCAGCTAACCTGTCTTCCGGAGTCTATATTGTACAAATAAGAACAGCTTCTAACATTTACAAACAAAAACTCTTAAAGCAATAAAAAAATGCCTGCAGTTGTAAAAACACTGCAGGCATTTTTTATTTTTTGTATATCCCAGGAGTTAATCGCTAATATATTTGGTTCATGAAAAAGTGTATCGGTATCGGGCGCTGATGAATAAAGAAGAATTCTTTTTTTGAAAAATCATATTGATTATCTAGGTGGGCGTGAAAATCCTCTATGACATGTTTTGCACCAGATTACAGGAGTTGTGGTCATTTTTTTATCCATTTTTCTGTCGAAATATTTTTTGTTTAGCTGCATGGTCATCTTCAGCATTTCCCTGCCAACCCTTTTTTCTTTTTTTTCATCGCTGGCCCAATCTGTTCCCTGGGAAAAATCATCATTTATTAATTTGTGACAATACATGCATTTAACACCCAACTGGGCATTAAAACTGTGCATCAGTCTTTCCATTTCATCTTCACCAATTTTTTTGGAGACTACCTTCAGATTTTTGTATTTCCCTTCTCCATCCTCCGGCGGACGCGTAGCACTTATGCCTAAAAGCATGAAGGAAAAAATACCCGATGAAACCATGATTTTTTTATAGGGGAACATGATTAAAAGAGCTTTATCGGCTTTGAATTTATTATTAATGTTTTTCTCCGGGATGCGGACTTCCTCTATGGCAGGTTATACAGCTAATTGTTGGGATCCTGTCTCCCTGGTCATTCTTATTATAGCTGAAATATTTTTTATTGATTTTATTTGTCATGCGCATCATTTCGCGGGCAATATTTTTTTCCGGTTTGTCATCGCTGGCAAAATCCGGGTGGTGGACCGTACTGTCTTTTGAAGGTGCATGACAGAAATCGCAACGCACACCCAATGCTTTCTTAAAGCCATCCATGATCTGGTCCAACTGATCCTTGGTGGTATGTTTCGGCAATATTTTCAGGTTTTTGTAATGAGGTTCTTCCGGCGGATTTGTTGCTGCGACTCCAAGAATCATGGCTCCGATAAATATGGAAGCTACGGTCAATTTTCTCAAATTATGCATACGTAAAGTTTTTGATGATTGAAGCTAAAAAATTTTTCTTAAACCGGGCGGTTTTTTTTCGAAGCATTCAGTCCTGCGTTTTTCAGATTGCAAAAACCTGCATAGGCGAATTATTTATAAATCGGGTCCATGCCGGATAAATATTTGAAAGCATAAATTGTAGCAAATTAGAGTTATGAAATCAATCGTCCGTTGGGGTATCCTTGGCTGCGGCCGTATCGCACGCAAATTTGCCGCAGACCTAAGGCATGTAGCCGATGCCGAACTGGTCGCAGTAGGCTCACGGAGCCGGGCAACCGCAGAAGAATTTGTAAAGGAGTTCCCCGCAAAAAATGTGCATGACAGTTACGAGGCATTAGCGACCGACCCTGAAGTGGATATTATTTATATAGCATCTCCCCATGGCCTGCATCATGAACACGCGTTGTTATGCCTCCGGTACCGCAAAGCAGTGCTTTGTGAAAAAGCCTTTGCCATCAATTCGAAACAGGCCCGTGAAATGATTGACCTGGCGAAAAAGCAATATGTTTTTTTGATGGAAGCATTATGGACCAAATTCATGCCTCACTATAATATCACCATGGAGATGATCAGGGAAGGAAAGTTGGGTGATATAAAAAGTGTGTTGGTCAATTTTGGATTTATCCCTCTGCCACCCGTTCCAAAAAGGTTATATGATCCTGCATTGGGCGGAGGCACATTACTCGATATTGGTATTTACAATGTGTTTATTGCATTGTCTGTTTTAGGTCGTCCTGATATTATTGAAGCATCCATCACTCCTGCAAGCACAGGCGTCGATGAACAGTGCGCCATACTTTTTAGATATAATAACGGAACCATGGCGCAGCTATTTTCAACTTTTTCTTCCAATCTTCCTACGGAAGCTTATATCAATGGCAATAAAGGACGCATCCATCTCACCAGTCGTTTTTATGAACCGAGTGCAACGATTGCATTTTATCCTGAGCGCATCGATAGCAAACAAATAATTCCATTTGATAAAGAAGAAGGATTCGGTTATCAATATGAAGCTCGTCATGCGGGAGAATGTTTGAAGAAAGGATTGACTGAAAGTCCTGTCATGAGCCATGAAGATACATTACTGATTATGGAAACACTGGATAGGGTGAGGGCGGTTGGGGGTATACGTTATGATGTGGATAAGTCTGAACCGGGATTTTAAAAGATTTTGCTGATTGAACTGAAATAAAAGGAAATAAGTCGCTATTATAATTATCAGTTTAATCATTCAAATCCTTTAAAATCCCGGTTCAGATTATTTACCTTGCAGCAACTTTTTTTTATGAGGACCGGGAAAGCAGCCATGGGATTTATTTTTGTGACCTTATTGATCGATACAATCGGTTGGGGGCTCATTATACCTGTTATGCCCAACCTGATCTCAACCATGAAGCATATTCCGGTAAATGAAGCGAGCACAGATGGCGGATGGTTATTGTTTGTATATGCATTTATGCAATTCATATGTGCACCGATATTGGGTAACCTGAGTGATCAGTACGGACGTCGACCAGTTTTATTGTTTTCATTATTTGGTTTTGGAGTTGATTATTTATTTCTCGGCTTTGCTCCAACATTTGGCTGGCTCTTTGTCGGACGTGTTGTTGCAGGAATTACCGGGGCAAGTTTTACGACGGCTGCAGCATATATTGCTGATATCAGTACTGCAGAAAACAGGGCAAAAAATTTTGGTTTGATCGGGGCCGCCTTTGGTTTAGGATTTATCATTGGTCCGGCTATCGGTGGTTTGCTGAGTGGTTTTGGAATCAGGGCACCTTTTTATGCAGCAGCGATTCTTACATTGCTGAATTGGTTATACGGTTATTTTGTTTTGCCTGAATCATTGAGTCTTGATCATCGCCGGCGATTTGAATGGAAAAGAGCCAATCCATTAGGGTCATTAATGCATTTGAAAGAATATCCTGCAATCGGCGGACTTATTTTTTCATTGGTGCTGATATACCTGGCGGCGCATGCAGTGCAAAGCAACTGGAGTTATTTTACGATCTACCGGTTTAACTGGACCCCAAAAATGGTTGGTATTTCTTTAGCTGTAGTAGGATTGCTGATTGCAGTGGTACAGGCCGGACTGATCCGCATCATCACGCCAAAAATAGGAACCGAACGAAGTATTTACCTGGGATTGAGTTTATATTCAATTGGTCTTTTTTTATTTGCATTCGCAACACAAAGCTGGATGATGTTTGCTTTTTTAATTCCTTATTGCCTGGGTGGAATTGCCGGGCCTGCTTTGCAGTCAACGATATCCGGACATGTTCCGCCGAATGCACAAGGCGAATTGCAGGGAGCACTAACCAGTTTGATGAGTGTAACTTCTATCGTTGGACCGCTTATGATGACTAATTTATTTGCTTATTTTACCAGCGAAAAAGCACCTCTTCATTTTCCCGGCGCATCTTTTCTTTTGGGAGGGATACTAATGCTGGCAAGCACTCTGCTCGCATTTAAAAGTCTTAGAAGAAACTAATTTCCATTATTTAATTTTAAATGTTATCTTTGACCCGTATTTAAGTTGATTCAGCATTTAGTAAGTGAACGATCATTTCTGCTACACAATCTTCGGTAATAGTTAATCTTCTTTACTCTGCTTTTTAGTCAGCTTGTTATTTAGTAATTTTTAACCATTTTTTTTTAGTATGAACATTTATGTTTCGAATTTAAGTTTTAACGTCAGAGACGAAGACTTACAAGAGTATTTTGCAGAATATGGAGAAGTATCTTCTGCCAAAGTTATTATGGACAAATTCACGAACAAATCACGTGGATTTGCATTTGTAGAAATGCCCAGCGATGAAGCAGCTAAAAAAGCTATTCAGGAACTGGACGGTGCTGCTGTTGATGGCAGAACTATCAGCGTGTCTGTAGCAAGGCCAAGAGAAGAGCGCGGCGGCGGCGGTAACAAAGGTGGTGGCGGTGGTTCCTTCCAACGTAGGAACAATTTCAGCAACAGCAGATATTAAATCTGTTTTTCCTTTGTCTACATAAGAGGGCTTGATGTCCTCTTTTTATTTGCAATTAATCGGATTAAATAAAAACCAAGAGCATTTTTCGCTCTTGGTTTTTATTTTGGGCGTAGGGCTTAAGGTATAAGGTATGACATACCCTATGCCTTAAACCTTAAGCCCTACTTTTGATTGCGGTCGCCAATATTGTAGGTGGAACAATCGTTATTCCGTATAAGTGAAGACTTTTCCAAAGTTTTAAAAATTCAGGTCGACCACCTCAGAATTTTGGAGCGAGGAAACCTGAGGTGGTCGACCTGAATTCTTAAAACTTTGGAAAAGATAATGAAGCAAATCAGTAAATTTGTTCTATACATTTATCTAATCTAACATGAGCGACGTAACGATTCAGCCTAAACCAGATTTAACAGCCAAAGATTTTGCAACGGATCAGGAAGTAAGGTGGTGCCCTGGTTGTGGCGACTATTCCATTTTGGCGCAAGTGCAAAAGATCATGCCCACACTTGGCATTCCAAGAGAAAATATTGTGATTATTTCCGGAATTGGTTGCAGTAGCCGGTTTCCTTATTATATGAATACTTATGGCATGCATTCCATTCATGGCCGTGCCACCGCCGTGGCTTCCGGGTTAAAGGCAAGCCGTCCCGAATTAAGCGTATGGATTGTTACCGGGGATGGAGATGGACTAAGCATTGGAGGTAACCATACCATTCATTTGTTGAGAAGGAATTTTGACGTGAATATTATGTTGTTCAATAACCAGATCTATGGATTGACCAAAGGACAGTATTCACCTACTTCTGAAGAAAATAAAGTAACGAAATCGACCCCTTATGGGAGCATTGACCATCCTTTTAATCCATTGGCGCTGGCAATGGGGGCAGATGCAACTTTCGTTGCTCGCAGTATGGATCGCGATCCCAAACATCTTCAGCAATTGCTTCTGCGATGCCATAAGCACAAAGGGGCTTCCTTCCTTGAAATTTACCAGAACTGTAATATTTTTAACGACGGAGCTTTTGAGCTTTTTACGGAAAAGGGAACAAAAGCTGCGGAAATACTGATGTTGGAACAGGGTAAACCACTTGTATTCGGGGCCCAGCAAAATAAGGGAATAAAGCTGGATGGGTTTAAACCGATAGTAGTAGAGATAGGAAACGGCTCAACGCTTGACGAACTTTGGGTTCATGATGAAAAAGATTTTTATAAGGCGCAAATATTGGTACGCATGTTTGATGATCCGACAATTGATGGTCATTTGCCAAGGCCATTTGGAGTATTTTATGAAACAGAAAGACCATGTTACGAAGAAGTGTTAAGCATGCAAATAGAAGAAGTGATTAAGAGTAAGGGAAAAGGAGATCTGGACAAATTGCTTCGCGGCAGGGAAACCTGGACGATTGTATAGTATCATTTTGATAAGGTAAGGTACAAGAAACAAGAAACAAGGTACAAGGTACAAGATCGAGGTTCTTGTGCCTTGTACCTTGTACCTTGTTTCTTGTACCTTACCTCGAGCCTTGTTTCCTGCTCCTTAACTTAAAAACAAAAATCCCGGCATCCCGGGATTTTTTTATTTGGTTTTTTCACAGCTAATTTTTTTTCTTGTCGTTATAAAAAAAGAGCCAGCGATAGAAATCGCCGGCCTGTGCTTACCTCTGAAACCACAAAAAGAAAGACTTGATAATATTTTTTGTTAAATCTAGGTTCATCTATTAGTCAAAATTCCATCTACCTTAATATAGCAGGCATAATTTCCCGCCAGGGATCCAAAGTAAATACTTCTATTAAAGGGTGATGCTAAAAACTTTTCAAAAACAATCTTAAAAGGGTAGCGTGCATAAAGGACTTGCAACTTCGTTTACGAAGAAGTTCATCTTCATACTGATTGATGAAATAATGGAAATTGGAATAAAAGAATTGGAAATTGGATAGGAACGGCTTGCAGAGTTACTTATTACTTAAATAAGTTTGTTAAAAATAAAGACAGTTTTCTTAAAAAGCAATATTTTTTTTAAAATTTTTAAGATAGTTAGAAATTGTATCGATTATTGGAATTATTTCAACAGAAAATGAGGTTTAGTGCCCATTTATTTATGAGTTCGCAGTAGTATATCTTTTACATTCTTTCAAAATCCTGTTATTAATCAATTATGATTAGCCGGATTGACCGATCTCAAGTTCTTTTTCTGCTGCAGAAAAGGTTTTTTCCTTTTTATAATTGTACCACCATTCAGGGGCTGTTTTCTTCATAAATGTATCAATACCACGCATACCGAACAGATACCAGGCGCCTTTTAATTTGCCTGTGATTGCCGATTGAATGGCTCTTAGGCTCATGGCAAAGCCACTTTCAATATATTCCATATGATGCCAATAGCCGGCAGGCATAAATAGAGTGTCCCCATGCTCAAGTATTACTTCATATCCCCTTGCCAGTTTAACTGCCGGATATTTTTGCAAGTCCAGCTTATTATCGTCTTTATCAAAATACTTATGAAAATTTACCAAACTCAATACTTCCCAGGGTTTACGGTAAAGTTTGTGTTGCTCTTCAAAAGGAAAAAGCAATACCCGCTTTCTACCTATGAATTGTGTATGGAAAATATGTGACAGATCAATATCAAAATGCATATGAGTAACAGATCCCTGTCCGCCTACGAATAACATCGGGTAACGTTTTACAAACCCTTTTGTATATTGCTCGGGCCAGGTAAAATCCTTCGTGATTTGCGGGGCATGATCAAAAAGATTGAATAAAAAAATGCGCCATTCGGCCGGGCCTTTTCGAACCATGTCGATATATTCACCAAACTTCATATATCCATCTGCGGTATTGACAGGCGTGTAGGCATCACTTTTAATGTTATTGTATACGCCAACTTTTACATCACCAATGATGGATTTAAAATAATCCCAGTTCCATTTGGAATAAGCAGGCCATTGTTTAACCAGATCTTTAATGATCAAAGGCCTCATTGGTTCGTAATAATTTTTTCTGAAATCCTCAGAACTGATAAACGCTACAGTGTCTATTGATTGCAGATCCATGGAACAAAAATTTCGACCAAAGGTAGTATTTAAGGGAAGTTGGGAACCATGATTAACATGATTTTTACCCGGTTGAGAGGAAATAAAACTAAGGAAGTATGCGGTTTTATTTCTTGATAATCTATTTTTGCCTCTACAATATCTTAGGTTTGCCATCCTGTTAATCATCATGGTTCTATGCTTTTGAAGCTTCATCCGGACAATCCGCAACCACGTAATATTAAAACCATCACAGATTGTTTACTGAATGGGGGTGTAATCGTATATCCCACTGATACAATTTATGGATTGGGTTGTGATATCTTTCAACAAAAAGCAATTGAACGCATTTGCCGCATTAAAAACGTGACACCCTCCAAGGCTCAACTTTCTTTTATCTGTTATGACCTGAGTGATCTGAGTAAATACACAAAAAGTATTTCAACTCCGCTATACCGCATATTAAAAAATTATTTGCCCGGACCTTACACATTTATCCTCCCTGCAAGCAAACAGGTTCCAAAAATTCTAAAAAGTAAAAAGAATACCATCGGCCTTCGTATTCCTGCTAATAATATCGCCAGGACAATAGTGAAAGAACTTGGCCATCCTATTTTAAGTACATCCTTACCCGGGGATAAAGTAGAAGAATATACCGACCCGGAATGGATGCATGAAAAATTTAGTCAGCTTGTAGATATCGTAATTGATGGCGGCATCGGAGGATCTCTTCCCTCTACAATCATTGATTATACTTCCGGTGAGGCAGAAGTTTTGAGACAGAACCATGCTTTTCTTGATTGAACAGGATTGTGAGAAAATCAATGAGAAAAAATATATAAATCTCCTCATAATCTTAATAAATCCCATCAATCAAGGTTCTCTTTACTCCGCCGGACCATTCATTTTTTAATATAGAAAGAACGATTGAGTCTCTTCTCCCATTGATATCAATAACACAACTTCTTAAAATACCTTCTACCGTACAGCCGATGGCCTTCATGGCCTGAATGGAGCGATTATTTTTTGCATTTGCCCTAAACTCGACTCTTTCCATTCCCCATTTTTCAAATGAATATTCAAGCATGAGTAATTTACAATGCCTGTTTAAACCGGTTCTTTGAAAATTTTTACCATACCATGTATAACCCAATTGAGTGGTTAAATGATATAATTGAATATCATAAAACCTGGAGCAGCCTGCATAAGCGTTTGCTTTTTTGTCGAATATTATGAATGGATATTCTTTTTGTAATAGGCGTTGGTCAACAGCAGTATTGATATAATCCTCCATTTCCTTTTTCCCGGTCATTGCAGTCATGGAGAATTTCCATATTTCCGGCTCGTTCAAAACAAATGGAAGAAAAAATTCCAGGTCATTTTTTTCCAGGGGCCGGAGCAAAACGCTTTCGTCTTCTAAAATCAGGTTTTGAGGAAATGAAATCATAAACAGGAATTAAAAATCATGGAAATAGATCCCGCTGTGCTTTTAAGATCCAACGCAATTTAAAACACGGCTGAATTCTTACTTCTTTGTTTGGAATACAAATTAATCAATCAACGATACTTTTTAATGAAGCGGGTGAAATGTTAAAACTCCGGCGATGGTATTTGCACAATCCAAATTCTTCAATGCCTCTTCTGTGTTCTTCTGTTCCATAACCTTTGTTATTATACCAATTGTAGTGAGGATATTCTTCATGTAATCGTTTCATATATTGATCCCTATTTGTTTTTGCCAATATGCTTGCAGCGGCTATTGATGCGTACAGGCCATCACCCCTGATAATGCATTGATGGGGGATTTTTTTATATGATTTGAAAATATGGCCATCTATAAGTAAAAACTGAGGCTTATTTTTCAATTGATTGATGGCTAAATGCATTGCTTTAAAAGATGCTTTCAATATATTGATCCTGTCAATTTCATTATTATCTACCACGCCCACGGCATAATCTATTGCTTCCTGTTCAATAAAAATCCTGAGTTCATCGCGTATGTTTTCAGCCACCTGCTTTGAATCATTCAATAGTGGATGATAAAAATCCATAGGCAGAATAACCGCTGCGGCAAATACGGGACCCGCATAACAGCCGCGGCCAGCTTCATCGCAACCTGCTTCAACGAGTACAACCTGGTAAAATGATTTTAGCAAATAAAATTATTTGTTCAAAAATACGGCAAGGACGCTTTGATTGGATATGCAATGCAAACAAAATTTATCTACAATTTATAACCAGTGAAATTTTTTAACTTCATATATAAATTTTAAGAAATGAATTTTGTGGAACGGATAAGTCGCCCATGGCCCTGGTATATTGCCGGTCCATTGATTGGTTTGGTGATTCCAACCTTACTCATTATGGGTAATAAAACATTTGGTGTTTCTTCTTCCTTGCGCCATATATGCGCAGCCTGTTTTCCTTCGAACATTCCTTTTTTTTCATACAACTGGAAAAAAGAAGCCTGGAATCTTTTCTTTGTATCAGGAATATTCGCGGGGGGGTTTATAACAATGATCTGGTTAAAAGATCCCCATCCTATCCAATTAAATCACACACTTGTAAATGAATTGCAAGGTTATGGAATTAAAGATTATGCAGGTTTGATGCCGGGTGATCTTTTTAACTGGCATTTGCTATCAACTGTTAAAGGATTGATGATAACAGTTGTCGGAGGATTCCTGGTTGGTTTTGGAACCAGGTATGCAGGTGGTTGTACCTCAGGTCATGCGATTATGGGATTATCAAACCTGCAATGGCCATCGCTTATCGCAACCTGTTGCTTTATGGCAGGAGGATTTATCATGGCTAACTTTATCCTGCCTTTTATTTTGCGTCTTTAAAAATTAAAAATGGGAACAACAATAATAGAAAAACCAACGATTATTGAAACCAACACAGATTTCGAAGTCCGTTCACTGGATACTGCGAGTTTAAATGAATCGGAATTGCAACATCCCTGGTGGCATAATCTGAAATACCTGGTTGCGGGTATTTTATTTGGTATCATTCTCGTTAAAGCGGAAATCATCTCATGGTTCCGCATACAGGAAATGTTTCGGCTGCAAAGTTTTCATATGTATGGAGTGATTGGGTCCGCTGTTGTTGTAGGTATTATTTCAATATGGATCATCAAAAAATTTAAAATCAGGACCATTTATGGCGAGCCCATTGTATTGCGACGAAAAAGATTCAGCAAGGGTCAGGTTTATGGAGGAATTTTATTCGGATTGGGCTGGGCAATTACCGGTGCCTGCCCGGGTCCGCTGTTTGCCCAGATTGGCGCGGGGTTTACCGTGGTTATAATTACTTTA
>Ga0137407_10000242_pt1 | contig 39057 bp, 37 predicted proteins | sample CZOMad2_2_16fung_FD_108410 | JGI IMG/M metagenome (GOLD analysis project Ga0137407, IMG submission 108410) | Vadose zone soil fungal communities from Angelo Coast Range Reserve, California, USA - CZOMad2_2_16fungal (Illumina Assembly) | ecosystem: Environmental > Terrestrial > Soil > Vadose... | reverse complement strand
CGAACTGACCTGAATATTGCCTCTATGTTTCTTCACAATTCGCTGAACGGTGTCAAGGCCGAGCCCCGTCCCCTCCCCAACTCCTTTGGTGGTAAAGAACGGTTCAAAGATGTGCGGGAGTATCTTAGGTGAAATCCCCGGACCACTATCGCCAACCTCAACCACAACGCAAGTGTCTTCGCGGTAGGTTCGAACTCGAAGGTCGCCTCTTCCGCCCATCGCGTCAATAGCGTTGTCAATGATGTTGGTCCATACCTGATTGAGTTCACTCCCGAACGAATTCACAAGAAAAGGGATGCTCTGATAGTCCCTCACCACAACAACGCCGTGTTTGAGCTTATGGTTCAAGATCGTCAGCGTAGTCTCCAGGCTCTTTACAATATCGACATTCTGCACTGGCGACTGGTCCATGAAGGTGTATTCCTTGATTGCACCGACCAGGTCAGAAATGCGCGACGCGCTGCTCTCGATTTCGTTCAACAGGCTTGCCACCTCCAGCGATGCAGCGATCCTAACTAGAGCCGCACGGGCTGTGTCGGCGTCCAGGATCGCGAACAACGATTCCAGCACTTCCGGCCTGGCATTCCGTCGTGCAAGATCTGCTGCCAGTTGCCACAGGTCGTTTTGCCCGTGGCTACGCAGCAAGGAATCAATCTCTTCTTCCAACATGCTGATGGTCAGAGCATTCGGCGGAGGTCCATTCCCCTGGACGAGCGAGGCTTCAAGTTTCTCGATCTCCGCCTTTTGGTTGGAAGTGAGCTCGCGTGCCCCCAGTTCGTGGCTTGCATCCTTGATTCGTTTTAGAATGCCGCGCAGCTGGCTCACGGCACGCTTGGCGGCAGAAGCGGGATTGTTGAGTTCATGAGCAAGGCCCGCTGAAAGCTTGCCCAAAGCGGCCAATCGGTCTCGCTGTTGTTCGATCCGGGTCGCTTCACGGATCCTGTCTGACATCAATGCCACCAGGCGCTTGGTCAGCTCCGGCATTTTCTGTACAAGGTCCGGAAACAGCGAAGCAGGAAAGCGCAGGAGGCGGCCGTCAGTCACTGCCCGGCCTGTCACAGTAAATTGCGTCATCCTGGAAAAGGGCAGTATTCCTGTGACATCCCCTGGCTTTGTAGAAATTACGATTGTTTCCCCACCCAGTTCGCCCTGGACTTGGAACTGGCCCTCAAGAACTACAAACATGCCATCGGCCGGATCTCCCTGGCGCGCGTATGTATCGCCCGCCTTAAGAGGCAGCTCGTGTGACTGGGCAATGAACCAGGTGATTTGGTCATCAGGCAAATCAGCGAACGCCGGAACACGAAGTAATTCCGATTTATCGACCATGCTATACCTTGCTTAAATACTGATGAATGAACTGCACAGCTACAGATCCCTCGCCAACTCCAGAAGCCACTCGTTTCACGGACCCATGGCGCACATCTCCCACAGCAAAAAGACCGGGAATATTGGTCTCCAGCAGGAAGGGATCTCTGTCCAGAGTCCACCCCTTCGGGCTCTTTCCTTCCCAGACGAGATCAGGACCGGTAAGAATGAAGCCGCGATCGTCTCTCTCAACTACGCCCGCCAACCAGTCGGTTCTCGGCAGCGCCCCGATAAAGATGAACATGGCGCTTGCCGGCACACGCTCAACCTTATTTGTGTCCGAGCACATAACTGAAATCTCTTCCAGGTGCGTTTCGCCATGCACCTCGGCCACGCTGGCATGGGCCCACAGCTGAATGTTCGCTGTCTCTTTGATCTGGTCAATCAGATATTGGGACATGGAACTGGCCAGGGAGTCCCCGCGCACAAGAATGACGACGCGGTCCGCATATTTGGCAAAGTTCATTGCCGCCTGGCCGGCCGAATTGGCGCCGCCAACAACGTAGATCGTCTCACCCTTGCAGGAAAGCGCTTCCGTGGCGCCGCCGCCATAGTAGACGCCGGCGCCCTGCAGTCTGTCGATCCCCGGCGCTTCCAGGAGCCGCCACTGCACGCCGGTTGCGATCATCAAAGCGTGGCATGAGAGCTCGCTCCCGTCGGCCAACTCGATGATGCGGTAGGAACCTTCCGTACGGACGCCGACGGCCTCCTGCGGCGATAGAATCTCCACGCCAAAGCGCTGCGCTTGCACGACAGCGCGCCGGGCCAAGTCGCCTCCACTGAGCCCGTTAGGAAAACCAAGATAATTTTCGATGCGTGCGCTCATTCCCGCTTGGCCGCCAGGTGCTTGTCTCTCAATCATCACTGTGTGCAGACCTTCCGACGCGCCGTAGACGGCAGCCGCCAGGCCAGCCGGCCCTCCGCCTACGATGGCCAAATCATAAAAGTTAGTCTGCGCTCGCGTTCGCAGTCCAACCTTTTGGGCAACTTCCGCCGGCGCGCTCTCCAAAAGCTTTGTTCCGTCCGGGAAGAGCACGACCGGAAGGCTGGCCGCTTCCGGGCCCAGAGCGTCCAGAAGGCGCCTGGTTTCCGGATCGTTGGCGGAAAGTTCAACGTCGATCCACTGATACGGAACCCGATTGCGGGCCAAAAAGTCTCGCAGCTCATACGACCTGGGAGACCAACGCGTACCCAGCACCTGGATACCCTGGAATGCCGGGCGGTAAGAAGCCTGCCAGTCATCCAGCAAGTCGTCCAATTGCGGATAAAGGTGCTCTTCTGGAGGGTCCCAGGGCTTCAAGAAGAAGTAGTTAATATTGACTTCGTTGATGGCGCTGATCGCAGCGTTTGTATCAGCGTACGCGGTGAGTAACGCTCGCTTGGCCTGGGGAAAGATCTGCATGGCTTCCCGCAGAAATTCCACGCCATCCATCTTGGGCATGCGCTGGTCGGCAAGAAGCAAGGCAACGCTGTCATTGCGCACCTTCAACTGCTTCAAGAGGTCGAGGGCTCCTTCGGGAGAGTCGCTCGCCAGGACGCGGTATTCAGCGCCGTAATGCGAACGCAAGTCACGTTCAACGGCCCGGAGAACATCCGAGTCGTCATCCACACTCAGTAAAATCGGCTTCGCCATATGCGATCTCAGTCTAGGGCAAGAGCTTCGAACTTGCTCGACACGCGAAAAGCCGATTAGATGCCCCGAGGCTTGCGTTGGTCGCACGCTCCTGGCACCGATTTTCGGCCGGCCTACCCACTCGCCCGTCGCGTCTACACGGGCGGGCGCTTGAAGACGAGCACCTTTGCTGTGAAGACGTGCACAGGCTCACCGTCCTGGTTCAACGTAGTGCTTCGAACTTTGACAATGCCCTGGTTCGGTTTCGAGCGCGATGGCAGGACTTCGAGGACCTCACTTTCCACGCGCAACGTATCACCAGGACGTGTTGGCTTAGGCCAAGCGAGTTCTCCGCCCAGTCCAATGATACCGTTGGCGAGAGGCAGTCCCCCGGTCACCAGGAGACGCATGGCCACCGCCGCCGTATGCCATCCGCTTGCCGCCAAGCCGCGAAAGATGCTGGCTTGTGCGGCCGCTGCGTCAAGGTGAAACGGCTGTGGGTCGAACTCTCTGGCGAACTCTTCAACACGAGCACCGTCCATGTAAAACGAGCCAGAGGTGAAGCGCTGGCCCACGTGTAAATCTTCCAGATAAAGCCCGCTGGGTGTCTCAATTGCCTGAGTCATTATTTGTCTTCCTCTACAACGAAGCATGGAGAGGTGATTGATGGCAAAAATTAATAGCGGCGTCGCGACAGCCGGTTTCCAGCTCTCAATCAGGCCGTCTGTGGCGGCTCGGTTTTCCTCTTTACCGCCCGTTCGTGGCCTCAAGGGACGCGCCAACTTTGAGTTGTCCCCGATACTTACCCGTGACGTTCACCTGAGATAAGAAGCAATCTCTAAGAGAATTAAAGGCGTTTTCAACGTACTTAAGATGTGCGACCTGCTGGTATGGATTCACGAAAACAAATCCGTCGCGTGCAAGTGCTACCGAAGAGAATCGGCTTCGCTGCCAGGAATCAGCAGCCACGCGACCACAGCGCTTGCCACAGACAAGCCCGCGCAAATCAGCATAATGAGTCGGAATCCAAATAGAAATGCTTGTCTAACTGATTCTCTGATCTCGGCTCTCGTGCCTGGGCTGAGGCTCGCCGGCACCTGAAGGCCGGCGAGCTTAGTCTCGTCAGCCTGAATGTCGTGGACGGTGTTTGGCGGGAGCGAGAAGTGCGCCAAGTCGGAATTTAGGCGAGCGCCAAAGGCGTCCACCATCACGATCCCGAGGACTGCAATGGCAAGTACGCCCGCGACACGGGCGATGGCATTACTGATTCCTGAAGCCGCGCCGACGCGGTCCCGGTTGGCTGAATTCATCACCACTGTCGTGAGAGGCACCACAGCCACCGCCATCCCAAGTCCAAGAACTACCGCTGCAGGGAAAAACGCCGTCCAGTAACTGTCTCCAATTGAGGGCACGGCGAACAGAACGAAACCCAACCCCGTAATGATCGGGCCGATAATCAGCGGAACTCTTGGTCCATAGCGGGTGGCGAGTCCGCCAGACCAGCGAGAAAGAAGGAACAGCAGCAGAATCAGCGGGAGGACAGCAGCACCGGTTGCAGTTGCCGAGTAACCTTGCACCTGGATTAGGTTCAACGGGAACAAGAAGAAGAAGATTCCAATGGCGGCATAGAGGAAGAGGGTGAGCAGATTAGCGCCAGTGAAGCTGCGGGATGCAAACAACGCCGGCGGGACCATCGGCGAAGTCTCCCTGGCCTCTACGAACACGAACGCAATGAGACTGCCGAGCCCAATAATCAAGCTTCCGAAAACCAGAGGATGACCGCAGTCCAGGCTGGCAGATTCGATGAACGCGTTAACCAAGCCGCCTAGCCCGAGGGTTGCAACGAGGGCTCCTAACCAGTCCACCCGCGCTACAGTGGCGCTGCGGCTTTCTGGAATACGCCACACCGAAATGGCGATCACTGCCGCTGCAAGCGGGAGATTAATGAAGAACGCCCAGCGCCAAGATGCGTGCTGAACAAGCCAGCCGCCGAGAACGGGGCCAACCGCCGTGGTGATAGCCGTGAAGCCAGACCATGTACCGATTGCCTGACCTCGGCTTTGTTCGTCAAAAGAGGAACTGATAATGGCAAGGCTGCCCGGCACCAGGAGTGCAGCTCCCACGCCTTGTATGCTCCTTGCGATGATCAACTGGTGAATGTTCGAGGCAAACCCGCAGCCAACGGAAGCCATGGCGAAAATTGCCACGCCTACGACGAACATCCGGCGGCGGCCAAACAGGTCGCCGAGAGAGCCCCCGACGAGAATCAACGCGCCCAAGAATAGCCCGTAAGACTCGACTACCCATTGCACATCGACTACTGTTGCGTGGAAGTTTGCTTGGATCGCGGGCAAAGCAACATTGACGACTGTACTGTCGATGAAAGCCATGCTGGAACCGAGAATCGTCGCAGCGAGGATCCATGGTCTCGCGTTGACTCCACACGGAACGCGGACACCTACCGACCGGATTACGGCTTCGTCGCAGGGAGGTCTCATGGACGCTTTTGATGAATTCTAGCCCGTTCCCACATGGGGTCTCAGTCTCGGAAATGATGAAATTTGAATTTTGACAGTACTCTTTCAGCATGGAAAACCTATTTTATGGCTAGAACAGCTTGTCCCAGATGGTACGAGAGGTGATTGGTTCGACTCAACAAGACGCTGAGGCGATTGCGAGTTGGATCTCTTTCGTAGTCCTCTTCAGACATGGCCATGTGGCGTTGCAGCCACTCTTGTGGCAAGAGACGGGCGAATTTTTCCAACAGGCTGCCATTCACGTCCGTCCAGTATTTCGCCAATTCCGAAATAGAAGGCAATGGTTTGATTGCCCTATCATGCTGGGAGACGAATATCGCATCAAGCTCTGGATGCATTCGTTCACCAAGCCCGAGAATCGTATGCAACCCATCGTGGACCGCTGTAAGGTGACCGAGAAGATAAAGAATTCTGTTCCTGCCCGGTGCTACCTCCAGCAGGAACTGCTCTTCTGTCAATGTCGAGAAGAACTTGTCGGCGCGTCCAACGGTGTTCTTCCAGGAAGCGATAATGATGGTGACTGTCAATTGCTCGGTTGTCATCGTAATGCACCTGCCTTTCGTGGAAACGAAGATGGTTGATGAGGAGATGCCGTGGGCCCAAGCCGATCAGCATCGACCATCATATTCAACAGATCGCTCATCTCAAATCCTCTCGTTGGGTTTCGGAGAAAGTCTCGATGCGGCTCACGAGGCGCTTCGAGCCCTCGCCGGAGTCTGAAGGGCTCATCAGTCATGTGACGAGACCATGGTTCTGACCGCGAGTACGATGCGTGATTCGTGGTGAGCGAGCAGCTAGAGTTTTTGTGGTCGGATTCATATTTCCTCCAATTCAATCCTTAAGCTAGTCCTCATCTGTTCAGTGAAGACCCTTCGCTATAGCGCCTCTTAACTTACTTTGCCGAATCCGCAATCGAAATCTAATGAACGGGACAACGTCCACTCTATGTCGGCGAAGCGCTCGCTGTGAAGATGGCGCGAAAGTAACCGCGATAAGCGTAGATGAGAAAGATCTCTAACACGGAAAACACAAAGCCCGGGGCGATTCCATGGCCGCCTGCTAAACAAATATGGAAAGCCAAAATGTTAAACAGAACAGGTCCAAGTAAAACCAGCCCCAGTGGAGCGGTTCGACCGGCTAACACGAGTAAGCCACCCAATAATTGCACCGCTCCTACCAGTGCCATCCAATGACTTGGAACCATCACGGCGACGAATTGCGCGGCTAATGAGCCTTCCGGCGGTGGCGGAGAAGTCAGGAAGGGATGGAGGATATTGAGTCCAAAAATGATGAAACCCATGCCTAGAAAGACCCGACTGATCAGAATTGCAATTTTCATGTGAACTCCCTGATGTGATTTAGTTTTTTGGGTTCAAAAGAACCCCAATGTCTTTTTACTTACTGATGCGTGCTCGATTTGGCTCGTCTGACGAACCAAAAGTGTCAGAGTGCGATTGCTCAACCAGCGACTACTTGCTGATTTTGATCAATGGCAACTCCGCCGATACGGTGTGCAGCGGCTGCGAAGGAAACTGCCGCCGTCTCGCCAGCCTGCTTCTCAGCGTGAATAAACGTAACGTCCGTAAGTCCGATGAAACCTAGAATGTGACGGAGGTATGGTTCCTGAAAATCGAAAGCTTCCGTCGCTGTGCCCTTTTCATAGGCACCCCCACGGGAAGTGACGATGACCACTTTCTTTTTGTCCAGAAGGCTCTCCCGGCCGTTTGGTCCGTAACCAACCGTCTTCCCAATCCGCACAATCTGATCGATCCATGCTTTGAGCAAAGAAGGGATCGCGAAGTTGTACATCGGCGCGCCGATGACCACCGTGTCTGCCACTTTGAGTTCTTCGACTAGCTCATCCGAGGTGGAAAGATACGACCGCTGCGCCGGCGTCCGCTTCGAGTCTTCGAGGTAGGTCGCACCCCAATCATCAGTAATCAGTGGAAGTTCTGTTGCGGAAAGGTCTCGCCAGATGACTTCGCCATCCGGATGGTTCTTTCTCCATTCTTCCGCGAATTTGGCGGTCAGTCGCCGGGTTACGGAACTGGTCCGTGCACTGGAATCAATTTGAAGCAGTTTCATCTGAACCTCCTCGTCCAGCAAGTTCATCTAACTAGCGGAATAGATGTCCGTGCTTCTGGACTCGCACTGTCAATTCGTCCATCTAACTTGTCCAGGAGTCCAAATAGGAGGCTTGGCTTGGACCCAGTTACCGATCTCTTTCAAACCATGCAAATCGTGGGCGTGGTTCATGCTCGGCTGGAGGCAACTGCGCCCTGGGGACTGAAAAGAGAGGCCGAGGTCTCAGAGGAAATCTCAAAAGACGAGCATTCGGCTGAGGCCGCAATTTTCGCCTTTCCACTTCGCTCATTTCGGAATGATTTCCCGAGGCAACTGCTGGCTCAGCGTCGAGGGCATTCCGGACCCGATTCCACTCGCCGGAGGGGATTGCTTCTTGCTTGCGCCCGGAAGCGCATACACGCTGCGAGACAATCCGCGCACACGCGCACGCAGCTTCTGCGAAGTCGCACCGAGAAATGGCAGCCAGGTGATCGAGTACGGTGGTGGAGGAATGCCGACCGCCATCATATCGGGATGGTTCAGATTCGGTGCGACCAGCGTGAAGCCTCTAACAAGCCTGCTTCCTCCACTCATACTTGTCAAAGCTGATCAAGCGCAGAGTCTGGCCCTGCGCACAACCTTGAGCATGCTTGCCTCGGAAACTGCGGATCCGGCGCCTGGGTCCGAACTGGTGGCTAACCGGCTGGCAGATATGTTGTTCATACACTCTATCCGTGCCCACATCCGATCGCAGTCGGGAACCTGCAAGAGCGGCTTGCTGCAGGCGATTTTCGATCCGCAAATTGGTGTTGCCCTCAAATTTATGCACGAGAAAGTGGAGCATCCTTGGACTGTCCAATCGCTGGCTGCCGCCTGCGGTATGTCTCGTTCTGCTTTCGCGGTTCGCTTTAAGAGCCTGGTCTGTGAAACACCGCTGGAGTATTTGACAGGTTGGAGAATGCAGAAGGCAACAGGGTTGCTGCACAAAGATGATAAGAAGTTATTCGAAGTGGCGAAGGCGGTAGGCTACGATTCCGACGCTGCCTTCAGCAAAGCGTTCAAGCCCGTATTCGGTGTCGCGCCCAGGAAGTCTATTTCAATCGCTCGGGGAAGTGGTGCTCCACGAAACCAGCGACCGACTAATTTGGCGGCGATATGATCCGAGAAATTCACAATCCTGACACCCTCTCATACCGCTGCTTGCGCCCGTAATTGCGACAACCTTATCTTTGATTCCTGCCATGACGACTCTCCTTATTTAGTTCTGGGATTGATCGGCGCGCTCCCTTACCCGGCTCCCAAGACAACCTTTGCCCGGGTAGTAGCTCCAGCGTGGTTGCCTTGCGTTTTGGGCTTTTGAAACCCTTCACGTATTTCGCATCCGCCCTCGTCGTGTACTTTGTTCCGTAGGCAGCATCGGCAGCGTTGTTGAGTCGCGCGCTGCGAACGCGAACTGCTCGAACAGATATCTCATCCTCGTCGATCTGGATTGCGCCGCACGGCGACGCGAGAAAGGCCCGATACCAGCCATCCGCCCTATCATTCCAAGAGCGGACGATCACGCGACCGCTGACGACTACGACCCAGATCGGAATAAAGCGATGGTCACCCGTGCGTATGTACAGGTATTTCGTCTCTTCGAACACGGCAAGAGTCGCCGGTGGCAAACATCGTTTCACATGGGTGTCCTTTCGGCAGCCCCCACAGGGGCTTAACTTGCCCGCTGGATTCAGCAAGAAACTACTACGCGCTTGTTCTGCGTTTCTTTGGGTTTTTTAGCCCTGTCCTCAACTTATTGTTTACCTCTCGGATTACCCGCGCTCCGAGTTCGCCTTGGTGATCGGCGAGAAAGCGGCGAACAGCCTTTGCATCTCGCATCGCCAGAGTACGGAGCGCCCACGACATGGCCTTGACTACCATATCGTGGCGATCATGGGCGAGGATGCCGCATATTGCTAAAGTGCGTTTGGTATCACCCTTGCCGCCGTGGGCGGCAGCGTTCAATGGAACGGTACTGACCAGCGCCGCTCTTCGCCAACACCAGTCCCGCGATCGTGCCCAGCCTTGAATCACCGTTTCTGTGATAAGTCCCATACGCCAAGCTGGGCCGGCTATGTAACAAGAGAAGGTATCGACCTCACCCCAATTTCTCATGCCATGACCAAGTTTCTCTACCTCTGCCCGAGTCATCGATGACACTGTTCGATCGTGGTGTTTCACCAGTTCGTATGCGACGAACCGCCCGAACCGAGCATACCGGATCAGCTCATGGGCGACGCGGAGCAGCGTATTGCGATCGATCGCAATAAGCTGCCTGGAAATGCGTTTGCGTAGTGCGCGAATGCTCGGCGTGTCTGGCGGTACCTGGTCCAGTTGGACTGCAATCTGCTTCGCGATTTGCTTGCTACTCCCGCCCAGATCCACGCCTTCTCCCAATTCCACTGCTCGGCCTCCTAGCTTATGAAATATCGGGCTGCTCCTTCTTCATCATCAGTCCTTCCCGCAAGCGTCCGAAACCACTATTAGAGGATAAGCCATGAACCCTCAATAGCCATTCGTGCCATTAAGGGTTCCTTTAATATTGGGAAATCTTATATGGTGACGAAAAACATAGCATGATTTCTAGAGCTGTAAAAACGGGTGATCGCCAAAGGTGCGACTGGCTTATCGCAACATCGAGTGAGCAGACATAATGTCAATCGCGAAAACATCCTTCCTTTGCAATCCATCAGGTTCCACGATCACTTCGAAATCCTTGCCTTCCCATCTGTCCGCCTCGGGCCAATGAAAGGTAAAGCAGATACGGTCACCAGCAAAGAGCTCCCACGTCGGCAAGTCAGCAATGTAAGCGCCAAGATCAGTATCACGAGTGTTTGTATCGTGAGAAGTCACCCAGTTATCGAAACTCCAATGTACCGATGCGTGCATGAGAAGGGTTAGCCGCAGGACCATACCCTGGGGCATCGACGAGAGTCTATTGTTGAAGCGCCAGTCAACGTGAGCCGCAGTTTTCTTCTGCACCTGGTAGCGTTCCACTGGCTGAGGTGGCTGGTCAAAGATTTCACCTTCCAGCAACGAACGGCGCAATTTGACATATTCCGCATGGGCCCAAACCAGTGGGCAGGCGGCTCCAGTTGCCTTCCCTCTGAACAGTTCTCTGTGTGGCAGATCACTTGAATCCCAGACCTGTTCCGGAATCAAGCGGCTGCTCTCTGTGAAGTGTTCCAAGGCAGCCATCAAGGACTCAGCAGATTGCCGGTTGCCGGCCGCTATTTCATAGTGTGCCCGTTCCCCTGTCAGCAGTGGCCAGGGCCGGCCGACGCCCGTCCCATCAAAGGGCGAACCGTCTTCGTGCTCACCGTAGCCATCGCCGTTGTAGCGATACCAACAGGGGCCCTGGGGAAAATCCACTCGCAGCAAGCCGTCAATGACCTTTACTGTATTTAGGATCCTCGGATCGTCAGGTGCACGCAGGCCAAAGCGCACCAAGGCGAGCGCGTCCGGGCTGATAACGTGGACTGCTGACTCGATACTCTGCTCTGCAACGCGGTTCTTGATCGGAACGAGTCCCTGCAGGATCCCCGTTGCAGACCCTGTTTCTGGTGGGGCGATCCGCACGTAGTATCCATCCACACCAAATTTGCGCGCCAAGTCGCTGTCCTCGGCATAGCACCAGCGTTCGACGTTGTCATTCCAGCTGTCTGCCGTCTCCCGAAGAAACTTGGCAGTGTCCGCGTTTCCTGCCAGATCAGCAACGTCTGCAGCAGCGAGGAGCGCCGCAATCTCCGTGGCTAACGTAAAGGGAGAGTATCCCGCGTCCTCCTCCCATCGATCCTGCTGCGTCACGGGACCGTTGCGCACGATGTAACCTGCGGCTTTGCCGACCATGGGCCACCAGCGATCCATCGCTTCTATTGTGTCAGGGGCTTTACGCCGCACCAGGTCGAGCAAGAGTATGGGAAGAGCGGTCTCATCCATTTGCACGCCGTTCCAGTACGCCTCGCCATTCAGCCAAAGGTTCTGTGCCCAGTTACCTTCTGCTTCCTGTGTCGCCTCCAGATAACGGAGCACGCGTAGTGCATCAATAACTGCACCTGCTGCAAGAAACCCGCCGGCGACCTGCACCAGGTCACGTGGCCACACTAAGTGATACCCACCGAGGTCGTCGTCCCCTTTGTTGAAACCCCAGGGGACTGAGAGGCTCGCAATCGTGCCACCTAAAAGATCCTTCGATTCGTGCCCGCGCAGGACCGTCATACTGGCCCGATATAGGTCCCTGTCACGTTGGGGAGAATCCAGGGGAATAAGCGTGCTATGCCAGCTCTTCCAGTGGGCGACATAGCGCTCGCGGACCAGCTCATATTTTTCGGACAACGTTGAGACAGCCACCTGTCCAGCCTCGAAGGAGTTTGACCCGAATCCGATCGCCAGCACAAACTCCCCATTACACGCCGCAAGATCGATCTCACCGGTCAGCGCAACATTTCCGTTCTCCGCTCGAGTGTATTCCCACTCCATTTCATAATGTTGCGAGAGGTCCTGCCAGCCATCGGAAGCACCGACAAATCCGACTGACATCTTCCGCCAGGGAACGGAGCATGCCACCGCCAGGCAAACGTCGGCCCGTTGGGCGAACAGCATCGTTGCGCCCTTATAGTGCCCGCTCCACGCGGTGTTCCCATAGCCATAATTGGCTAGATGTGGAGCCAGAAGAGAATAGAGATGATAGTCCGCAAGACGACCTTGCAAAGGCAGGAAGCGAACTCTCTGCAGAAGAACATTGCGATAAGGGTCGGTGAAAACTTCTTTCTCTATCTGGTAGCGCCCTCAACCGATGTATTCGTCAGCCTAAATAGCGGAACTCCCGGCTCCCAAGGAAGACTCTCAAACGTGCAATCCCTCTTTTCTTCGGAAAAGAACTGTTTGCCATCGGTCACGAGAAATTCCTGGTCACGGGTGCAAGCCTGGTCGACCCGGGGAAAGTAGATCTCATTCAATATGCCGTGGCTCAATGTGAACCAGACGCGGCTGTGGGCTGTCAAAGAGGTACCGATAGCCGTTTTAGAACTTGACGTCCAACGCGGTGGAATTCCAGGCCAACCCGGAGCAAATCGTTCCGGCCCATCGTTAATTCGCATGTACATGTGCCTTTCCTCCGTGGTTGCCGATTGCCTCAGATGACACGGGTCGATCCTTCATCTCGAAATAGAAGGATGCGCCAATCAAGGCCGCCGGGTCCGATTCAAACCCTCGAGTTTCAGTTGCTGTTCACGCGTCAGGAGACTGTGACGCTTTGCTTGCATGTGAGCGCTCTTGATGAGGAGCTTGGTCAGGATTCTAGCTTCCGTGGCTGCTAAAACCCGCGTCTCCGTTGATTGACCTCGATCAACCGCTGCGAGTAACTTCTCATGTGTTGACTGTAGCTGTGTCATCAAGGGTTCGAGCTCCTGACGTTCTTGCGATACCAACTGCTGAACCGATCTGATCTGGCTCGAAGTAAGGCCAAGGTATTCGGCTAATGACGGATCGATTTCTAAAAATGGGAACGGCAGGTCTACGATTACGGTTTCGGTGTCCTGCGATTCCCTGGAGTCTCCCTGCGCGGCTGGAGCGACCTGCTTTGCTGCGGACGCAGCCGAACCTGCCTGGGCTAGCGACTTCACGTCCGACGGTTGATGCGTGTGCGGGAAGGAACGCTCTGACCATGCAATTGTTGCAATCGCGAGAACGACGACTAACTTGACCTTCACAGTAACTCCTTTTCTGAATTGCTAAGCCGTTCGCCGGAGATCACTACTTGTCCTCAGCGGTTGAGAGTCTTCCGCGGCTGTTTCAGTTCCAAGGCGTTCAACCTGCACTCGAATATGCCTTCCACTCACCAAAGCCCTATGAAAACCGAACAGGCAAAAGATAAGGAAGACAATTCCCGGGAGAACGATGATCGAAAGAACGATTGAAGTCAGCATAAGGTGCCTCAAGAAGAGCCGGACCTTGCCGCAGAGCGATGTATGGCTCTGCGGCAAAGTGGAGGCCTCTTCAGCGGTTGGGGGACTATTGACAGAGGCATCGCGCGCCGGCCAACTCAGAATCTGAACACGAGTCCGGCTGAGGGTTGTGCCGTGTGGGTGACCTTGCCCGTGTCCAGATTGCTGAGACCAAAATTGGGCGCATTGTACACCAGACCGCGGTACTCGATCCGCAGTGAGACGTGCCTTATGTTTGGGATCGGGAAGTCGGCTCCCCCACCATAAACAAAGGCACCCACGGTCTGCCGTTCCGCGCCCAGTAAGCTCCGACCTTCATTCGTAGGGCTAAATACCAGCGCTCCACCCTCTGCAAGAACGTAAGGACTCGCACGGAGTCTGCGCAACGCGGGCAAGTTGACTACCAAGCCTCCGGTTGCCTGATGCACATCGGCCTGGATCCTCGTAAAACCTACAGGCGTCGAGAACAGTTGACTGTTGCGATTCCAACCGTAAACCGCCTCGGCACTCAACCAACGATTGATGTGGTACCTATAACCTGAAAGCACACCACCCGTCTGTGTGCCCTGTTGTAGTGTGCCTTGGCCGTTGGAGTCCTTGGTAAAGAATCCCGCGCCTTGCACGCTGATCTCCGATCGCCTCTCCTGCGCTGTGGCGCCCACAGACAGCAGGACAACTACCGCTAGAATGATGATCGCTGATCGTTGCATTGTTGTGTTCTTGGTTTGCACTTGGTCCCTGTTCGATGCTTGCCCATCGCAATGCCCGCGACGGGTTTGAATCGCTCCTTTCGGTTTAGAACTTCGAAGCCTTGTCACCGCTTCCAACTGTTTACATTGCAACCGATATGCCAAACGAAGGAACCTTGATACAGCCGCCAATGTGCTGAAAAACGAGAGAATGGCCAGCCGATTTGAAGCTATTGAGTCGAATGCGGTGTCGAAAGTCGAAAGTGTTGATGTCAGCTCGACAGCAGCCTTCGCAACCTATGAAACAGCTGCGGTGCCACCGTTCATCTCAGGGAAATCGAGGTCGTCGTTTCTCTAATCTTTTTGGAATCCAATTGCTGTTCGCCTGAATCACATGACTTGGCTAGTGCTGCGAAAAAATCGCTAACAAGGACACCAGTGGCTATGGACACAGACATACAGCTCGCACTGGGAACGGATGCTCAGCGTTATGAAGCGCTGTATCGTATCTCTGAGGCACTCTCTGCCTGTCGGGAACCGGAAGAGCTATCGAGAGTTCTCGCTGACCAGTTGCGCGAGTACGTCAGTTTTGATCATCTTGATGTCATTGTCTTCAAAGAGAATTCCAACCAGGTCGAATGGCGCGTGACCCCACGCTTCCAACTTGCCTGTACCGACCTGCCGATCGAGAAGACACTGAGTTGGCACGTTTACCAGACGCAAGAAGCTCTACACATTGAGGACTGGAGCGCGGACCCCAGCTTTCCGGACTTGAAGCAGTTGTTGGAGAACAAGGGAATCAAAGTGGGTTCTGTGATCTGCTTGCCATTGACGACCGCGCACCGGCAGTTGGGCGCCCTGGGAATTTCTATCCAGGCTCCTAATGCCTATCGTCAGGAAGACAGCTGCTTCCTGCGCTTGGTTGCGCGTGGTGTTGCGCTGGCCATTGACGATGCGTTGAACCTGAAGAAATCCAGCACAGCGCAATTGGAACTGGAGCATCAAAACGACCGGCTCAAACTGCTTCTTGATTTAGCCAACAGGGTCAATTCAAACCTGGACTTGAGCGAAGTGCTGCGAACAATCTCGGCTAGCGTTCGGCAGGTTATGCGTTGTGACGCAGCTGGCATTTCCCTGCCGGATTCGGCGAGCGGCAAGTTTCGGCTCTATGCCCTCGATTTCCCGGACAGCGAGGGTTTCGCCCACGAAAAATCGGTCATGGAGCCAGGCGCAGCTAACGCAAGAGCTATGGCGACTCTCAAGCCTGTGGTATTGAACCACATCGAAGCTGGCGATCTTGGTCCCGAGGAATTTGCAATCGTCGCCGGCGAGCGACTGAAATCCATCTGTTACATTCCGCTGGTTAACCGGGGACGAGCGCTCGGCATTCTTGGCCTTGCCCGGAGGGAGGAAAACGCATTCAGCGAAGATGACGTTGAGTTTCTCTCGGTGGCAGCGGGGCAAGTTGCCATTGCGGTCGAAAACGCGCTCACCTACCGCGAGATCTCCGACCTTAAAGACAAGCTTGCTCAAGAAAAGCTATACCTCGAAGAAGAGATCCGCAGCGAGATGGACTTTGAGCACATCATTGGAACCAGTCCCCCCTTGAAGCACGTTTTGGAGCTGGTAGAAACGGTTGCGTCGAGCGACTCGACCGTCCTACTACTGGGCGATACCGGTACGGGAAAGGAATTGATCGCGCGCGCCATTCACGATCACAGCCGGCGCAAACAGCGCACGCTCGTAAAACTCAACTGCGCGGCCATTCCAACCGGGCTGCTCGAGAGCGAACTGTTTGGTCATGAGAAGGGCGCCTTTACCGGCGCCATTAGCCAAAAGATTGGGCGCCTGGAGCTTGCCGACCAGGGCACATTATTTCTTGATGAAGTCGGAGATATTCCCCTGGAAATTCAGCCGAAGCTTTTGCGCGCTTTGCAAGAGCGCGAATTCGAGCGCCTGGGCAGCACACACACCAGAACGGTAAACGTGCGCTTGATTGCAGCCACGAACCGTAACCTGGAAAAAATGATTGCAGACCGCGAGTTCCGCAGCGATCTGTACTACCGCCTGAATGTATTCCCGATCCGTATTCCTCCGTTACGGGACCGGAAAGAAGACATTCCCCTGCTGGTTCGCTACTTCGTCCAGAAGTCCGCACAACAGATGCAAAAACAAATCGATACAATTCCAGCGGCTGCAATGAAAACGCTGACCAACTGGAAGTGGCCGGGAAACATCCGGGAACTGGAAAACTTCATTGAACGGGCCGTAATCCTTACGCGCGGTAAGACTCTGGAGGTACCGATCGCGGAATTGAGTAAATCGAGAGTGTCTTCGTCGGCGAGCGACGGCCCGCGCAATCAGGATGTGGCCCGGGTTGTCAAAGAGACCATCAGTGCCTTGACTAAGGGCGCCGTGAAGAATGCCGGCGACGAGTACGATGAAAAGCAGCGGCAAGAGATCACACGTATTCTGCACGAAACCAAAGGTCGAGTCGGTGGTGCTGACGGAGCTGCCGTACGCATAGGCCTTAATCGGACGACGTTGCTGTCTCGCATGAAAAAGTTCGGCTTGCAAGCGAAGCAGTTCTTCTAACACGATCTACGCGCCCAGCGAATATCGCCAGTTGCGGCAGCATCAGTTGACGAACTCTTTTGAAGACGCTGCTCAGTCGATCCAGCCTAATTACTTCTCGGCAGAACTGCCTCCTACTTGCGCACGCGCGAGCTCTAAAGACATTCAGCGATATCACGTGGCGCAGACTCAGGCGAATGGCATGCCACGTGCACATGAGGAACATGACACACGTCGGACATGCGTGTAGTCAAATCTGAGAGGGGCCTGTACTTGCCTCTCACATTCTCCTTGGTGCCCTTGTGCAGGCTGCCCTCTCAGAAAACCTCCAACGACGAACTCTTCGCATCCTCCGTTCCGACCGTCCTTATCCAGCGGACTCTCTCTGGGCAGCTCTGATATCGAGCCTGGTATCTTCGGTTCGCAAAGACCTAGGGTCAAGTTCTGCGCAGCAAACTCCGAGAGTTGTTGCCCGCCTTCTCAAACCGGATCGTCCTACCGCATCTTTTAGCTGTTCAAAGTGTCGTTGACACTTTCGACTCGGACACTCAGTCGATTTTCACACCCAGGTGATTTCACTGACCTACAGCTCCACAAAGTTTGGCAGTCGAATTGCCTTGAATCCAACGGATGACGAAAGAACTTCAATCACACCTCTCCGAACTGGAGAACCTCAAGGGCATAAGGATTGTCATGACCGATGAGGGGAAGCCGTTGTTCATAGGCCTCAGTTATCAGAAAGGAAATCCAAGCAAGGAAAAGCCGTTGGCTTGGATGTTCTGGACGGCAGTAGCTGTCCTCTACGGCATCTGCGGGCTGATTTTGTGGAAGTTTCTGACATGAGGATGACTAAGAACAAGGACAGGTGGAACCGACCTGAGCACCACCGCATTCAGCAGATGTGTCACAAACCTAACGGATAGAAAGGGGGAGACATGAGCCGCCGGCGAACGATTAACGACGGTCAACAGAGCGGGCCACACATTCAGTTGGAGTTGTCCTTGCGAAGCGAAGTTAGCGCAATTTCGCCATTAGTAGACACGCTCATGCGGTTGATCAGGAAATGCAAATGGGTCCCTGGAAGCGAGAAGGACGTCGAAACTGCTCTACAGGAGGCTCTGGCGAACGCGGTAGTTCACGGCAATCATGAAGACCGAGAAAAGAAAGTTTACATTGGCTGCCGTGGGGGGACTGATGAAATATCCATCGTCATCAGGGACGAAGGCCAAGGATTTGACACCGGCGCAGTCCCAAATCCAACTGCCCCGGAGAATATTGAGTCCAACCATGGCCGTGGAATCTACCTCATGACAGCGTTGATGGATGAAGTTCGCTTTGAGCAAGGCGGTACCGTCGTTTATATGCGAAAGTCCCTCGCGAAACCATTCACGCTGAGGAAGGCGAGATGAAAGTAGGGAAACTTACCAACGAATCTGGCGTGCTGGTGGGAGGTCTTGCCGCTATGACCCAGGCCAGAGTTAGATGCATGATCCGCATTGTCTTCTCATTTTGGTTGGTCGTTTTGATTGCTCTTGCCCTGACCACAATCGTTACGCTTCTACCATTGCCAGACCAGGGGCAGGGCTTGAAGAAGGCCGGAAGGAATGGTTGGCCTCTGGCAAACAGCGACGTACGAACCCAATATTTCCTTTACGCTGAGCATCAAGCCAATCCAGCAAACCCTATTGCAACCCAGTGTTTGCCTGGAGCGTTGTCTCGCCAGGATTGCACGATTCCACACACATTTTCCTGCAACCTGCCCTGTTCTGTGAGTCGCAGCCTCCAATATCTCGCATCTACGTTCAATCGAATTACAAAGGGCGATTGTCCCTGGCTGTTGAGATTGACTTCGACAGTTTTGACAGTGCCGTACGTGGCGCTTGTGCCGACCTTGACTTTCAAAGACTTACAGCCGCCGCAGTTTGGTATATGCGTTGCATTTCCCATGGTCGAACGGAAGACACTATGTTGAAGATCTCTCTAGTCGACAGCCGCGCCCAACGCCGCCTAGTCCTCGAAGGCCGGCTGGTCGCACCATGGGTTGCTGAGCTGAGGGCAGCTTGGGACGGAGCCAAGGCGGAACTCGACGGGCGTGAACTGGTGGTCGACATTGAGAGCGTAATGGTCATTAGTCAGGAAGCAGAGAACGTTCTTCTGCACATGATGAATGAGGGGGCAAGGTTCCGTTGCAGTGGCGTGCTCACGAAACACGTGCTCCAGCAACTCAAGCGGCGAAGCCGGAAGATCCTGGTTCAGCCGTGCACGGACGATCAGAAGGACCACAAGTGAACTTGCTGCGTAAAAACCGGCATAACACATACAAAGCAGACGAGTATGCGACGAGCGAAGAATTTCGCGATCTGTTCTTGAAAGACATGGCAGGTCTGTATCTACTGTCATTCTTGCTAACGGCTAATCATGAGAAGGCGGAGCAGTGCTTCGTCGCTGGCCTGGAGGACTGCGTGAAGCGCAACTCCGTATTCAAAGAGTGGGCCCGTTCCTGGGCTAGGCGCGCGATCGTCCACAATGCAATTCAAATAGTGGCGCCCCATCCCAATCGCGACAGCGAGAGTTTCGCGGGAATTCAGCGGGAAGGCGATCGCAAGCGCCAAGAGACTCAAGATCAACACGGCGCAATCGCAAGCGTCCTTGTGCTCGAACACTTCGCCCGGTTTGTTTTTGTGATGTCTATTCTCGAACGATACAGCGAGAAAGAGTGTTCGGTCCTCCTAGGTTGCTCGCAGCAGGATGTTCGCGAAGCGCGCATGCGAGCGCTGCAACAGTTTGCGGAGTACACGACGCGCAACGCAGCCAGACAGGGAGACCTAATTCAGTCGCTCAGTCGTTTGCCGGAGTTGCAGGTGCTCTAACGGAGAACACTTGCGCCCATGAGTGCTGTTGAGACTACGGCGTTAAGGCTGCGGGGTTGTTTGGAAAGGAGATGCGTTATGCAGGTGATAGAAACGTCGATGGGAGAAGAGGAAAAGGCGGGAGCCAATTTGTTGAGCGAGCGCGCCCAGGAACTCAACGATGCTGTTTCGCGCTACCGCCCCATGTTCTACAAGAAGGCTTTCCGGTACTTAGGGAACGCACCAGATGCGGATGATGCTGTTCAAGATGGTCTCCTCTCCGCTTGCAAGCACCTGTCGCAGTTTAGAGGCGAAGCGCAAATGTCAAGCTGGCTCACCGCAATCGTTATCAATGCTGCGCGGGTACAACTGCGTCGCCGCCGCGGTTTCCATTTATCGGTTGAGCAACAGAATGGTGAGGAGGCCCTCGCGCTATCGGAACGGTTACCTGATTTGAAGCCAAGTCCGGAACAAGCGTGTTGGACCGCCGAAGCACGGCGCCGCCTGTTCTGGGCCGCCAACCAACTCTCGCCATCTCAGCGCAGAGCATTTCAACTGCGCGATATCGACGGTTTAACGACGACGGAAGCTGCCCATGTCTTGGGCGTGCCCGAAGGGACGGTGAAAGCACAGCTCGCACGGGCGCGAACCAAGATTGCCCAAATCGTACAGAAACGGAAGGCAACACGATGACGTATGCAACCCTGAGAAGAGAAGACATCATTGCCAGCATTCTTAACTGGGTCTGTCCCGAGTGCGGCGGACCGATGGGCGGCCAGAGAAAAGAGTTCGAGTGTCAGGGAAGATGTCAAAGGGACTGGCGTCAAACTTGGGAGAATCAGCGCGTAGCAAAGGGAGGCAATAACAAGGCTTCGCCGCACGTTGTCGGCAAGCAGTACAAGGCAGTGCCAGGTACGGAATCGATTTCCGACCGGACAGCGGACCTCGGCGGATCGCTCAAAGCAACACCTACTTCGCAGGCGATCATGGCGAACGCAAGACACTCTGTATTTGTAGACGCTTTGCCGCCAGCTGACATTCCTGCCCACCGCTAAGTTTATACCTGGTTTAACGGTCAGAGCCGGTGGGAACAATGAGCGCGTTGACCAGCGAGGATTTCAAATGACCGAATTCTTCTTCTGCCTGAACTGCCGCGTAACCGCGGAGTTGGACAAACACGGGCGCTGCGGGACGTGCGGCTCAGATGCGGTGACATATCCAGGCACCTATCATCTCTGGATGCCGCGGTTGGAGGCCGGCTACAGGAGTGAGAAGTCGCCGGCGAGACTGAGTTCCAGACGCAGTGACGGACTCGATCGGGATCCACAGTCGACACCACGTACGGCGGGAATGTCGCAATGAGTCTCCTGACATCAGTTTTGAGTCTTTTGAAAACCCGCGGCATGACTCGTCTTCACATCTTCTACGCCACCTCTCCCCTGGACAGGAGCCGATTGACTTTCGCCGGCTCCTGCCTCCCGCCTGCAATCAGAGGCTTGACGGGCAAGTGCTCAGTACCCGCCGTACAGTCGCGTTGGTCTGAGCATTCCGTACCTCCTGGGTTGGAAGGAAAACGGGACATGCCGGAATTGAATCTCCAGGTTATTGGCGCACGGCAGCGGCCCGAAGCAACAGTGTTGCTAACCTCCCTTGGGGAACGAGGAAAGATCAAATGACACGAATCAGTATTAATGGATGCCTGCGTACCTTGACGGTGATCGCCGCCACGCTCCTAAGTTTCGGACCTGCCTTTGGGCAGAGCGAAGGCAGGCAGCCGAAGGCCCAACTAATAAGCCAGCAGACCGAGACGGCTTCTGATCAATCCATTGCAATGCTGAGCAAGGACATCCGCTCCGTGAAGAAACAAATTATCGCTGCTAATATGGATTTGACGGATAGCGAAGCGGAAAAGTTCTGGCCCGTTTACGATCAATATGCTGCGGAACTCGCGAGCATCAACGATATGAAGTTCGCTTTGATCAAAGAGTATGCTCAGAATTACAGCAACATGACCGATGAGCAGGCAGTCGCCTACATTAAAGGACAGGCCGAAGTGGACGAATCTGTGAACCGCTTAAGAATGAAATATCTTCCTCTCTTCCGTCGAGTGCTCTCCGGTAAAACGACTGCAATATTCTTTCAAATCGAATTGCGGGTGAGTCTGATGATCGACTTGCAACTGGCGTCGCACATTCCCCTCATTCAGCCATAATAGGATTGATGGGAACTGCGGCGGTCCCGGAATTCTCAGTGCCCCAACTGTTCCAGAGGGTTTCGGCCTAGAAGGGCTCTCTTTTCAATTGCAGCCTAACGTCTCACACCGCACGAAAGTCTGGTCGAGTCCAGCAGTAAATCGCTAAAACATTCTTCTTCCCGGTTTGTAGTTTGTAGTGTTTTGACGCTGTTGAAGCTGACTTCGACAGCTTCGACAGTTGTCATGTGCGAGCCGTTTCGTCCTTTGAGGCTTCCTTGCATTTCAACCACTTACGCAAACGTGGACTTTGGCACGCGACTTGCCCCTCCACTACATGACAGGACACTATCCCGCACCGCATACGGAGAACCGCCCAAATGTACAAGCTTAAAGGATTTGTTTCGACCAAAGTTCTACTATTCATTCCTCTTATTGCACTCACCTTGGCAATGAGTGGATGCGGACGAACCGAAGCTTCAGCGCCGCCGTCCGCTCCCGAAGTGAGAGTCGCCCCCGTCGTTCAACAAGATGTTCCGGTGTACAGCGAATGGGTGACCACGTTGGACGGCTACGTGAATGCCCAAATCCGACCACAGGTCTCCGGTTACATCGTCAGGCAAGACTACAAAGAAGGCTCCCTCGTCCGCAAAGGCCAGATATTGTTCGAAATAGATCCCCGGCCCTTCAAAGCGGCCCTTGACCGCGCCAAGGGCGATCTCGCACAGGCGCAAGCACAGCTTGGGAAAAGCGCTCTTGATGTGGAGCGCGACACGCCGCTGGCACAGGCCAGGGCCATCGCCAAGAGTCAATTAGATAACGAGGTCCAGGCCAAGCTCGGCGCCGAGGCCGCTGTCGAATCGAGCAAGGCGGCGGTGGAGCAGGCGGAGCTCAATCTTGAGTGGACAAAGGTCATCTCGTTGGTGGATGGAATTGCGGGGATTGCACAAGTCCAAATCGGCAACCTGGTGGGACCTAATTCTGTCTTGACTTCAGTTTCGCAAGTCGACCCCATCAAAGCTTTCTTCCCGATTAGCGAACACGAGTATGTCTTGGTGCAGAAGAGTGATGCCATTTCTGCCAAGCGCACGAACAGCTTTTTCGGAAGATCGCTCGCACTGATCCTCACTGACGGCAGTGTCCATCCGCAGGAAGGCAAGATCCTGCTGGCCGACCGGCAAGTGGATTCAAGCACCGGCACAATTCGCATCGTTGCTGCGTTTCCCAATCCCGGCAATGTTCTGCGTCCGGGCCAGTATGGACGGGTGCGTGTCGAAACCAACGTGAAAAAAGGAGCTCTGCTCGTACCTCAGAGCGCAGTCGCGCAGTCGCAGGGAAGTTATCAGGTGGCGGTTATCGGCGGCGATCACAAAGTTAGTATGCGTGCGGTGAAGCCAGGACCGACGGTCGGGACGATGTGGGTGATTGACGAGGGTCTCAACCCGGGTGAGCAAGTTGTGGTCGAAGGGCTGCAAAAGGTCAAAGAGGGAACCCTGGTTGCTCCCAAGCCCGCCAATCTTTCCAAGGAAGGAAACTGATTATGTCGAAGTTTTTCATCAACCGTCCCATCGTCGCGATGGTGATCTCCATCCTTATGGTTATAGTGGGAGCGGTCACCATCGCAGGCCTACCCGTGGCGCAGTTCCCGAACATCGTTCCACCGGAAATTCAGTTGCAGGCCACGTACCCGGGCGCAGACGCAAAGACCCTCGAGCAAGCCGTGGCTACGCCAATTGAGCAGCAGATCAACGGCGTAGACAACATGGAATACATGTACTCTCTGAACGCGACCGCCAACTCGCAAACCACCATGGTGGCGGACTTCGACGTAAAAACGGATCCGAATACCGATCTCATCCTTGCACAGTCGCGCGAGCAGCTGGCGGCGGGCCAGCTTCCGCCCGAAGTTAACACCTTGGGTGTCACCATCAGAAAATCGGTGACCGCTCCCCTGATGCTGATCTCCTTGTCGTCGCCGCATGGCACTCACGATGCGAAGTTTCTCGCAAACTATGCCTACATCAACCTCAACGATCCCATCGCACGTCTGTACGGTGTGGGCCAGACGCAGGTTTTCGGCGCGGGGAAATATGCCATGCGGCTGTGGGTAAAGCCTGACCAACTGGCAAAACTGGGCATCAGCGTTACGGAGATTGTCAACGCCATCCAAGCGCAGAACAAGGTGAATCCGGCCGGTCAACTGGGCGGCGAGCCGGCGTCCGCGAACCAGCAATTCACGTATTCCGTGCTGGCGCAGGGGCGCTTGACGTCGCCGGAGCAATTTGAAGACGTCGTCGTCCGTGAAGCTCCTGATGGTGGAATCGTTCGCGTGAAAGATGTCGCGCGAGTCGAACTGGGCGCCAACGACTACAGTATTGTCAGTCGCTTGAATGGCCGGCCCGCCGCAATAGTCCCGGTTTACCAGTTGCCGGGTTCCAATGCGGTCCAAACCGCCGCGGGCGTCCGCAAGCTGATGGACCAGATGAAGCAGAGCTTCCCGCAAGATATGGAGTACTCCATATCGCTGGACCAGACGAGCGCTGTGACAGAAGGCATGAGGGAGATTATTCAAACCCTCCTGATCGCCATAGTGCTGGTGCTCCTCGTGGTCTACCTTTTCCTGCAAGACTGGCGCGCTACCTTGATCCCGATGCTTGCCGTACCCGTCTCGCTGGTGGGCACGTTTATTCTCTTCCCGCTGTTCGGCTTCTCCATCAATACTCTTTCCATGTTCGGAATGGTCCTTGCCATTGGCCTGGTGGTAGACGATGCCATTGTCGTCGTGGAAGGCGTACAACGTCACATTGAGGAGGGGCTTGTTCCCAAGGATGCGGCTCGAAGAGCTATGGAAGAGCTTTCCGGGCCAGTCATCGGTATCGCCTTGGTCCTCTCGGCGGTCTTCGTACCTACTGTCTTTATCCCAGGCATAACCGGACGGCTCTACCAGCAATTTGCGTTGACCATCGCCATCTCGGTGGTCCTCTCGGCGTTCAACGCCCTCACCCTGAGCCCAGCTTTGGCCGCGCTACTGCTCCGCCCGAAGAGGGAAAGCCGCGGGCTGCTCGCGCGATTCTTCGCTTGGTTTAATCGTGTTTTCGGCAGCGCCACGGAAATCTATATGCGGCTAACCGGCGCTCTGATCCGGAAAAGCATTTTGGCGCTAGTGGCCGTCGTTGTTTTCGGCCTGGCCGGGGTTTTCTTGGGCCACCTATTGCCATCCGGCTTCCTGCCCGACGAAGACCAGGGCTATGTCTTTGTCAACATGCAGCTTCCGAACGCGGCTTCACTGGAAAGAACGTCTGCGGCGTCGCGACAGGTTGAGGAGATACTGGCCAATACGCCAGGCGTCCAATACACCACGAGCGTCGTTGGCTTCAGCTTGCTCAGCTTTGTCCGGACCAGTTATAACGCCTTCTATTTCGTGACCTTGAAGCCATGGAGTGACCGGACGACCAGAGCGGAACAGTACCAGGAAATCAAGGCGCGCTTGAACCAACAGCTCAGCAAGCTTCCGCAAGGGACCGCTTTCAGCTTCTCTCCGCCTGCTATACCAGGAGTCGGCACTTCCGGCGGATTTCAGTTCGTGCTGGAAGATCGTGCAGGACGGGACGTTCAGTTCCTGGCAAGTAACCTGGACAAGTTCCTGGCGGCGGCCCGCAAGCGCCCCGAAATTGGCGCGATCAGCACCACATCTCTGCCCAGCGTACCGCAGAAATTCGTGCAAGTGGATCGGGAAAAGGTGTTGAAGCAAGGCGTGGACATCAACGATGTGTACCAAACCATTCAGGCCTTCATGGGCGGGGTATTCATCAACTACTTCAACGATTTCGGACGTACCTGGGAGGTCTATGTCGAAGCGGAGGCCCCTTACCGGTCGGATCAGGGGAACCTGGGGCAGTTCTATGTGCGCAACAAGGGAGGGGAAATGGTGCCGCTTACCGCACTGACGAAGTTCGAGTCGCGCGACGGTCCCGAGTTTACCATGCGCTACAACGAGTATAGGTCCGCGCAGATCAACGGCAGCGCTGCGCCGGGTTACAGTTCGGATCAGGCCACTGCGGCTCTGGAAGACGTCTTCAAGCAGACGATGTCCAACGAAATGGGCTTCGACTATATGGGCATGTCTTATCAAGAGCAGAAGGCACGGCAAGGCCTCCCGGCTTCGGTCATCTTCGGCTTCTCGTTGTTGTTCGTGTTTTTAATCCTGGCGGCACTATATGAAAGCTGGTCATTACCGTTCAGCGTGTTGCTAAGCACGCCGGTCGCGGTATTCGGCGCCTTTGGGGTGTTGTGGCTGCGCAGGGCGGTGCTCAGCGCTTTCTATCCGGCTTACATGGTGCAAATCGAGAACGACGTTTATTCCCAGATCGGTTTGGTGATGCTGATCGGGTTGGCGGCCAAGAACGCGATTCTGATCGTCGAATTTGCCAAGGAACAGTTCGAAAAAGGTAAGCCGCTGGTGGATGCGGCGTTGGAGGGCGCCAGGCTTCGCCTGCGGCCGATTCTGATGACCTCTTTGGCGTTCATTCTGGGTTGCATCCCGCTCTGGACCGCAACGGGGGCCGGCTCAGTGGCTCGTCAGATTATGGGAACAACCGTCGTGGGTGGCATGGCGGCTGCCACCACCATTGCCATTTTCATCATTCCGGCACTATTCGTTTTGGTCGAGCGTTTGTCGAAACGATCAAGCGGCGTAGTGTCCGGCCCTGTTGTTGTCCCACAACCGCGCCCGTCGGAAGGAGACTAAAGATGACAAAACTAACAGCCCTATTGCTGGTTGTGCTCCTCGTGGCGGGCTGCGCCGTGGGGCCGAACTATAAGAGACCGAGCATAAACACTCCTGATGCATACCGCGGAGTCATGCCGCAAGAGGCAACCCAGCCTGCGGTGGAATCGCTCGGGGATCAAAAATGGTGGGAGGTGTTCCAAGATGAGGAACTGCAGAAGCTGATCCGGACCGCTCTCCAGCAGAATTACGATGTGCGAATTGCGGCGGCGCGCATCGTGCAAGCGCAGGCGCAGTTGGGAATTACGCGAGCCGACCAGCTCCCTTCGATTGCCGCCGGAGCCTCAGCGATCGACCAGCGTTCGCCGCAATCAAAGATCATCCCGGCATTTAAATCGAGCGCGAACCAAGTGAATGTTTCACTGGCCTGGGAGCTGGACTTCTGGGGCAAGTATCGACGGTCGACTGAAGCGGCGCGGGCAAACCTGCTGGCCAGCGAATGGGCACGGCAGGAGGTCATCAGTACACTGGTCGCCAACGTTGCCAGCGCATACTTTCAGCTCCGTGAACTTGACCTGGAACTGGAGATCTCCAGGAGAACGCTGGTCTCTCGTCAGGATTCTCTGAAATTGACCCAGCTGTTGGCCGATCATGGCGCCACCTCACTGCTGGATGTGCGCCAGGCTGAGCAGCTGGTGTTCACTGCAGCCGAACAGGTTCCCGATCTTGAGCGTCGTATTGAGCAGCAGGAGAATTTCATCAGCACTCTCCTGGGAAAGAACCCGGGGGCAGTCGCGCGAGGACGCAGATTGACGGAACAACCGCATGCGCCGGAAGTCCCAGCCGGCATGACATCATCGCTCCTGGAACGCCGGCCGGATATTCGCGAAGCTGAGCAACAATTAATTGCTTTCAATGCACGCATCGGCGTGGCCAAAGCTGCGTACTTTCCGCAGATCAACCTGACCGCTGATGCTGGCTACCAAAGTTCAGCCCTGACCAGCCTTTTCCAAGGCCCTTTGGGGCTGTGGAGCTTTGGCGGCGCGCTGACGCAGCCGATCTTTCAGGGAGGAAGGCTCCGCAACAACGTCCGGTTGACCGAAGCCCAGAAAAAGGAAGCGGTTCTCGTTTATCAACAAACCATTCAGGACGCGTTTCGAGAAGTTTCCGACTCGCTCGTCGCATATCACAAAAATCAAGAGTTCCGTGCCCAGCAGGAATTGCTCACCAATTCAGCTCAGGGTGCAGCCCACCTTTCTGATATCCGATATCAAGGAGGGACCACCAGCTACCTGGAGGTGCTGACAAATCAAACAAATTATTTCTCGGCCGAACTCAACTTAGCCCAAGCCCGTCTCAATGAACTTCTGGCTTTGGTTGGGCTCTACAAAGCGCTGGGAGGAGGCTGGCAACAGTAATGGCATACGCGGAGGTGGTTATGTCCAGCAGCCAAGCGACTGGTCAATCCTTACCGATTTCGGTATTGGATCTAATACCCTCGCGGGCAGGTGAGCCAGCGAGCAGCGCCATTGCGCAGTCGGTGGAATTGGCGCGGCACGTTGAGCAATTGGGTTGCCGTCGCTGCCGAAGGCGATCCCATCGAGCCCGGCACCACCGCTTTGAGGCGCAGAAAAGGCGGAATCCTGCGCGAATACTTCGAACTTCGCGGCGCCGACAGAGAGTTTCAGGATGGTGGGATTTGCGCTGTCGGTGACGTATGCGGCCCCCTTCGCGTCCACAGTGATGTCGTTGCAGAACGCGTGAGACCCAGGCAATAAGACACTGCGTTTTCCATTCCCCGTCTTGAGGTCAAAAGCCTTCAAACGCGCTCCCTATATCGCTGCCCGTTGCAGGTGCGCCCAGGGCACTCAAGTCGTTCGAGCAAGCCCAGAGCGTGCTCGATGCCTCATTTGCGAAAACTATTTCAAAGAAAGGAATCGGTAATGAACATGGTTCGTTCGGTACCCGACAGAGAGATGTCCAACACTCTGAATCTGAAGATGAGCGCTCATGAATGTGCCATATCTGACTGTCCCGCAGGTGAGGTTGCCACAACGGTAAAGGCACGATCAACCGAGAAGGCGCCTGCCCCGCGAATCATAAGGAACACTACCATCGCGAGCACCAGAAGGTGATACTCGAAGCCCTCGCCTTTCTGAGCGCCGCTCCAATTCATGAAGAATCCAAAGGCGCTATGCACGGTCACAATCGCCACTATCATGTTCATCCCGATTCCAAACGCCGCGATTCGTGTGAGGAGTCCCAGAATGAGCCCGAGCCCACCGAAGAACTCGGCCACGATGGCCAGGAACGCAAGCGGCGCCGGAATGTGCATCATGCCGGTAAAGAAGCCCATGGTGGCCGAATACCCGTAACCTCCGAACCAACCCAGCATCTTTTGCGCGCCGTGTGCGAAAAAGACCACGCCCAGCACGAGTCTCAGGACGGCCGTCGCGGCGTTATCATCCGTTGCAAATAGCTTGCGAATCATTTATCACTTCTCCTCAATTGACCTTGGCAAGCTTGCCTTTTCTGCGTAGTCGCTCATGGAAGTTGCGCAACTCCGAACTTTGTAACCAGCACGATGCGGAAGCGCGCTTTGCCCTGCATCATGCGAGCGTAGCAATCGGCAGCATGTTCGAGAGGAACTGTCTCGATCATCGGGCGAATGTTCGCCAAGACGCTGAAGGCAAGGGTGTCCTCGCCCTCGATCGGCGTACCCGTCAGGCTTCCGTAGATTGAGCGCCCTCCAAACACAAGCGGGAATGCATTCAACTGGATCTGGTCTTGCGGTACACCGACCACGATGAGCTTCCCTCGGGCTGCGAGCCCGGGCACAAGTGACCCCATAGCAGCGCCGTTGGTTCCCGTCGCAAGAATCGCTCTCGCCCCGCCCATGCGCTGCAGCACCGCCGCGGCATCCTCGCTGGCACTATCGATATAGACGTGCGCACCCAAGTCTTTCGCTAGCTTTTCTTTGTCGCGTCCCCGCCCGATTGCGACGGTAGGGAATCCCATTCGCCGGGCAAACTGCACACCCAGATGGCCAAGGCCTCCGATGCCCTGCACAGCAACCAGATCTCCGCCGCGTAAGCCGGCATTGCGAAGAGCGTTGTAGGTCGTGATCCCTGCGCAAAGAAGAGGAGCGGCCTCTGCGGAACTGAGTTCATCCGGAACGGAAGAGATGGCGCGCGCTTCAGCAATCATGACTTCCGCATATCCCCCATCCACGGTTACTCCCGAGGTCACGGGGTTCTGACAATTCACGATGTCCCCGCGTCGGCACGGTTCGCACACCCCGTCTTCGCCAGCAATCAGGCCGACCCCGACCCGTTGGCCGATTTTCCATCTGGACACTCCGCTGCCCAGGGCTTCAATGCGGCCAACCACTTCGTGCCCAGGAACACGCGGCAGAGTCAAACCGGGATAGACTCCCATCACCGTGGCCGAGTCAGTGTGACAAATTCCGCATGCTTCCACCCGGATCCGAACCTGACCCGCTCCGGGTTCGGACACTTTCCGCTCCACTAGTCGAAGCCTGCCCGGTTCATATACCTCTGCTGCGCTGTATGTGTCTTTCACCTGACGGCTCTCCTTCTGCTCTTCAGTTTTGTTCGCGGTTGACTGCCCTTCAACCCAAATGGCATTTACGCTGCTACAGCCGGAAAATTCATTCGCGCCCACTCCGAAAACCTGGTCGGTTGCTGGCCTGCTATTTGGTTTGCAAGCGCAATTCGATCGTACGAATCCGAGCCCAGGTAGGTATAAGCTTCGAAGTACCTGAACGTCTCTGCCGCCTCGGCGGCCCCAGGAAAGGAGGCAGCAAAGACTTCCGTGGGCACTTGTTTGAATGAGAATTGGTGACCTTGCCGATTCAGAGTGTCGACGATTTCGCCGAAGCTCATGAAATCTCCGACGAGCGGAAGATACTCGCCATTTCCTACCTCATCCGGGTGTGCAAATGCTCCGGCTACAATGTTTCCTAACTCGGCGATGTCGCCAATGTGGACGCAACGCACGGTCGGATCAAGAGGGAGAGCCCAGCCCACGGATCCATCAACCTGCTTTTGCGGAGCCAGCGGGCCCACAAGGTTCTGGTAGTAAAAAGGAGCGATGACGAACGTATGATTCGCAAACCCCGCTTCCTTGACGATCCGGTCAATCTTGGCCTTGCCGGTAAAGTGGGGAAGGTGGAACTTGCCGCCGCTGATCGCTTCTACATCTGGCAACGTGGACCAGATGAAGTGTTTGACATCGGCCTCCTTGGCCGCGCGCACAGCCGCAGTTGCCTGCTTAACCTCGTTCGCGCCTTGTTCCCAAAAATTGGTGACTAGAAAAACGCCATGTGCTGCTTTGAATGCGGCTTCGAGCGTTTCGGGGCGGTTTAAATCCGCCGCGACGACTTCCTCAGCAAGGTTACGATGCTTGTCTGGATCGCGAGTCAGAGCGCGCAGTTTGAATTGGCTGCGGGCTTGTAGGGCGCGCACTACTCCGCCTCCCTGCAGCCCAGTTGCACCGACTACGGCGATCAGTTTTCTACTTGTGCCTTGCATTGGATCCTTTCATTTGGGTTAAATCCCACCCGACGACAACATCTCACTTTCGATCGAGGAATTCGGATACATGACCGGTGAATGCGCCAGCGTGCTGAAACAACGATCCGTGACCAGAATCTGGATAGATGATGAGCTGCGCGTTGGGCAGATGCTCGCTGAGCGTGAATGAGTTTATTGTGGGAATCATGATGTCGTGATTCCCGTTTGAAACCAGCACTGGCTGCGTGATCTTCTTCAGGTCAGCGTAGGGCTCGCCACCGGACTTCTCCCAGGCAGACATCGCTGCGAGTTGGGCTCCAACTGCCTCCGCGGTGGTTGGGGTGTCCCTATCTGCTGTGCGTTGCGCAAGCCGTTGCACGAATTCGCGCCCAGCGGATTGGCTAGTTTCTGTGGTTGCAAAAAAAAGCTTCAACAACTTTTCGCTCATGGGCATCTGTTGATCTACAAAGATCTTCAGCAGATCAGGTCTGTCCATAGCGACGCCAACGCCACCCTCGGGGCCCGTCCCGGTTAGTATGATCCTTCGAAAGAGCACAGGCCGTTGTACAGCGATCACCTGGGCCACCATGCCACCCAGTGAGAACCCAAGTACATCCACCTGCGTCAACCGGAGGGCGTCAAGAAACCCCATGGCATGACTCGCCATACCGGCAACGGTCGGTGGTACCTTTCCGTTGGACCGCCCGATGCCGGCGCTCTCGAATAAAATGACGGACCGACCCGTCGCGAGAGGGTCGGTGACAGCAGGGTCCCAGCCGTCGAGCGTGCCGGTGAAATGCTGGAGAAATAACAGCGGAAGTCCGGGACCTGAGCCGAACTGACGGTAGGCATATTTGTTGTCTCCCGCTGTGACGAACTGAGTCGGAGCGGTGGTGCAGCTTACCGTTGCTGTCGAACTGACTGTTATCAAATTCACGATTGTCCTCCTTCGGGCTTTTTCAAAACAACCAGCGATCTCGTCCGGCTAGGTCTCCTAAAACAGGACAATCTCGTCCATATCGATCGACACGACCAACGGTTCTGGTGCGGCATGGCCGTCTGGCTGGAGACCGAAGATCCTATGCTTCGTCGGCAAGACAATGCCGGAAAATTCCCTGAGATCGGAGACGTAGTGTGCCGCCCCTATGTCGCCGCTGATCTCGACGTGGTAATCGTGCCTCTTCAACAGTCCTTGCTGATCGAAGTACAGTGTCTGCTCTGTACTGTGGGTCGCGATATCGGTTGGGAAGCGGACCTTGAGGCGACGCCACGTTTCGCCTCTTTCTTGCCACGGCTCGATTTCCTCGGATTGAATGTCTGGTCGGGCAAGAAGAAAGGGAGTATTCATATAGGTCCACATCGCACATCCCACGAAGTATGCGAGCTGCAAATCAGTCCAAGGCGTCTCGAAAGTGTGCCCCTTGAACGAGGATCTGGGTTGAAGGAGCTCTTCAAGTACTTCACCGGTCGCGTTCTCGATCGCGACCCGTTCGGGTTCGAAGCGAGACCTTCGATCCGGAGAACCGAAGGGCCAGTGCGAAACCCTCTCGTTGCGAAGGTCGACTTTGACCGTCACGTCGCCGAGAACGCTCGGCTTACCTTTGACACCCCAGAACACGCCACCTTGGATCAGGTGGGCTGAGACTGTGTGGAAGCTGTTCCAACGCATAAGGCCGCCGTGGGCTTCCATTGCGAATTGCGCGAGGTGTTGTTCCACTGCTCTCGATGTGCTTTTCATTGACATTTACCCTCTACCCTCATCTCCTTAGCTGAACGACAATGCGTCGCTGCTATTTCGACGCCTTCTCAATCCTTTTCTCTGTCCATCCATTCGCGAAGATATGGAGTGCAGTTCTCAAGTTTCAGCCCATCCGCTTCACAACCAGCGAGAAAGGCCATCACGTCGCGACTGACGAGACTCACGTCTTTCAGATCTAGAACGATGCCCCGGAAGTCCGTTTGGAGTTCAAAAAGCCTCCTGATCTCGACTATTGCCTGGGTTTCAATTCGGCCACTCAGGATGAACACTGTGAATCTCCCTCGCGTCGCAGTCTCAATCCTGAAAGTCATCGATCAGGCCACATCCCTGTTGCGGCCGGGCCGCAACGGCATTCCTTTGATCAGAGCAATAGTCACGAGTAGTGCAACCGAGTGCCCAATTGGATTTCATTGAAAGCACGGCTCGAAAAGGAAATTGGAGTGACAGGATCTTAGGAAGTGCCAGAAATCTGGGAGTTGAACGAGGGGTTAGCGGACAGTGTTTTTCTTTATGTCGAGCTGTTTGATTTTCAAATCTAGCGTCGACCGCGGAATTCCGAGCTTGGCAGCCGCCCCATTTGGCCCCGCAACTTTTCCCTTACTTTCCGCAAGCGCCGCTTCAATGAGTTCCTTCTCATAGTTCCGGACGTTCTTTATAAGAGAAGCTGATGATACTGCGCGACGTGCGGGCTGACTTAATAGCCAAGCCGGATCGATGCGAAGCGTATCGCCTGTGCAAAGAATTACGGATCTCTCGACGATATTTTGCAGCTCACGAATGTTGCCTGGCCAATCATAAGACTGGCAGAGTTTGAGCGCATTCTTGTCGATCTTGCTGATTTGCTTTCGCGCCTTCTCCGCATAGCGCTTTACGAAGTACTCGACCAGCACGGGAATGTCTTCCTTTCGGTTTCGAAGGGGCGGCACGTGAATCGGGAACACGTTCAGCCGGTAGAAGAGGTCGGTGCGAAACGTTCCTGAAGCGATGCCCTCTACCAAATCGCGGTTGGTAGCGGCGACTATTCGAACGTCGGCCGAAATGACGCGGCTACCTCCGACCCGTTCAAATTGGCGCTCTTGGAGCACTCGCAACAATGCAATCTGCGTCTCATGGGGAAGCTCGCCGATTTCATCGAGAAAAATCGTGCCCGATTGCGCCAACTCAAAACGACCCTGTCGACGTTGCAGGGCACCGGTGAAGGCCCCTTTCTCGTGGCCGAACAATTCTGAGGCGATGAGCGAAGAAGGAATCGAGCCGCAATTCACGGTAATAAAGGGCTGGCCAACGCGTTGCGAACCCTTATGGATAGCGCGCGCAATCAGTTCCTTCCCGGTACCCGTCTCCCCTGTAATCAGTACCGTAGAGTCGGTGGGAGCGACTTTCACGATGCCAGAAAGGACAGTCTTCAAGGCAGGCGAGGAGCCCACGATCTCCTCAAACATGAACGCCTCATCGATTTGCTCCCTGAGGACCACGTTCTCGTCATGAAGGCGGTCTGTCAGCCGCTTGATTTCTTCGAAAGCCTTCTCTAATTCAGCTTCAGCGCGCTTACGCTTGTCGATATCCGTGGCCAAAGTGCACCAACGGATAACGCGACCTTCGGCATCAAGCTGAGGACGAGATCGTAGGTGAAACCAACGGTACACGCCATCGGCTCCACGGCTGCGAGTTTCCACATCACGCGGCCGCCCAGTTTCGATCGAGTGCCTGTAGGCGTCGGTCAGGCGAGGAAGGTCATCAGGATGGAGGGCGTCGCTCGTGGCCCAATTCTTCAATTCCTCAGTCGTCTTGCCGAAATATTCCAACACTTGGCGGTTGACGAGTTCGACCTCGCCCGCCGCATTCGCGGTAGACACAAACCCAGGAATACTGTCGACGATCAGGCGTAGACTCTGCTCATTCGATCGCAGGGTATCCTCAGCGCGCTTCCGGTCGTCAATGTCGGTCAACAACATGTACCAGCCGGTGATACGGCCTTCCGCGTCTCGCGTGGGCAGAGCACGAGAATGGAACCAGCGGTACACACCATCGGCCCGCCGCTGGCGGAGCTCAAGATCATACGGCTGCCCGGATTCGACCGCGTGCCTCCACGCATCAATTGCGCCCGGGAGGTCATCCGGATGGAGAGCGTCACTGGTGGCCCAATTCTTCAATTCCTCAGCCGTCTTGCCGAAATACTCCAGGACTTGGCGGTTGAGGAGTTCAACCTCGCCCGCCGCATTCAAGGTACACACAAGCCCAGGAACTGTGTCGACGATCCGGCGGAAACGTTCCTCATCCTGTGCCGGCAGAGCCTGTTTGGAGACATGTCCTGCGGATGTCATCGCGCAATTATAGGTAACATCATGGGTCCACGACAAAAGCGGGCGATACCCTCGTAAGGGGTGCTGCGACCCTAATGCAGGCCGCGCGGAAGTTTCTTCCGTTTCAGTTGCTTTGTCATGGTGAGTTTGTCTTACGTTCCGCAGATTCGGTCAAATCGTTCCGCCAAGTGGTGGCTAGAGAACGCACCCACCCGCGCAGCCTGGATACCGCACAGCTTTGGCATGTTGTTGCCAGCGGTACAGAAGAGTTCGAGCGTGTTAACGAGCGATTTGGGACGACTAATGTTTTAGAGAGGCTTTTGGGAAGGATCGAGTGCCGTAAGTGATTGAAAATAATTGGCTGCCCCATGGATTTGAACCCCGATATGCTGATCCAGAGGCTACAGGCTGGCGATTCCGCAGGATTCCCCCGGGTTCACTGATTACCCAGGAAATTCCTTTCTTTTCATAGGTCTATTGGGAGCCTGGGGCACCCAATCTTCGGTGACATCATAGGACAACGCTGGAACACCCATCAAAACAAATTAAATGGTACCGATTTTTGTTACCGGTTTCTTATCGCTGACTCTCCGATATGCTGATGGAGAATCAGCAAGCCCAAATTATACCGCTTTCATCGTTTGATGTACCCAGTAGCCCACTGGCAAAACCGAGCGACCACATTGTCGTTTGAGTACCGCTGTCTCTCGTCCTTCCGCTGTTAGGACTGGTTAAGAGCTGTCAGGTTGGTGCCCCATTCCAGGATCGGCGAGTTCCACTCAACGTCTACCTTCTCGATAAATTTCTTGGTGTTCTCGATATAGGCCTTACGGTAGGGCTTCGTCCCCTGGGTCGCGTCGAATTCCGCACGCGTTCCTTTCCACAGCTCATAGAGCACGAATTGATTAGGTCGTTCTGGAGTTTCGTGAAGAATACCCGTGATGAATTCAGGCTCCTTTGCACAACGGTCAAGCATGCCCTTTATCTCGACAAGAAGCCCCTCTCTCTGACCGGCTTTCACTTGGTAATGGAGGCTCAGTGAAGTCGTTGCCCTTTGTGTCATAGTGTGTTTCCTTTCCAAATGTTTGTCTCCATGAGACTTCCTTCTTTGAAGCACAGGCCGAGGGCAGACGAGGTTAGCCTCGTCTGCCGGAAGATCTATGCACCCTTGCCTTGGGAGGCACCTAGCAGCTGCGTCTCCCACAAGAACACAGAACCGGTAGCGCCGGCATGGTCGATAAAAAGCTGAGCGACTTCTCCAAGGTGCTCCGTGCGCGCCCAATCACGCTGAAGTTCTCCCGCCAAGCCAAGCCAGGTAATCGGTTGAGCTCCCGCACCCACCATGCGGCGGATCGCCATGTCGTGTGCTTCTGGAGAGACGCCGCCCGAGGCGTCGGTGACGACGTACACGTCGTAGCCGTCACCCATCGCATGGATAGCGGGCATTGCAAGACACATCTCTGTCCAGAGCGCGGCCATGACCACCTTCTTCCGGCCCGTCTTCTTCACCGCCTCGACCACCCGGCGGTCCTCCCAACAATTGATGAAAGTGCGGTTAATCGTCTTCTGATCCGGAAAAACTGCCTGGATCTGCTTGAAAATTACTCCCCCGCGCTCCTCATTGACTGTGGTGAGAATCGTCGGAATGCCATATGCCTTCGCGGTTTTGGCTAGAGCTGTGACGTTGTTGATTACCATTGTGGGGTCGTGACTGTTTACGTTTGCCAACTGGAAAGGTTGGTGGTCAATGAGGAGTAAGACACAGTTCTCCGGTGTCAGAAGAGCGTCGAGACCGACTTTGGTGAACGTTTGCATGATGTATTCCTCTTTCCTTGAAGTTTGCCTGACATCTGATTTCATCCTGGTCTTGTTGCAAAATCCTCCCGCAATCACCGCACTTGAGCGAAACACTTCCGCAATTCGGCGACGAACAGCTCGGGTTGCTCAAACGCGGCGAAGTGGCCACCTCTCGGAACCTCGTTCCAGTAGAAGAGCTTCGAATAGGTCTGATCGCCCCACGCCTTCGGCGGTATGAAGAAGTCGCCTTTGAAGATGCTCACGGCAACCGGCAAATAAAGGGGCATTCGAGAAAAATCCTTGGCGAAACTCTCGTAATAGAGCCGCGCAGAAGACGCAGCGGTGTCGGTCAACCAGTAGAGAGTGATGTCATCCAACATGTGATCGACAGAGATGGCCTCCGCGGGATCACCCTTGTTGTCGCTCCAAGCCTGAAACTTTTCGTAGATCCACATTGCTTGCCCAACCGGCGAGTCGGCAAGACCGTACCCCAGAGTCTGCGGACGAGTGCCTTGGATGGATGCATAACCAATACCATCGCTCGCATACTTGACCCCCATTGCCACGGCCGCCTGCTCCTCCGCCGTATCGCCGCCGGGCCGCGGCGGTGGTGGCGGAAAAAGAATGGGAAGATTCAAATGAATGGCGGCAAGCCCCGAGGCTCGCTGCTTGGCCATCCAACTTGTTACGCCGGCGCCCCAATCGCCGCCCTGTGCAACATAGCGGCTATAACCCAGGCGCGCCATCAGCACTGCCCAGGCGTTCGCAATGCGCGGAAGACGCCATCCCGGTTCGGTCGGCTTGTCCGAAAAGCCAAATCCGGGAAGCGAGGGGATTACGACGTGGAAAGCTTCTTCCGCTTTACCGCCATGACCTGTCGGGTCCACCAGAGGTCCTATGGCGTCGAGAAACTCGAGGACCGATCCAGGCCAGCCATGAGTAAGTATTATTGGCAGAGCATTCTCGTGCTTCGATCGGACGTGAATGAAGTAGATCCCGAGACCGTCAATTTGCGTGCGAAACTGCGGCAGCGTGTTCAGCGAGTTCTCGGCACGACGCCAATCGTATCGGGTGCGCCAGTATTCAACGAGGGCCTGTGCTTTGGCCAGCGGTACACCCTGGGACCAATGCGTTACCGGTTCTTTGTCCGGCCAGCGAGCATTGGCAAGTCTCTTCTTAAGATCGTCCAATGCTGCCTGCGGTACATGGACCTTGAACGGAGTGACGTCCTTCGTCGCCGCAGGAAGCAGGATCTGCGCAGCTTCGTCGGCGCTTCGATGAGCACTTAGTGCCCCTAGCTCCGCCGACAATATACCGGCCGCACCGGTTGCGACGGCCGCACGTACGAACTTACGCCGCGAGGTGTCTGGCACCGCTACTTCTACTCTGTGTTCTAAATCGTCTTTCATGAGTCGCTCCCAATCATTCATTTCAAAGTTGGTGCGCGGCGGAGCACTAGCGCGGGTCTGGACGAAGGCCAAATCGTTAAGCTTGCCGTGACCTGAAGGCCTTTCGCAGCTCCTCGGTGAAGAGCTTTGGCTGCTCGAACGCGGCGAAATGGCCGCCTTTGTCGACTTCATTCCAATAAAACAAGTTCGGCCATAGTGCCTCGGCCCAGGCCTTCGGCGGGCAGAATATCTCGTGCGGAAAGACCGATGCCGCCATTGGCAGTTCGATCCTGCCTCCGGAGAGGCCTCCAAATCCGGCGCGGGTGTTCTCCCAGTAGATGCGGGCCGACGATGCGGCGGCGTCGGTGAACCAGTAGAGGCTGATGTCGTCGAGCATCGCGTCGACCGCGAGCGCATCTTCAGGATTGCCGTGATTGTCGGTCCAGGCCTGAAACTTTTCGTAGATCCACAGCGCCTGACCCGCAGCCGAATCCGCGAGCGAATAGCCTATGGTCTGCGGACGTGTCGCGTGTTCGCGAAAATAGCCGCTCTGGTCGTTGGCGAACCACGACGCCCGGTCGATAGCTCTGCGCTCGGCCGGCGTGGGGTTGTCCGGCAGCTTTTCGGGAAAGACGAACTGCCAGTTCACATGGGCCGCGATCAGGCCCTGGGGCCGCTGAT
>Ga0137407_10000241_pt1 | contig 39287 bp, 33 predicted proteins | sample CZOMad2_2_16fung_FD_108410 | JGI IMG/M metagenome (GOLD analysis project Ga0137407, IMG submission 108410) | Vadose zone soil fungal communities from Angelo Coast Range Reserve, California, USA - CZOMad2_2_16fungal (Illumina Assembly) | ecosystem: Environmental > Terrestrial > Soil > Vadose... | reverse complement strand
GCCGGGATCGAAATAAAGATGGCTTTCGTACGCCTTGTCGAGATTGGGCTGCTCGAACACGAAAGGCATGCCGAGCACGCCCTCCCAGAAATCGATTGATATTTGCCGGCCGGCTCCGGTGAGTGTGATGTGGTGCACACCTTGGCTTTGGAGCTTTTGCATCGTGTCCACCGTGAACTCATACCGTACAGGCTTGGACTTTTGCGAATTGCGCCAACAAGCTACCCTGCGACATCTCAGAATAAGTTATGGCGGCGGATCGTATCTACCTTCGTTCTCTTGGGCAAGGCGGAGTCCGGCATGAAGCAGCCGCTGCGATTTTGCGATTGGCGGCCTTATGATCTGTTGGGAAGAGGTGGCGATCCCGGCATGACTCGAACATGCGACCTACGGTTTAGGAAACCGTCGCTCTATCCGGCTGAGCTACGGGACCGAAGCCCCGCTTTCTAAAAAGCGGGCGCCTGGAATTTCCATAGCAGAGCGAGCGGTTGATCGCCAGTCTCCGGAAGAGTCCGCCACCCCACGAATTCCCATGACTCGCAATACTGCTTGCCGGTGAACGTGAAACACTTCGCGGAACCTGCCGGACGAACCCTGTGAAAGATGGCGTGCCGCCGGTGGCTGCGCGCGCGGCCCTGCGGGGAATAATGCAATATCGTGGGCGCGGTGCACCGGGAGAAGCGATCGGTTGCTGCCCGCACGCGCCGCGAATGTCTCCTGCCCGGCACCTCATAGGAAGATATTCGCAATTCGCGCGGAAAAAAACGGCTGGTTTCGGGGGTGACAAGCCGTCCAATAATGGCGACAATCATCACTATTCCAGTCTTTCCAAACCGCATTGGGAACAGCGCCGTGCTTGCATCACGCACCCTCGCATTGCTGATGGCCGCGATTGCCGGCTGCATGGCGATGCAGCCATGGCGTGCGCAGGCGCAGTGGTGGGGTTCGCGCGGACCGGTCGATTTCGAGGAATGCGCCGACATTGCAGAGAAGGCGGCCACCAAGGAAGTCCGAACCGCGGCGCTGTCGGAGTGCAACGCGAAATTCGCTGGACGGCGCAAGCTGGGCGGCGGCTATACTTATTTCGATTTCATGCAGAACCGGAAGTTCGATATCGCAGGCCCCAATCCGACGCCGGAAGAGCAGAAGCATATCGACGAGCAGTACACCGCCTATCTCGACAATCAACGACGAAGCAACATCGCGGCGGCGTTCGCGGCGAAGCAGCAACAGTTGCTGCGGGCCTCGCTGAAGACTGAAGGTGAAAGAGCACCACTCGTGACGGGGAGTACCGGTAAGCCGCAAGCCGCAGCAAGCGACGGCAAGCGCATCAAGGCCGCAGGCTGCACAGGCAATACCCTCTCCTGCGAATGGTGGCCAAAGCTTTCCGAAGGCATCAAGGACCTGAAGAAAGCGCTGTTCGGCTCGTCTTCGAACAAGCCCAAGCGAAGCTGACAAGGCGCAGGCGAAGCCAGCAATTCCGTTGATCATAGGTGCGATGGCTATCGCCGCTCCTCACGCCGGCGCGAGGATGAGTTGATCAACCCTAAATCGAATTTTAGGAAGCCACGGGGTTTTTATCTGAAGGTTCGGGGTTAAATGAGCAAGGCCACCGAGACTCGCTTTGCGCTGCGGTGAGCACGTTGGATGATATTGCAGTGCTTCGCTCGCCGACATGAGGTAACCTTCCAGGAATGAGCAATACCACCCTCGGTTGATTCGCCTGAAACCAAAATGGAGAAAGTCATGATCAAGTTCGGGCTGATTGGAGCGACGGCGCTTTCGCTCACCCTCGCACTCGCGGCTCCGGCCATGGCGCGCGACATCCACCAAGCTAAGGGCCAAATGCGCGGTGCCGCCGCTGATGCGTACGCGTATGCGGAGCCACGCCTCCCCATCGAAAACGCTCTCCGCTGGGGTTACAGCCAGGGCACCAGCTATTACCCATCGGGGTGGGGCGGTCTCTATGGCGACGGTCGCTACCCCGGCAACGTCATCTCCAACCCCAACCACCCAAACCGGTGAACAGGGCTGGTCGCACGCGTCACCTGCGCAGTGCACGAACCGGCGAGCCAACAGACTATCTAGGCCCCAAAGCAAAAGCCCCGGTCGACGCCGGGGCTTTTTAAGTCGATCCAGTCACGGGAAAATTAAAATTTCGCGACCACCGGACCGCCGAACCGATAATTGATGCCGACGCGGGCAATCGTGTCATCCAGCGGGACCGTACGAGCGCCTTCCGCCTGAACCGTATTAAACGCTGCGCTATTGAACTTCATGTACAGCATCTCGAACTTGGCCGACCAGTTCGGCGCAAAGCCCCATTCAAGGCCGCCACCTGCGGTCCAGCCGCTGCGGGTGGATGACGTTGAAGCGAGGAGAGCGCCGCTGTTGGAGTCCTTGATGCCGGCCTCAACGCCCGCAGCGGCATAGCCGCCAGTCCCGTAGAATAGCAGGTTGTTCACCGCATATCCGAAACGAGCCCGAGCGGTCGCCATCCAGGTTTCCCTGGTGAAGCTTGTGAAAGCCGGGTCGCCCACCGGCCCCAGGTCCATCATGCTGCCATGTTCGTCGACCCAGGAGACGTCACCTTCGAAACCGACCACGAAGTTCGACAGTTGCCAGTTATAACCCAGCGTGCCGCCGACCAGACCGCCCTTGACGTTATATCCCGACGTGTCGCTGAGGCCGGTGGCTCGATCGATGTGGTCGCTCGTCCCAAGAGATCCGCCGCCTGAGACACCGATGTAGAAGCCGGTCCAGTCGTAAATCGCGACCGGCGGCGGCGCCTTTACGGCCAAATCAGCGGCGGAGACGGCCGTCGGAGCGAGAACCAACGCGGTGATTGCGACCAGTATGATGTTCTTTGCCATGATTATCCCTCGAAAATGTGCCGCTTACGCTTGTCCGTTTGCCGGATCAGGGCTGCAGGGCGTTGGACCCCCTACAGCCGGATACGATCCTTAGAACCTCCACTGGATGCCGGTGGAAACGCCAGCGAGGGTGGTGCCGACCCAGCAATGCGGTTGGGAAGCAAAGCCGCCCGTCGCGCCGAAGGCGGAGTGACAGTCGGTGGTAACCCCGCGGCCACCGGCACCGAGATCGTAATGGGCGGTCGGTCCGTTGATGGTCGCCGCCACCGCCGTGTACCAGGTCAGGTTCTGGCCGAATTTGTGCTTGTAGGTCGCCGTGACCATATCCGCCGCGTTGGCGACCAGGTTTGTGCAGTTATCAGCAGCGACGGTAGGGTCACAGGCGCCATTGGCGCCAGGCAACGGAATGTTAGTGACTGCGGTGTTGTGCTGCGGAAGCTCGCCTTGCGCCTTGAAGGCATGCGCCCAGCCGAAGCTAACGCTGTCTGCCGGCGTCAATTCCTGGGTCAGGAACGCCCAGGTGCCGTTTCGCTGACGCTCGTTCTGGAATGAAATGAGCGGGCTCACATAGCGGTGCATCATTTCGAAGATGCCGCCGACCGTGGTCTTGGTCGGGAACGTATACAGCGCCGCGATCTTGAAGGCATCTTCGTCCCCGACATCCGCATTGAAAGCGGCCAGCTGAGTAGCGTTCTGGAAACACGCGATACCCCCAATGTTCGCCCCAGGCCCAGGTGCGCAATTGACGAGTTGGAAGGTCGTTAGGCCGATGGATCCGGCTCCGTAGATACCCGAGATGTCGCTCTGCCGGTTGACCTTGAAGTGCCGTTCGTAGGCCACGGTGGCGTAGAACGGACCGTTGGTATAGCTCAGATTGGTACTGACGGCGTTGCTGAACGCGCCATCGTTACATCCATTCGGAAAAAGTCCGCCGCTGGCGGGATCGTTGCCGCCGGTGCAATCGGAAGATCCCGCGGCAATGTTATCGCTGATCAAACTGCGGTTCTGGCCCGGCGAGAACAACGCATTGAACTGGAATCCGGCGATCGTCGGCGATTCGTACCAGATCGAGTGCTCGAGCCGGGGGGCGAATTCGACGCGGTTGTCGCCGCCGGTATTGCCCATGATGACACGCATGTCGCCGATCTGGCCCTGGAACGGATTGAAGCCGCCGGTGGAGTTTTCGTAAGGAGCCGTCGTCTTGCCGATCTTGATGGCGCCGAACTCCGGATTGGCAAATCCGACCCAGGTGTTGCGGTTGAACAAGGAGCCGTTGACGTTGTCGCTGATCTGGCTGTTGGTCTGCTTCAGGCCGGGCGTTGCGGAAATGTCGAAGCCGAGTTCGACCTGGTAGACGAAGTTGAACGGAAAGTTGGGGACGCGCTGGAAGCCGCGCACACCGAGATAGGAGGTGTTGGTCGAGATCGCCGGCAGCCAGCCGAAATTGCCGGCCGGGAACGGTTCGCTTCCCCCGGTGAAGATGGGGTTGGTGTTAACATTTCCGCCGAAGGCCTTCGTGGTGTTGTCGACTGAGATGTCGAAGTTGCCGTAGGCCGTGATCTCGCCGCCGGGCGTGTAGAAGGTAAGGGGGTTGCCCTTCTTGTGCTCGAGATAGCCGTGTCCCTGGGCGTCGATTTCCGACTCCAGCAGTGCCTTCGCGGGAGGCGCCGGTGCGCGGGTTGCAGGGGCCGCCATGACAATCGGCGCTCCCGACTTCGTTGACTCGACCTTGTTCAGCCGGGCCTTGAGGGCAGCGTTCTCGCTGGCGAGTTGGGCATTGTTTTTCTCGATCGCGCCGAGCCGCGCCAACACCTCGTCGAGCTTGTCGGCGGCAAGGGCCGGTAGAGCTTGCGAAACGCCGAAGGCCGCAATGGCCACGCCAAGTGCATACTTCTTCATCGTTATTCCCCATACGACTGATTCCCCGGAAGGAACCGGATCCAAACTGATCACATTGGGAGATACCGTCAATCTAACGGAATATTAACGAACGTTGCTGCAGGCGCGAAGTCAATTAACCCTAACGGAAATAAAACCATTTACTATCAATGGAATACGCTGCGCGTTGCGACGCAGCATTCGTTGTGTCGTTTGAGCAACAATAGGGAATTATGTGTCGTGCAAGGAATAATGTATACCAAACGGGGCTCTGAGCCTCTTTCGCAGAGCGAAACTTGGGGCGTGGCTGAACCGAAGGCACGAGGTGCCAGATTAGAGGCAGCGTGCGAAGGTGCCGGGTCATAAGATTCAACCTCTGTTCAGACCTGACCGGACCTGCTCCGGGGTCAGCCTTGGTGAGCCCTTCCTTTCGCCTTCCGCGCGCTTGATCAGCGCGACGATGCGGCGTGACAGCGGGACCTGCAGTCCCCGACGGTCGGCGATTTCGGTGATGACGCCCTGGAGATAATCGATCTCGGTGCGCCGGTCGCGCCGCAGATCTTCCCACATCGACGAGCGCGCTTGCGGATCGATCTTCATCGTCCGCCCCAGCAGCATCCCGAACAGGCTGTCGGGCAGCCGCAGCAAAGGCGGCGTCCATCCAACCGGGATCGGCGTCGACGACACCGGCCTGATGCCCTCGGCCCTGATCGCGGCCAGCCCTTCGTCGATCTGATCGGCGAACAGCCGGCGCCACGAGCGCTGCGCAAGCTGCTGGCGCAGCGGCAGATCGGAAAGCGCGTTGAGTGCGTTGTTGAGATTAACGAGCAGCTTGCCCCATTGCACGCCCGCGATATCGCGAGCGGGGCGCATCCTCAGCCCCGGTACCGAGAGCCGCCTCGCGGTATCGGCATCGTCTCGCTCGATCACGATATCGCCCGAAGTGGCGCGATGAAATCGCCCCTCGCCGAGGGCTATCACATTGAACGGCACCATGCCTGCGAGCACCACCCGCCCCGCCAATCGCTGGCGCAACACCGCTGTATTGCCGACGCCGTTCTGCAAACTGACAATGACGGCATCGGGCGGAGCATGCCGCGCGATCGCGTCCGCAATCTCTGCCGTATCTGCGCTCTTGACGGTGACCAGCACCATCGAGGCCTCGGCAAAAACCCTGGGATCGTCGGATAGCGTCAAGTGGCGCGGTTCGACTTTGCGCTCAGCCCCCTCGAAGCTCGTGAGCGTGAGCCCATTGCTTTCGATCTCCTGGATCACGCGCGGACGTGCCAGTAACGCGACGTGGCGACCGGCGGCGGCACACATGCCGCCGACAAAGCAGCCGATACTGCCGGCGCCAGCAACGCCAATCGGTCTCTCCAGGATCATCCCGCCATACCTCTGCTTGGAACGATAGCAGAATTCAACCGTTTGATTCCCTCGCAAGTGACCGCGCGCAACCGCGGCCCTCGCCTTGGAACCGTCATAACGCGTCCTTATGGTTTGCACCGCGGGGCAGGCAATCGGCAGGAGATGACGATGGGCTTACTCGACGTACTCAACGGAATGCAGAACGGTCCGCGCGGTCCCTCTGGTCCGGACGCGCAATCCGGCGGCGGGATGTCGCCGATGACCATGGCGATCCTCGCGCTGCTTGCCTACAAGGCGGTCAAGCACATGGGCGGCAGCCAACCCGGCGCGGCGCCGGCACCGGCGCCCAGCGGCGGAACGGCCGGTGGACTTGGCGGTGGCAGCCTCAGCGATGTTTTCAAAGGCGGACTCGGCGGCCTGCTCGCCGGCGGCGCGGCCGGGAGCGTCATCAGCGGCGGGCTTGGCGACCTGCTCAAGCAATTCCAGCAAAACGGCCACGGCGAGACCGCCAATTCATGGGTGAGCCAAGGCCCCAACAAGCCGATTGCGCCCGGCGATCTCGCTAACGCACTCGGCGCCGATAAGATCAACGACCTGATGTCCCAAAGCGGCCTGTCGCGCCAGGAACTGCTCAACGGCCTCAGTCAGCAACTGCCCGAGGTGGTCAACCATTTGACGCCGGATGGGCGCTTGCCGTCCGAAAGCGAATTGGCAGGCCGGCTCTGACGAGCATGATCCGGAAAAGTGGAAACCGGTTTTCCGAAAAGATCATGCTCAAATGAGGAGTCAGGCGTTTTCGAAAGAGAGGACGACAGCCATGAGCGGTATTCTCTGGATCATCATCGTCGGCTTTGTCGCCGGCATCATCGCGCGGCTGCTTTCGCCGGGCCCGAACAATCCCAGCGGATTCCTCCTGACCACCGTGCTGGGCATCGCCGGCGCGTTTCTCGCGACCTTTATCGGCCAGGCCATCGGCCATTACGGTCCCGATCAGGGCGCAGGCTTCATCACCGCGACGATCGGCGCGCTGGTGGTTCTGTTCATCTGGAACAGGCTGGTGGCGAGCCACGTGATTTCCGATCCGGGCAATAGATGACGGCCGTCATTCCGGGGCGCGCGCAGCGCGAACTGTGATGTGCAATTGCACATCTGAGAATCTCGAGATTCCGGGTCTGGTCCTTCGGACCATCCCGGAATGACTTCGCAAATACTCACGTAATGAGATGCAAGCCCGCATCCATCCGCACCACTTCGCCGGTCATGTTGCTTGATTGCGGCGTGGCGAGGAAGCACACCAGGCTTGCGACATCTTCCGCGGTCGAAGCCCGCTTGAGCGGCACTTTCGCGACCACGGCATCGCGCACCTTGGCCGCGCCCTCGACGCCCCGGCCCTTGGTGAACCAGGGCGTGTCGATATAGCCGGGACAGACGGCGTTGACGCGGATCAGCGGCGCCAGCGCCCGCGCCAGCGAAAGGGTGATGGTGTTGAGCGCGCCCTTGCTTGCGGCATAGGCGACCGAAGAGCCGATGCCGCTGATACCGGCGACCGAGGAGACGTTGACGACCGAGGATGCGCGGCCCGATGAGTTGGCGCCGGCTTCCAGTAGCGATCGCGCGGCCCGCACCATCTGGAAGGGCCCGATCGTGTTCACGCCGAACAGGCGCTGAAAATCCTCCGCCGACAGGCCGTCCAGATTGTCGTGCGGCATGTGCTTGGTGGTGCCGGCATTGTTGATCAGCGCATCGAGCCGCCCCCAGGAAGCCGCCGCCGCGACGATCTTCCGGCAATCCTCATCGCGGGAAACATCGCCCTGCACCACGACCACGTCGCCGCCGGCGGAACGGCACAAATCGGCCGCCTGTTCCGCTTCCTTCTGGCTGGAAGAATAATTGATGACGATGCGCGCGCCGCCCTTTGCCAAAATAGCCGCGGTCGCAGCCCCTAGACCCGACGCAGAACCCGTTACAATCGCGCACAGACCATCCTTCGACATCGCATTCCTCGTGTGATTTTGAGAATTCCGCCAGTACCCGCTTTCCGAAGTTCGTGATCCGGCTCCGCATCTTCTCAAACGAACTTCGGAAAGCAAAGGGTACTAGCAAGCACAATGATGCTAGTGCCGCTTTTCGATTTGAAGTTCCAGTTCGAGTTTGCCGCGGGCAATGCAGGAACTTCAAATCGGCGGCACTAGCGGCGATCTAGCATAGCGCGCGGGCAATTGCCTGCAAATCCGCGAAACTCCGTTGCACGGAAATAATCCAACCGCGCGGCCACTTCATTCCGCGATTGCAGGGGCCCCTTGCGGACATCAGTGCTTGTCAGGCGTGCCGCTTTTCCTCATCATGGAATACAAGAAAAGCCGCACTCAAGCCCCGGTACAATTTCGCGCGGGTAAGTGCCGGCTGAACGGGGAACGCCGTGGCGGAAGTTGAGAATATCGTCGCGCAGACCGCAGAGCGGATATTTGCGGATCTCGCCGACACGCAAACCATCAACCACGACAAGAAGGGCAGCTGGAAGGCGCCGCTGTGGCAAGCGCTGACCGAGGCCGGCCTGCCCTTGTCGTGGGTTTCGGAACAATATGGCGGTTCGGGCGCGAGCCTCGCCGAGGGTTTTAGCGTGTTGAGCGCAGCGGGGCGTTTTGCGATCGGTGTGCCGCTCGCCGAAACCATGCTGGCCGGATGGCTGCTGTCGCAAGCAAAAATCGCTTCGCCCCAGGGCGATATGACCGTTGCGCCGACGGGCCCGAAAGACCGCGTCACGGTGGAGGCCGACGGCACCTTGTCCGGACGGGCCCGCGGCGTTCCCTTCGCTCGGGATGCCAAACACATCGCGGTATTGGCGCACGGAACGCGCGGTCTCTCGATCGCGCTGGTCGAAGCCGGTGCGTGCCGAATCGAGACGGGCCTCAATCTTGGCGGCGACAGCAGCGACACGGTGACGCTCAGCCACGTCGCTCCCGCGGCCATTGCGCCCGCGCCACAAGGCTTCGATCAAACCTCGCTGCTCCTGATGGGCGCCGTGGCGCGAAGCCTGCAGATCGCGGGCGCGCTTGAAACGACGCTCGACATCACCGTGCGTTACTCCAACGAACGCGTCGCGTTCGAGAAGAAGATCTCCAAGTTCCAGGCGGTGCAGCACAATCTGGCAAAACTCGCCGGCGAGTCGGCGGCAGCGCTGGCGGCTGCGACCTCGGCCGCCGATACGCTTGCCAGTGGGGCGCCGTCCGATGACGCGGCGTTTCTCGAAGCCGCGTCAGCGAAAATCCGCTGCTCGGAGGCGGCCGAAAAGGGCGCGGCGATTGCGCATCAGGTGCATGGCGCGATCGGCTTCACTATCGAGCATATCCTGCACCGTTACTCGCTGCGCGCACTGGCGTGGCGCGACGATTTCGGTTCCGAGAGCTATTGGGCGGTCGAGCTTGGCAAGCGCGTCGCCGCGCGCGGCGCCGACGAATTATGGCCGCTGGTGGCCTCGCGCTGAGTATTGCCGATGAACCTGGAATCGAAGGGTGCGCGTTTCTTCACCTCTCCCGTGGGGAGAGGTCGGATCGCATCAAAGGATGCGATCCGGGTGAGGGGTTACGGTCTCACGATAGACCTTAACCCCTCACCCCAACCCTCTCCCTATGGGAGAGGGGGCGCGCGCTTCCACCGCCGCTCTATCGAGTTCAAAAAATGAGATTTCTACGTCCGAGACGAGATAACAGATGACCGCAGCCCTCCGTTTCGATCCGATCCGCCTGCCGAGCGAATGCGTCGAGCTGCGCAGGCAAGTGCGCGCCTTCCTTGCCGAGGAAATCGCCGCCGGCACGTTCGATCCGCACAAGCCCAACCGCGAAGACACCGACGCACCGGAATTCTCCCGCCGGGTCGGCGCGCGCGGCTGGCTCGGCATGACCTGGCCGAAGAAATATGGCGGCCACGAACGCACCTTCCTGGAACGCTACGTGGTGACCGAGGAGATGCGGGTTGCCAATGCGCCGACGCGGCGCTTCTTTGTCGCCGACCGGCAGAGCGGCCCGGTGCTCCTGAAATACGCGCCCGAGCGCATCAAGATGGACATCCTGCCGCGGATCTGCCGCGGCGAGGTCTGCTTTGCGATCGGCATGAGCGAGCCGAATTCCGGCTCCGACCTGTTCGCGGCCAAGACCAAGGCGACCAAGACCGACGGCGGCTGGCTCATCAACGGCACCAAGATATGGACCTCGTCGGCGCATATCGCCGATTACATGATCGCGATCTTCCGCACGTCGCCGCCGACCAAGGAGAACCGCCGCCACGGCCTGACGCAATTTTTGGTCGACATGAAGACGCCGGGCATCAAGGTCAATCCGATCGGCCAGATCACCGGCCAATTCGAGTTCAACGAGGTGGTGTTCACCGACGCCTTCATGCCCGACGATCACGTGCTGGGCGAGATCGACGGGGCCTGGAAGCAGGCGACATCCGAACTCGCCTATGAGCGCAGCGGGCCGGAGCGTTTTCTGGAAACCTACTACGTGCTGACCGAGTTGGTCCGCGCGGTGGGAACCTCGCCCGACACCAGAACCGCGGAGGGTATCGGGCGGCTGGTGGCGCAGCTCCACACCATGCGGCGGATGTCGGTCTCGGTGGCGGGCATGCTGCAGGCCGGCAAGGAGCCGGTGGTCGAAGCCGCGATCGTCAAGGACATCGGCACCGTTTGGGAGCAGCAATTGCCGCATCGGGTTCGCGATCTCGCCGCCTTCATCGAAGCCGATGTGACCAACCACGAGACCCTGGAAGACCAGCTGTCATTTGCGATCAAGACCGCACCAAAACTCACCATTCAGGGCGGCACCACCGAGGTGTTGCGCGGCATCATCGCGCGCGGACTCGGTTTGCGTTAGCCGTTCAGCATACTCTCTCTTGGTGGCACACCTATAACGCGGCGAGACTTTCATCGATCGGAGACCGGAAATGACAAAATTCAAGGATATCGGCGTCGAAAAGACCGGCCATGTCACCACGATCGAGATTCAGCGCCCGCCGCTGAACTTCTTCGACATCTCGCTGATCAACCAGATCGCGGATGCGCTGACCGATATCGACAATGATCCGGAGGCCCGCGCGGTGGTGCTGGCTGCGCAAGGCAAGGCTTTTTGTGCGGGCGCCAATTTCGGCGATCCGGCGCGGCAGGAACAGGAGGCGCGCGAGAAATCCGATCCGGCATCGGGCCTTGGCCAGATCAGCCATCTTTATATTCAGGCGGTGCGCATCTTCCGCAACAAGAAGCCGATCGTCGCCGCCGTGCACGGCGCCGCCATCGGCGGCGGCCTCGGCCTTGCGGTATCGGCGGATTTCCGCGTCACCTGCCCCGAGGCGCGTTTCGCCGCCAATTTCACCAAGCTCGGCTTTCATCCCGGCTTCGGACTGACGGTGACGCTTCCCGAACTGGTCGGCAAGAACAACGCCGAACTGATTTTTTACACCAGCCGACGGGTGACTGGCGAGGAAGCCTACCGGATGGGCCTTGCCAACGAATGCGTGCCGCAGGATCAGGTGCGCGGCGCCGCCATGAAGCTTGCGCAGGAGATCGCCGAGTGTTCGCCGCTCGGCCTGCTCTCGACCCGCGCCACGATACGCGCCGGCCTCGCCGACCGCGTCATGGCCGCCACCACCCACGAACTCGCCGAACAAACGCGGCTGCGCGCGACCGAGGATTTCAAGGAAGGCGTCAAGGCCACCGAACAGCGCCGCGTCCCGAATTTCAAGGGGCGGTGAGCCATCCTGAGGCGTCACGCGGGACGTCACGCGGCGAGCCGGAACGCGACGCCGCCAAGCAGAAATGAGTCACCGGCTACCGCGCAGCCCCGCTTCCTCGCGGCATCGCGCACGCTCGCAATATCACCGACCCGAAACGTCAAGGCGCTCATGATGTCGCTTGCGCCCTTGACGAAACGGAAGCTGCAATTGGCAAGCCTGAGTTCGGGTTCTCCGGCTTGGCCTTGGGTGACGGCAATTCCGATAATCCGTCCCCAATGCTCGGCGAGGCCTTGCGGCTCGCCGCTTTCCATTTCCACACCGATCAAGGCCTGCGTCACGTCCTTGCGGATCGATCGCTGCCAGTCGGGGCCGGCCGGCGGATAGGGGCCGAGAATATCGTCGCTACCCTCGGTATGGTTGAATTCGATGAAGGCGGCGCGGCAGTCGCGCGGGTGCAGTTGCACGCCGTGATAGGGCGCGTGATCGATGACGTTGGCGATGCGCACGCCCATCTCTCGGGCCGGTTGCGCGCGTTCGTCCGGATCGTTGCAGGCAAAAATCGCCATATAGCCGCCGCGGCCGCCGGTCTTGTCGAGAAAGCGCCCCGCCGCGGTGCCAGGCTGCAACGGCGCGACCACTTCGAGCAGAATGCTATCGACCGGCAGCAGCGCGTTCTCGAGGCCATATTTGCCGACATTGCCGTCGCGATAGCAGACGCGAAGGCCCATGATCGCGGCGATATCGCCGACCGCGGGTTCGAGATGCGGCGCCACCAGGCAGATTTGTCTGAGCCTGATATAGCTCGCCACCTCCATCACCTCGTTTGGTTCAATGGCCCTGAAACACCGGCTTGCGCTTTTCGACAAAGGCCTTGGCGGCTTCCCTGTGGTCGGCGGTCTCGCCGGCGCGAGAGTGATGGAAGGCCTCGGCATCGAAGCAGTTTTCCAGCGACAGACGCTCAGCGTTGTTGATATTGCGCTTGATGTAGCCCAGCGTCACCGATGGTCCCTGCGCCAGCGACATCGCAAGCTCGCGTGCCGCGGTCTCGACCTCGGCATCGGCAACGACGCGCGTCACCAGGCCGAGCGCCAGCGCTTCCTGGGCCGTCAGCACTGGCGACATCAGATAAAGCTCGCGTGCTTTCGCGCTGCCCAGCATCTGGGTCAGAAAATAGGTTCCCCCGTAATCGCCCGACAGCCCGACCTTGGCGAATGCGGTGGTGATCTTGACGGAAGCAGAGGCGACACGGAGATCGCAGGCGAGCGCGATCGAAAGACCGGCGCCGGCGGCTGCGCCATCGACCTGCGCCACCACCGGCTTTGGCATCTCGTGCAGAATGCGGGAGACTTCCATGGCGCGCCGCAGATTGGTCATCTTGGCTTCGAACGGCAAAGGTGCGCGTCCCTCCGCCATCGATTTCACATCGCCGCCGACACAGAAGGTGCCGCCGGCTCCCTTCAACAGAACGGCGCGGACCTCGTGATCCTCCGCCGCGCGCCGCGCCGCCGCGACCAGCCCCAGCGTCATCTCCGGATTAAGCGCGTTGCGCCGGTCGGGACGGTTCATGGTGATGGTGAGCAGGCCGGAATCGAGGTTTTGCAGGACAATGTCGTTCATGGGAGTTGCCTTTGTTGTTGTTCGTTCCCCGTCATTCCGGGGGCGATGCAAAGCATCGAGCCCGGAATCTCGAGATTCCGGGTCTGGTGCTAGCGCACCATCCCGGAATGACGGCCCTTGGCCATCACTTCTTCACCAGCGGACAGCGCGACAGTTCGAGCGACTGGAACGCCTCATTGCCCGGAATGGTCGCCATCAGCTTGTAGTCGTCCCAGCGGCCCTTTGACTCCGATGGCTTCTTGACCTCGAACAGATACATGTCGTGCACCATGCGTCCGTCCTCACGGATATGGCCGTTTTTGGCAAACATGTCGTTGATCGGGGTATCCTTCATGATCTTCATGACGGCGGCCGAGTCGGTGCTGCCGGCGGCCTTCACGGCTTTGAGATAGTGCGTGACCGACGAGTAGACGCCGGCCTGCGCCGCGCTCGGCACCCGCCCCACCCGGTCCATGAAGCGTTTGGAAAACGCGCGGGTCTCGTCGTTGAGGTCCCAATAGAAAGCTTCGGAGAGCAACAAGCCCTGCGCGGTCTCGAGCCCGACGCTATCGATATCGGTGACGAAGACGAGCAGCGGCGACAGCTTCTGGCCGGCCTTCATCAAGCCGAATTCGGCTGCCTGCTTGATCGTGTTGATGGTGTCGCCGCCGGCATTGGCAAGCCCAATCACCTTGGCCTTGGAAGCCTGCGCCTGCAGCAGATAGGACGAGAAATCCGAGGTGTTGAGCGGATGCCTGACATTGCCAAGGACCTTGCCGCCGGTCTTGTTCACGACGTTGACCGTGTCTTTTTCCAAATCCTGCCCGAAGGCGTAGTCGACCGTGATGAAGAACCAGGTGTCGAGGCCCTGCTTGACCTCGGCAAGCCCGGTCACGTTGGCCTGCGCGAAGGTGTCGAAGACATAATGGACCGTGTAGGGACCACAGGCTTCGTTGCTCAGGCGGATCGACCCCGGACCGTTGAACATGATGATCTTGTTGCGCGCTTTCGCGATCTCTCCGGCCGCGAGCGCGGTTGCGGAGGCCGCCACGTCAAAAATCATCTCGACGCCCTGATTGTCGAGCATGTCGCGCGCGATATTGGCGGAGAGATCCGCCTTGTTGAGATGATCGGCCGCGATGATCTCGATTTTGCGGCCCAGCACCTCGCCGCCGAAATCTTCCGCCGCCATTTTCGCCGCGGTCTCGCTGCCGGCTCCGGTGATGTCGGCATAGAGCCCGGACATGTCGAGGATACCGCCGAGCTTGAGCGGAGGCTTGCCTTGCGCCAGCGCCGCCGATGCAGCAACCGCCAGCACCCCACCGAGAAAGCCGGAAAGGACCCGTCTCATCAAAGCCTCCCTGTCGACACGCCGCATTGCGCTGCGACCGCTATTTCCATTATCGCGATCATGCCGTAAGCGTCAGGAGGCGGCAAGCGACGACGTCTTGGGTATTTTCGCTAAACGGAACAATCCCTTGTGTGAGCATGGCGCGATGCGCAGATTGGCAAAAGCTTCCGAACTTCGATTCCGGCGCCGGGCGAGGGCCGGGCTCGGCGCAATCGTGCTGTTTGCCGCCGCCGCGGGTCCAACCTATTCCGCAGACTGCAGCTTCGAACTGCAAGGCGAAGGCCGCGTCGCGGCCGTCGTCGATCCGCGCAGCTTTCGCCTGCAGGACGGCCGCGAGGTCCGTCTCGCCGGCATCGAGCCGGTCACGCCGGAGAAGCCTTTGTCGGGAAAACCCTTGGCAAACGGCACGCCCGCCCTGGCCGCGATCCTGACCAATCGCGACGTAAAGTTACGCGGGCAAGACGACACGCCCGATCGCTATGGCCGGCAGTCCGCCTATGTGTTCCTGATTCCTTCCGAGACTCTGGTGCAGGGCGAACTGCTGGCGCAAGGTGAAGCGCTGGTCGCCGCGACCGTAACCGACAAGGAATGTGCCGCGGCCCTGATGGCCGCCGAGGCGGCGGCGCGCGAGGCCAAACGTGGCGTCTGGGGCGATCCGGCGGCCATAAAAAACTCGGAAAGTCCGGGCGATATTTTGGCCGGGATCGGGCGATTTATGCTGGTCGAGGGCAAGGTCTTGTCCGTCCGGCAGGCTGGGGCAACGACTTACCTGAACTTTGGACGGAACTGGACACGGGATTTCGCTGTGACTATTTCAAGGCGGGTGCTACCTGTCTTCGAGGCTGCGGGGGTGGTTCCCAAGTCTCTCGAAAACCGGCGGATTCGTGTCAGAGGCTACGTTGAGGCGCGTGGTGGCCCGCGAATGGAATTGCTCCGGGTGGGGCAGATTGAGCTGCTCGGCGGGAATTAGAGCATGATCCGGAAAAGTGGGAACCGGTTTTCCGATAAGATCATGCCCAAACAAGGAGAGGGGATCATGATCCGATTCAACCCAATCGGATCATGACCTCCTCGCCGGACACATATTGGGTAGCGACGTGGTGGACGGTGTGGGACGGCGCGAGGAGAGAATGAGCCGCCGGCTTTGGGCTGCACCCATGGTGCTGTGTGCGGCCTTCACGCTCGCCGCCTGTGGCGAAATCAGCCGTTTCCAGGCCGCATCCCCGGCGGCGAGCCCTGCCAAGCCCAATCGCACGATCGCGCAAAGCCCGGCCGCCGAAAAAGAGCATGAACGTATCCTGTCCTCCTATGGCGGGGCCTATGACGACCCGAAACTCGAAGGCTTGATCGGCAAGACGGTCGATCGGCTGGTTGCGGCGTCGGATCGCCCCGACCAAGCCTACAAGGTGACGATCCTCAATTCGGGAGCGGTGAATGCATTCGCGCTTCCGACTGGCCAACTCTATGTGACGCGCGGCTTGATTGCGCTTGCCTGCGACACCTCCGAATTGTCCTCGGTGCTGAGCCACGAGATGGCCCATGTGCTGGCCAAGCACGCCTCGATCCGCGAGGACAGGGCGCGGCAGGCCGCCGTCGTCACCCGCGTCTTCTCTGAAATCGGTAGCGATCCCGATCTGACCGCGCTCGCGCTGGCCAAAAGCAAGCTGACGATGGCAAGCTTTTCGCGTTCCCAGGAGTTCGAGGCCGATGGCATCGGCGTCGGCATTTCGTCGCGCGCGCATTTCGATCCGTTTGGCGCGGCGCGTTTCCTCACCGCGATGGAACGCAACGCCGAACTGAAGGCAGGAAAGATTTCGGTCGACCCGCGCGCACAGGACTTCCTGTCGTCGCATCCGGCAACGCCGGAGCGGGTGGCGAACGCGCAGAACAACGCAAGGCAATACACCGCGCCCGAATCCAACGAACGCGATCGCGACACTTATCTTGCCGCGATCGACAACATCGTCTATGGCGAGGATCCGAGCGAAGGATTCGTTCGCGGCCGGCGCTTCCTGCATCCCAAGCTTGGCTTCACCTTCTCGGCCCCCGAAACCTTCACGCTGGACAATACCGCGCAAGCCGTGATCGGCGTCCGCGAGGGCGGCACGCAGGCGATGCGCTTCGACGTCGTGAGGGTGCCGGCGGAACAGACGCTCGGCGAGTATCTCAATTCCGGCTGGATGGAAAATGTCGACAAGGCCTCGACCGAGGATCTGACCATCAACGGTTTTCCGGCGGCCGCCGCCATCGCCCATGGCGATCAATGGCAGTTCAAGATCTATGCGCTGCGCTTCGGCAGCGACGTCTATCGCTTCATCTTTGCCGCCAAGCAGAAGACCACCGAAAGCGACCGCAACGCCCGCGAAACCGTGAACTCGTTCCGCCGATTGACGCTGGAGGAGATTCAGGCCGCGCGGCCGCTGCGTATCAAGGTCATCAACGTGCAGCCCGGCGATACCGTGGAATCGCTGTCGCACCGCATGGCCGGCGTCGACCGCCCGATCGAGCGCTTCCGCATCCTCAACGGCCTCGAGACCCATGCCCAGGTCAAGGCCCGCGACCGTGTGAAGATCGTGGTGGATTGAACTTACCTCTCCCGCTTGCGGGGGAGGTCGATGCGCTCGATAGAGCGCGGCGAGTGGGGGAAATCTTTCCAAGAACTCTGGGCCATCCGTTATGCGGCGACACCCCCACCCCTGCCCTCCCCCGCAAGCGGGAGAGGGAGCGCAGCAGCGCGAGGTGCCACATCTTCGTCGCCGCCTGAATAATCGCGCGGCGAAGTTGTGATCGGCCTCCCGCCAGTTGCGCCACAGTCAGGGGGCAGCGACCTTTGAATGTCGTGAATCTAAAAATGCCCGTTGGAAGCACCGTTCATCCCCTTTCTTGAAATGAACGGCAATACGGTCGGTTGGGTCACCTTAGCGTCTATTAGACTGCGTGCTGGCCTTGCCGGTGATAAGCGCCTCCTTCACATAAACAAAAAAGCCCGGTCTTTTCGACCGGGCTTTTTTCATTTCGCTTGGTGTATCCGCTTACGCGGCTTCATCCGCCACAGCGGCATCGTCGCCATCGCCATCCGCATCGGCGTCCGCCTCGCCGTCGGCCTCGACTTCCGTCTCGGCTTTGGCGCCGCGGCGCGGGCTCTTGGCGAGCTGGCTTTCGATTTCCTTCACAGCCTCGGTTTCCGTCACGTGCTGCACGACGGCGATTTCACGCGACAGCCGATCGAGCGCCGCTTCATAGAGCTGGCGTTCGCTGTAGGACTGTTCGGGTTGCGATTCCGAGCGATAGAGATCGCGCACCACTTCGGCGATCGCGACGATGTCACCGGAATTGATCTTGGCTTCATATTCCTGCGCCCGGCGCGACCACATCGTGCGCTTGACGCGCGCACGGCCTTTCAGGGTCTCCAAAGCCCGCTTGACCAGCGCCGGCTCCGACAGCTTGCGCATGCCGACATTGGCGACCTTCGCGGTCGGCACCCGCAGCGTCATCTTGTCCTTCATGAAATTGATCACGAACAGTTCAAGCCGCGCGCCCGCGATCTCCTGCTCTTCGATGGCCAGGATCTGGCCCACGCCATGGGCGGGATAAACCACGAATTCGTTGGTCTTGAAGCCTTGACGCTGAGTCAGGGGCTTCTTCGGCTCTTCGACACGCGGGGCGGCCGCCACCGGCTTTGCGGCGGGCTTGGCGGCGACGACGGGCTTGCTTGCGGCCGCAGCCTTCGGAGCAACGGTCTTGGAAACTGCAGCCTTGGGAGCAGCAGATTTGGGCGCAGCAGCCTTGGAGGCGACGGTTTTCGGAGCAGCTTTGGCAGTGGTCTTGGCAGTGGTTTTGGCAGTGGTTTTGGAGTGAGCGACCTTCGAAGCAGTGGCCTTCGAACCCGTCGCTTTCGCGGCAGTTTTTGCAGTCTTGTTTGGCATTGCGCTTCTTTTGTTTTTCGAGGATTTGGCAGCCGAGGCCTTGGTGGCTTTGCGGGTATCCTTCAGGGACGTCCGGGCACGGCCTTTGGTGGCGCCACGGCCAATCGCCGCAGCGGCTTTTTTGGAACCCTTGGAAACACTCTTTTTACGCGTTTTCTGTGACACAGCCTGCGCGCGGAACTGCCACGCCCCTGTTCGATGGTTTCACGGGAACCCATAGGGGCCTTCAAGCGGGGCTGATGGGTTCGGCTAGCTAATCCCACCAATTTAGCACATTTCCCGCAAAAATCAATGATTTATGGCCCTTCAGGGGCATTATCAGGGCGATTTCGGCGGTCTGAGGGAGATTAGGGTTAAGCCACCGCCGGACTTAAGAGCGGAAACCGGTTCAGCGGAGGTACTCGATGCCGCCCCCGATCAATCGCCCGTTCCAGCCGCCGCAGAAAAATATTTTTCGAATTTGCCTTCCATACCCTCGAAATCCTTGGCGTCAGCCGGGGATTCCTTCTTCTGGGTAATATTCGGCCAGGTCTTGGCATATTCGGTATTCACCTCGAGCCATTTTTCCAGACCCGGCTCGGTGTCCGGCTTGATGGCGTCGGCGGGACATTCCGGTTCACACACCCCGCAATCGATGCATTCGTCCGGATGGATGACCAGCATGTTCTCACCCTCGTAGAAGCAGTCCACCGGGCAGACTTCAACACAGTCGGTATATTTGCATTTGATGCAGGCTTCAGTGACGACGTAAGTCATCCAGGGCTCCGAAACGGGTCAATTCTGAGCGGGTGGCGTAGCGCAGGAACTTAAAGGCCGCAAGGGAAGCAAAGCGCCTCCTTGGCTGCTTTTCAGGCCGTCCTGCGTCGGCCGAATGAGCTGGAATACAGATAGTTACTCCTGCCGATCCTGCAAATCGACATAGAGCACGCGCGCCGCGGACGCATCGCCCCGCCGCTCGGCAAATCCGATCACCTTGAGAAGGCGCACGCCGCGATCGAGCCCGATGGTCAGCACGTCGCCGGTCTTCACATTATGCCCAGGCGCCTTCTCACGCACTCCATTGACGCGAACATGGCCCGCCTGCACCAGCGCGGCCGCACTGGTGCGGGCTTTGACCACCCGCGCGTGCCACAACCATTTGTCGAGACGCTGGCGCTCCAAGCAACACCGTGACGGGGATGAACCGGATCCTGCATGGCGATCTTAGCTCGAAGCGGCACATTCAGGCCATCTCCGTCATCCCTGCGCAACGGCTTCGCCATTGTCGCTGGAGGTGCGAGCGCAGCGAGCCTCCTCCGGATGACGGACTTGAGACAAATTTGTTGGCTTAAGCAAAGCCGTCCAGTGTTTGCTAATCCTTGCGGTTGGCGGCGAGCTGTTCCTTGAGCGCCGCCAGTTTGGCAAACGGCGAATTGGGATCGATCGGACGGTCGCGCTCACGAGGACTGGCGCTGGTGGCATATTGCCGATGCGAGGGACCGCTCTCGCGGCCGCCCTTGTCGCGATCGCGCCCGCCTTTGTCGCGGCCACCCTTGTCGCGCCCGCCCTTGTCGCGGTCGCCGCGGAATTTGCCTTTGTCCCTCGCCTCACCCCTCGCCTCGCCCTTCGGCCTGCCCTCGAAGCGCTCGCGGGAGGGGCGGCCCTTGTCCTCGCGCGGCTCGCGCGCGGGCGCGCCGTCGGCTGCGGCGACGACGGCGCCGTCGGCCGGCGCATCAGTGTGTGGCTTGCGGAATTCATGGTTGCGCCGTCCATGCCGGTGCCGCTCGCGCTTTGCGCCTCCGCCCGGCTCGCTTGGCGCAGCTTCGCCCGCAGGTTGGCTAGCCTCAGCTGGACGATCCTGACGGCGATGGCGGTTGCGATCATGGCGCGGCGGCCGGCGTTCTTCCGATCGGCCACCGGGCCGCCAGACCTCGACCAGTTCGGGCTCGGCCGGCGCTGCGGCAGCGGTTGCACCTGCATCCACCGGCGCGGCCTCGCCGACGCCTAATGTCTCCGATGCTGCTTCGGTGGCAGCCTGCTCCTGCGGCGCTTCGACATCGGTGGCCTCGGTCGCCGCCTCGCCAGCGCTCTCCGGTTCGGACTTGGCCTCGAGGGCCGAAGGCTCGCCCCCGCTCAGCTCGCCCGTGCTCGGCTCAGGCGGACCAGGTACAGGCGCGAACGCCACATCGGGCAGCAGCGTCACTGAGGACGCCGCGACTTCTTCGACGACCGGTGCGTCATGGGTGATGGTGGCGCCCTCGCTCGCGGCCGGCATCTCTTCGGCAGTGACGTTCGCGGTGGCGGCCGCAGCCTCAATGGCAGCCGCTTCCGACAGCGTTTCCGACGCCGTTTCCGTTGACGCTATTTCCGCCGCAGCTTCTGCCGGCGCTGCCTCTGCCGCAGGCACTTCAACCACCACCGGTTTCGGCGGCGGCGGCGGCCGGCGCTCCATGCGATAACCCAGCGCGCGCAGCACCGAGGCAAAATCCTCGCCGGCCGAGCCGGTCAGCGACGTCATCGCCTGCGTCACCACGAATCCGCGGCCATCGAACGCACCCGTCGGCTTTGCACCAGGCGAGGTCTCGCGCCATGCCAGCGCCGGGCGAATGAGATCGGCGAGCCGTTCCAGAATATCGACCCGCACCGCGCGCTCGCCGCATTGGCGGTAACCGAGCACGCGATAGGCGTCGCGTGCGAGCTGCTTCTCGACCGGAAACGAGGTGCGGCCGCTTCCCGCCAGATGCTGCGCGCCCGACAGCGCCGACATGTCGACGTTATCCTGCTTCAGCGCCCATAGCAGCGAAGCGAGCGAGCGCGCCGCCGGCTTCAACAGCGGCGGGACGTAGATGTGATAGGCGCCGAAGCGCACGCCGTATTTGCGTAGAGATGCCCGCGACGGCTGATCGAGATCCTTCATCTCGGCCGCGATCTTCGAGCGCTCCAGCACGCCGAGCGCCTCGATCAGCTGAAACGCGATGCCGCGCGCGATCCCCGTGATGTCCTCGGCCTTGGAAAGCTCGAACAGCGGCCCCAACAGCTTCTCGATATGCGTCTTCAGCCACAGATCGAGCCGCTTCTCGACCGCCTCGCGCGGCGCGCCGCTCAGGCGCTCGTCGGAGATGATGCGGATGCGCGGATGCAGCGCGTCGTCGGCCGCCACAAGTTTTGCGACTGCATCGCCGGTCCAGCGGATGGTGCCGTCCGACGTCAGCACGAACTGATCGTCGGGGGCAGCGGCAAGTTTCTCGGCGCGGGCGTCGATTTCGCCGGCCAGCGCCTTCTGCGCCGTCGCCTGCAGGGCCTTGGCGTCGGAGCCGGCCTCGGCTGCGTCGGGCGCGAAGGTGAATCCGTCGAGCCGGCCGATCACATGGCCTTCTACGATCACTTCGCCGGTCTTGCCGATTTCCGTATTCAACATCGTATTTTCCCGCAGGCGGCGCATCAATACACTGGTACGGCGATCAACGAAACGCTCCGTGAGCCGTTCATGCAGCGCATCGGACAATTTATTTTCAACTTCACGCGCGATTCCCTGCCAGTGCTCGGGATCGGCCAGCCAGTCCGGGCGATTGGCGACAAAAGTCCAGGTGCGGATCTGCGCGATCCGGCCCGATAGCGTGTCGATATCGCCGTCGACCCGATCCGCCTGATCGACCTGGGCGGCAAACCACGCATCCGGGATAAACCCCTTATGCATCAGGAATCCGAACAGCGTCGTGACAAGCTCGGCATGCGCGGCTGGCGCGATCTTGCGGTAATCCGGAATCTGGCAGGCATCCCACAGCCGCTCCACGGCAGCTGCGCCATGCGCCTTGTCCCGCACATCGGCATCGCGCGCGGCGTGATCGAGCACGCGCAAATCCTCGGCGATCGGAGCCCGCGTCAGCACCTCGTGCGACGGCGACAACGCCAGCGATACCTGTAGCGCGCCGAGCGAGGAAAAATCCAATTTTGAATTGCGCCACTGCAACACCTTCACGCTCTCGAAGGTATGGTTCTGCAGCGCGTTGACGAGTTCCGGCTCGAACGGCGCGCAGCGGCCGGTGGTGCCAAAAGTCCCATCGCGCGTGGCGCGGCCGGCTCGGCCTGCGATCTGCGCGAATTCCGCCGGATTGAGGCGGCGGAATTGATAGCCGTCATATTTGCGGTCGGAGGCAAAGGCGACGTGATCGACGTCGAGATTGAGCCCCATCCCGACCGCGTCGGTCGCGACCAGATAGTCGACGTCGCCGTTCTGGAACATCGCGACTTGAGCGTTGCGCGTGCGGGGTGAGAGCGAACCCAGCACCACGGCCGCGCCGCCATGCTGGCGGCGGATCAATTCGGCGATGGCGTAGACTTCGTCGGCTGAGAACGCCACGATCGCGGTGCGCCGCGGCTGGCGGGTGATCTTGCGGTCGCCGGCGAATTCAAGCTGCGACAGCCGCGGCCGTGTCACGATGTTGGCGCCCGGCAACAACCGCTCGATGATCGGGCGCATGGTGGCGGCACCGAGCAGCAGCGTTTCGTCGCGGCCGCGCCGGTTGAGGATGCGATCGGTGAAGACATGCCCGCGTTCCAGATCGGCGGCGATCTGGATTTCGTCGACCGCGAGAAACGACACGTCGAGATCCCTGGGCATCGCTTCCACGGTGGAAACCCAGAACCGCGGCTTTGGCGGCTTTATCTTCTCTTCGCCGGTGATCAGCGCAACGGAATCAACCCCCGCGCGATCGGCGATCTTGTTGTAGACCTCGCGCGCCAACAGCCGCAGCGGCAGGCCGATGACGCCGGAGGAATGCGCCAGCATCCGCTCGATCGCGAGATGGGTCTTGCCGGTATTGGTCGGCCCGAGCACGGCGGTGACGCCGGCGCCGGGAGCCCGGCCGTTGGCAAGCGAGGGCGGAGGTGACGAAAAGGCCATGTTTTAAGGGGTTTCTGCGTCGCTCGCGTTGGCTGCGTATTCCGCGCGAGAGGTTAGAATTGTGTCACAATGCGACGCCTGCAAGGTCGGGATTTAAGTTCCGGAACGGTTGCGGAACGAATCGCGCCCGAATCGGTGACTCATCTCCATCTCTGCTTCGTTCACCGCAACATATCGCGCAAGTAAGCGCGCCACGGCACTAGATCAAGTTTGACGCGGGCCGACAAGCCTGCGATTTGGGATTAAATCCTTAAACGTTTTGGGGTCGCGGAGTCGAATCAGAAGTGAGGAAGAGTCAAGCGGTGAGTGGGCCCCCAACCCGTCATGCGCGGGCTTGCCGCCTTCGCTTCAAAGCTTCGGCGGCCTGGCACCGAGAGCCCGGCGAAGCCTTGGCGTAGACGGGACCCGCGCATCCATTGAGAAAAAAGCTATTTGAGAAGATGGATTGCCGGGTCGAGCCCGGCAATGACGAGAAATGGCTCGTTAGCTCCACCGCAATCAATTCGTCGTCGCCACCACACCGTTCTCTCGCTCCCTCCCCCCTTGCGGGGTCCGAGGCGAGCGAAGCTCGCTCTCGAGGTCGGGGTGAGGGGTTGTCTCCGCGGATACAGACCCCTCATCCGCCTTCGCTTCGCGAAGGCACCTTCTCCCGCAAGGGGAGAAGGGAAGAGGCTGCGTATCAATTCGTCTTGGCCACAGCCTCCGTCATTCCGGGGCGATGCGAAGCATCGAACCCGGAATCTCGAGATTCCGGGTCTGGTGCTTACGCACCATCCCGGAACGACGGCTGCGCCGTCAATTCGTCTTCGCCACCCGCGGCGGGGTTGCGGTGGTGATGAACTGGGTGGCTTCCAGCATGGCGGTGCCGAGCGGGGTCGGGATCACCATGCGGAACGGGACCAGGATGCGGGTGCCGGCGACCGGCGCGAAGGCGATTTCCATGTTGCGCTGGGCGGCGAGGTATTTGATCACCGGGCGATCGGGGATGTAGCCGGCGACCGGCACGAAATAGATCGCGCATACCACCACCGGGCCCTGATAGCCCTTCTCCGCCTTCACCGTTTCCATCCGCTTGAAATCGAGTTTCAAATCGTAGCGCATGCGGCCGTCGAAAATCGCCGTCCCCGAGCGGCAGGCCTCGGGGCCGAGCGGATCGGCCGTGCCGCCAACGCGCAGCATCGATCCCGTCATCGGATCGAACACGCCCTTGCGATGCGCCTCCGTCACCGGAAGCCGGTCGGCGTCGACCGGCGGCTCCGGCTCGATCGCGGATTCCTTGATGGTGCCGTTCGACAGGATCATGCGAATGGCTTGAGTGTATTTCGACGTCGCTGTGGAGGCGTTGTAATTGGTCGAGACCAGCGCGCCATTGACGACGCGGCCCTGTGCGGACGCGGTGCCGGAGCCGCCGGCGAATGCTTTCAATAGCCCGGAGGTGCCGCCCGCGGCGGCCGCGGAAAATTGATCGTCCGAGATGTCGATGTTCCAGGCGCCCCTGCCGACGGGAATGCCGGCCAGCGTCGCCTCGTAACGCGCCTCCAATTTGCCTTGCGCCAAGGCCGATGGCGCCGGTGCCGCCAGTCCAAATGCGAGGGCGCACAGGCCGCCCATCGCCCGCAGCCACCAGTGGGGTCGCAGGCGCGAAATCATGCGGGGCGTGGTCACGAGGTGGGGTCCTCTGCGCGGCGGCAACGATGTGGTCATTTATACAAAAATACCCGGTAAACAACGCGTATTCCGCAAAACTCCCCAGGCTGCGAAGGCGCGCTAACACGAAACCATGATTTCGCCGGGGAATGCGCCGTTTATATGATGCCAACACCTCCCTAAAAGAGGTCGCCCGTCGGCTCTTTTTCACCTCTCCCCGAGGGGGAGAGGTCGATTTGCGCAGCAAATCGGGTGAGGGGGCGTCGGATCATGATAGAGCGTAACCCCTCACCCCAGCCCTCTCCCTATGGGAGAGGGAGTAAAGCAGCGGAACGCCCAGCAATACGGGCTTTTCCGCGCACGTAACCCCGCAAAACCTTGACGCAATGGGCATGGCGCCCTATACGTCCGCGGTTCCCTGGATGGACGTGTTTTTGAACCCGATAGGCCGACCCCTTTGAGGGGTGGCAGGCCGGGACGGAAGAGGATTTTGCGATGTCGCGGCGCTGCGAACTGACGGCCAAGGGCCCGCTGGTGGGCCACAAGGTCAGCCACTCCAATATCAAGACCAAGCGGCGTTTCCTGCCGAACCTGTGCAACGTCACCTTCATTTCTGACGCGCTGGGTAAGAACGTGCGCCTGCGCGTCTCCACCAACGCGATCAAGAGCGTCGACCACCGCGGCGGCCTCGACGCCTTCCTGATCAAGGCCAAGGCCGCCGAACTCTCGCCCCGCGCACTCGAGCTGAAGCGCGCGATCGAGAAGAAGGTGGGCAAGCCCGCGCCGGTGAAGAAGGCGAGCTGAGGGTTTAGCGAGGCTTGATTTAGGTGCTGGTGAGTTTTGGATGGCCGGGTCGAAAGACCCGGCTGTTTTTGTTTGGGGGGGAGAGTAAAGCTGCGACTATCTGTGCCAACGTCGCAGTCGATCAAAACACGGTATATTGCCCCTTTCGTCTACCCTGCGGCATTGTTAGGCTCTACGGGGGGTGTTAACTATTCTGGCATACTGCTTCGTTTTTCTTGGACTAGCGCGGTGGCACGAAGCGATCTCCTTCTTTCGATTGTTCGCGCTGGTGCTACTGGCGATCGCGCGGCTTTGCGTACCTCTGTCGAGGCGGCCGTCGCGGAAGAACGCGGTAAAAACCATCACATTTTGGCAGAGCGCCTTCAACGTGCGTTGAGCACTGTCACAATAACACCCCCAGCTACCGCGCAGCTGAATAGCCAATCTGGCAAAGAAACGATTCTTGAAGCAACGCCACGTAGGCGCCTTGAAGACTTGATCTTACCTTTGCCCATTACTCAACAAGTAAGACAGCTAGTCGAAGAGCAACACCGGGCCGACTTACTCCGGGCCCACGGTATGCAGCCTCGCCATCGAGTTTTGCTATCAGGCCCACCTGGCAATGGTAAGACATCAGTAGCTGAAGCGATTGCCGAAGCACTCGCAGTTCAATTTTTTACTGTTCGCTATGACGCCCTCGTTGGCTCTTATCTTGGCGAAACCAACACTCGTCTGGCGCGCCTTTTCGACTACGCGCGAACCGTCCCATGCGTACTATTTTTTGATGAGTTCGACTCCATAGGAAAGGAACGAGGAGACAACCACGAGACCGGTGAGATTAAGCGCGTTGTTTCCTTCTTGCTAATGCAGATCGATCAATTACCGAGCTACGTCGTTGCCGTTGCCGCAACAAACCATGCCGAGCTGCTTGATCGGGCAGTGTGGCGTCGCTTCCAGCTTCGACTGGCAATGCCGCAACCTTCTCGCCAAGTGCTTTCTGTCTTTCTGGAACGTCAATTCGACAGCTGGCCAGAGCCCGCTGGGATCAAAGCAGAAGCCTTGGCCGAAAAATTAGGGAATACAAGCTTCGCGGAGGCTCTAGATTTTTGTCAAACTGTGAGGCGTCAGCACATTCTTTCGCTCGCCAATCGCGAGTTAAGCGATATTCTGCACGAACAAGTTGAATTGTGGACAACCAGGGTCACGCCGAAAACAGATGCCACACGACACAGAAAAACCTCTCCTTCGGCTAAACAAGGCAAGAGACGCCACAAAGCGACGGTCGGGCGGCGGCGGCAGCCAAGCAAGGCAGTTTGATCGACGAGCGCAAGTACGGTCCCACGGACCGATTTTCCAGCAACTACAGAATATTTTGAATCGGCAAGACGCCGCTCTTCAACTCCGGTCTGACCCAAATTCCCTGGCTCCAGAACGCCTACTCGTATTTGAAGTTACGGGGTCAGTTCAAAACTTTGCGAAGGCCGTCGCACGAATTCCCGGTCTGCAGTTCGCGGGCGAAGAAGAATTGGAATCAGACGAATTCGACAAGAACCCCGAGTTTTATCTGCTCGTGCCCCAACTAGGCGCGCTACGCGAAATTGCTTCCCTTTGGGAGAGTTGGCGGCGGGATGGCACGGTACCTAGGAATTACACACCTTGGCGCGATTTGTTTTTGCAGCTTCGTAACGTTCGACCTTGGGGTCCGGCTGATCGTGTTTCACAAGCCAATCGCAACTATTTCCACCACATCATCGAAGGCGCCCCTGAAAACGAACTCTTTCGCATCGAACTTGAGCTGGTATTTCGACCGGCAGAGGCTACGTCACAGTTGGCCGAAAACGATGTGAGTGAGCGGGTTGTCGATAGCGGTGGACGCGTTATTCATCGTTCCTATCGTTCAGAATTCGCCTATCACGCACTTCTCGTAGACATTCCCGTCAGCGAGGTGCGCCGTATTGCCGATCTTGATCCAGCCTCGCTTGCTGGAGTGGACCCTGTCGCCTCGATTGTCCCTCAAAGTGTCGGAACTCCAATCGAGACAGCCGATCATCTCGCCGTCGACGCCACTCGTGCTCTTCCCACAAATGTTGAGCCGATTGCTGCGGTCTTTGATGCTGTACCGGTACAAGCTCATCCCTTGCTAACTGGAAGATTAGGCGTCGACGACCCAGACGATCTTGAGGCCCGAGCAGTGGGTGACCGCGTCCACGGTACGGCCATGGTATCGCTAGTTCTGCATGGCGACTTGAACGACTCGCCGTCATCGATCAACCGCCAAGTGTATTTTAGACCTGTTATGTATGCGCCACCGTTAGGCGATGAGATCTTCGACAACAGTAAGCTCGTTATCGACGTAATCGTTGAAGCGGTCATGCGAATGCGCGCCAACGGCGGATCGCAGGTTATATTGGTAAACCTTTCACTGGGAGACCGGACTAAGCCGTTCTCTGGGAAAATATCGACGTGGGCGCGAGCCTTAGACTATCTCGCCTTCGCCCATGGCATTCTATTTCTTGTAAGCGCAGGAAACAGCGGAGACGGAATTTCGCTATCTGACTTTCAGGACACTTTAAGCTTCGAAGGCGCCGATCTCATTGATAAAGCGAGAGCTACTCTAAAGGGAATCGACGCAGTTAAAGCGGATCGTCGTGTTCTGGCGCCTGGCGATAGTGTGAACGCGCTCACGATCGGCGCTTGGCATAAGGACTCCAGTCAAGAAGTATTTATGGGCGCCAGTCCATTTCCACCCTATGCGAACGTAGATATGCCAAACCTCTCTTCTCGGCTCGGACCCGGGCTGCGTGGGAGCACCAAGCCGGAAGCACTATTCGCGGGCGGACGCGAGCGAGTAAGGCTCGATCCAATAGCGGCTCCCCCAAGTCTGCTACCACATCGTCATCCGAGCAGATTTTGGGGACTGAAAGTCGCTGCACCTCCGCAAAATGGAGCGATGGAATTACATTTCACCGTGGGTACCAGCGCAGCCACCGCCCTCGCGACGCATTCTGCGCATCGAATTTTTGACGCTCTTGAGGACGCTTATCCGCAATTGATCGGTCCTATGCCGCTATCGCAACGAGCAGTATTGCTCAAGGCACTCCTCGTTCACTCAGCGTCTTGGCGGGGGTCCCAGAATTTCATTAGACCAGTCGTCGATCCTACGCTCGCTCTTCATCACGAGCATTGGAGACGAGAAGTTTGCCGTCATCTCGGTTTCGGGTTTGTTGATCCCGAAGATGCAATCGCTTGCGCAGCCGAACGCGCCACCATGTGGGCAACTGGTACGCTTGGGGCCGAAGGATCGCTGACATTTGATTTACCCATTCCAACGGCTTTGACTGCTCGAGCGGCGCGTCGAGAAATAAGGGCAACTCTCGCGTGGTTTACGCCTATCCGACCCGGACATTTGGCCTACCGAGCAGTGAAACTTAAGATCGCTTCGCTCGAATCCACTTCCTTGCAGACTGCCGGGGTGGCAACAACCACGGATCAACCGTCGAATAGCCAGTCAGAGAGCGGGACGGTCGTCCACCGGAGATGGACCGACTCACGCGTTGGCGACGCTGTAGGCGGGACTGCGCTACCTATTCAGATTCAACGAGAGAGGGATCAGGGCACGCCGATTGACGACCCTATTCCGTTTGGTCTTGCCGTCACGATCGAAATGCCCGGCGAGGTACAGATTTATGATGAGGTACTTGCGGAAATCCAAGTGAAACCGCGCGCGATCATCAGAGCCCAAACTTAGAAGTGAGATAGAATAAAGCAAGCCAGCCGATAACTTGCCCAGAGGCAACGGTCTTCCCGCTGATTCTACCATTCAGCCCTTCAAAAATCTCGCTTCACCCGATCAATATCCCGCCCTTCTCGGTTCCTCCGACGCGCATTTCGAACCTCACCCAAGTTTCAAATACGAAACCACCTGAACATCCATTCAAGAAAGTTCCTCGGCAGTTCCAGGAACGGCGCAGTGTCAAAATCGTTTTCTCCCCGTGCAACAACGATAGGAGCACGAGATGAGGAAGATGACTTGCGTTCTCGCCGCGCTAGCGACCCTTGCGGTTGCAGCGCCGACAGTGGCGAGCGCCGAGAGTTTTGGTTTCCGCATCGGCAGCGACCGCGACTACTATCGCGACCGTGACGAGTTTCGCGGTCCGCGCGCCGAGTTCTACGAACATGACCGCGGGTGGCATCGCGGCTGGTATCGCGATGGCGACCGCACGGTGATCATCAGGCGTCACCGTCATTGGGACGACTAATGAAAGGTAAACGGAAAATGGCCCCTTCACCGGGGCCATTTTTTCGCGTACTCGAAGGACAGCCCGTTGCGCCGGTCATAGTGCCGCAGTGCTGGAACCAATGCCGCCGGGATGACTTGATGGAGCGTTACCCGGATGCCCGGCGCCCCCCAGGCATCCGAGGCAGTGACGGCCCCAGCCTGTCCCCCCGCGCTGGGGCCGTTCTTTTCCCGTCGCTGTTTGGGCCCGCGCGAGCGGCGTTTTCAGCGCCGCCACAAGTTCCGATCTTACCGATGTTTCATTGGAACCCAGATTGCAATCCTGCGCCTGCCGCTTACCTGCTTAAGCCGACAGGGAAGGACACCATGAAGCAGTCAGACATCTTTCGCGAAAATGCCGAAAACTGCGCCCATCTTGCCGAGACCGCGAACGGCGAGCCGGCCTACCTCCGCTTCAAGCGAATGGAGGCCGCCTGGCGCGCTCTGGCCGACGAGCAGGATTGGCTGGACGGCGAGGTTTCGCCCGCGCCGATTCCGAGCGCGCCTCAAGGCAACGGAAGTGCACGCGCGAAGTCCGGGATGCGCGATGCGGCAGCTAAGGGTGATACTGTCATCGTCCGCGAAAGCGGACGATCCAGTACTCCGGGACGCCGCAGCTAGAGCCGAGAAGCCGCGGCGTACTGGATACCTCGCTTTCGCGGGGTATGACTGAGGGAAAATCCCGGCAGCAGTGAGAGAACCGAAGCAACCCAGGCGAAGCAACACGCATGAAAATCCTGCAGCATCCCGAAAGTCATCTCGTCAAACTCGACGACGGTTCGACCTGGCAGATTTTTCCCGGCGATATCGACCTCACACTGGCCTGGCTCCCGACCACGGAGCTGCGGCTGTTCGAGATCAACGACGAGATCGCCTCGCACGCGCTGATCAATGCCGACGACGGCACCAACGTTCGCGTCCGCCCGATGGGCGAGCGCTGGCCCGCCGACAAGGTGAAGAATATCTTGAAGCACGGATGATGGTGGTTGTTGGCGCCGCGCCCGACGGGCAAATCACCCCGCAGACTACGTGAGTGAATCCAGCAATCGTCCAGTGGCTTTGCTAAAAAAATTTCGCTTCGCGCTTCGCCCAAATCAGCAATATATCCCCTGCCGTCCCGCCTCCTTCTCGAGGGGCGTTTCGCGATCGTCACGAACGTAGAGCGCGGGATGCGGTGGACGCCGGCGGCGCGCAAAGACGAAGCGCGCGTGCGGCGGACGGCGAAGTCGTGTGGTCCTGACGCCCCGACGCTGGTGTCAAGTCGGCGGAGGCAACTCCGCTGGCGACGGTGGCAAGAAAGCCCGGTCACCGGGGAGATCACGAAGGAAACCGTTAAAACCATTGCGCGGGGAATGCCGGGTGTTTCCGGTGTGACCGTGGTGACTATGCTTGTGTGCTTTTTTACTTTCGCACACAAGGCTGCGGGCGCGCCCAGCGCCCGGCATTCCCTGCGCCCTTTGATTGGGGCGGGATGGTTGATGGCAACAACCCGGGCGCTTTGCGTTGCGGGGCTGTGAAGGCGTGGCTGTTGTTTGACAAGCACACTCGTCATGCCCGGACTTGACCCGGGCATCCATCAATCTTCGTAAAAAGCTTTTCGAAGAAGATGGATCACCGGGTCAAGCCCGGTGATGACGATCTTGAGATACATTTGCGCTGTTTGACATTTGCATCAAGCTGTCATCACCCGCGAATGCGGGTGATCCAGTATTCCAGAGACATCCGTGATTGAATCGAGAGGCCGCGGCGTACTGGATACCCCGCGGGAGCCTGTCATCGGGCTCGCCGAAGGCGAGACCCGGTGGCGGGGTATGACAGTGGTGAGCGGGGAGCGCCCCGGTGTCGTCCCTGCGAAGAGTCCGTAGGATGGGCAAAGGCGCATTTGCGCCGTGCCCACCATCTCGGCACAAATGAAAACGGTGGGCACGCTGGCGCTTTGCCCACCCTACGCGATCGCATATCATGGCTGGAGAAAAAGTTGCGTACCGGGAGAAAACGATGCCCAACAAAACCGCCCTTCCCTCGCGCCGCCGGATTCTCCGCGCCGCGAGCGTTGCGTTGGGCGCGGCGGCGACCTCTTCCTTCCACGTCACCCGCGCCAGCGCGGCTGCCTACCCCGAGCGGCCGATCAAAATCGTCGTGCCGTTTGCCCCCGCAGGCCCCACCGACATCATCGCGCGAATCCTTGGGCAAAATCTCGGCGCAGCACTTGGCGGCAATGTCATTGTCGAGAACCGGCCCGGCGCCGGCGGCAACATTGGCATTGGCTACGTGGCGCACGCGGAAGCAGACGGCTATGCGCTGCTCGTGATCTCCAGCGCCTTTGTCGTCAATCCCGGGCTTTACGCAAAATCCCTTACGACCCTTTCAAGGATTTTGCGCCGATCACCGAACTCGGCACCACGCCGAATGCGATCCTGGTTTCTCCCAGGCTCGGCATCAACTCGATCGCGGAATTGATCGCGCGGGCGAAAGCAAAACCCAACGAGTTCAATTATGCGAGCCCCGGCGCCGGCACCACGCCGCATCTTTCGGCCGAATTCCTGAAGATCGTGGGCGGAATCGAGATGACGCATGTGCCGTTTTCAGGCGCCGCCCCCGCGATCCAGGCGCTGCTCGCCGGCACCACGCAGGTCGCCGTCTCGGCGCTGCCGGCGGTGCTTGGCTTTATCCAGTCCGGCGAACTGAAGGCGCTCGCCGTCACCGGCGCGCATCGCTGGATCGATTTGCCCGACGTGCCGACCATGGTGGAGCTCGGCTACAAGGATTTCATCGCCGAGACGCTTCAGTTCTTTTTGGCACCGGCCAAAACCCCGCCCGACATCGTCGAGAAGCTCTCGGCGAAATCGCTCGAAGTGCTGAAGCGACCCGAGATCGTCGATCAGTTGCGCAGCAACGGCTACGAGGTCATCGCCAACGGCCCGCAAGGCCTGCGCCAGCGCATTGAAACCGAGGTGCCGAAATGGCGCGACGTCATCGCCAAGGCCGGCATCAAGCCGGTGTGAAGGGGGATTTGAATTTGCGCTTGCCTCGCACCTACCCGCATCATCACCCGCCAACCGGTCCGGCCCTTGGCCGGCCGGATGACAGGCTCCGGCGGGTGATCCAGTATTCCAGAGGCATTCATGATTGAAGCGATAGGCCCCGGCGTACTGGATACCCCGCTTTCGCGGGGTATGACGGCGGGTTGCGGAGGTGATGGGTTGCTTCGCTTGCGTTCGCAATGACGATAAGGACATTGCACTATAGAAAGGACCCCGCGTGAAGATCGTCGACCTCAGCCGTGAGCTCCACCACCGCGCCCCGAGCTACCCGGGCCATTCCGCGATCATCCACGGCCTCTGGAAGAGCCACGAAGAGTCCTTTGCCGATGGCGGCAATGTGCATGGGCTGGCGTCGATGTATTTTTCAATGCCCGACCATGGCGGCACCCACATCGACGCGCCGCTGCATTTCGACAGACGCGGCCAACCGATCAACGAATATCCGCTTGCGAACTGCATCGTGGCCGGCATCTGCCTTGACCTGCGCCACATCGCCCCGCGCGCCGAGATCACACCGGCCGATCTCGAAGCCGCGGTGAAGCAATCGGGCCATCCGATCCCGAAGGGCGGCACCGTGCTGCTCTGCACCGGCCATCACGAACGCACCTTCCCGCGCAAGGAATATGCGACGGAAAATTCCGGCGTGAACGTTGCGGCCACCGAATGGCTCGCCCAACAAGACATCGTGCATTTCGGCATCGATTCGATGCGGCCCGGGCCCGAAGGCAAGGAGAACCTGTTGGTCCACAAGGCGTGCTTTGAGCTCGGCATCACCCACATCGAGAGCCTGTGCAATCTCGAAGCCCTGCTCGGCGCGGGGCCGTTCACCTTCATCGGGTTACCGATGAAATGGCGCGGCGGCACCGCCTCGCCGATCCGCGCGGTGGCGGTGTTCGGGTTGTGAGCGGCATGCCAGCAAAGCGCGTCATGCCCGGCCATCGCAGTCTGCCTTGCGCAGACTACGTACACTTGTCTGCGCTGCCGGGCATCCACGTCTTAGCTTCTCTCAAGCCAAGAAAGACGTGGATGGCCGGGACGAGCCCGGCCATGACGAAAAGGTGAAACGGTTTCTGGTCCATTTCTGAGAAAGGCAATACATGAAACGAGTGATGATCCTCAACGGCCCCAACCTCAACCTGCTTGGCGTGCGCGAGCCGCATATTTACGGAACCACGACGCTGGCGCAGATCAAGGAGGCTTGCGAGCGCGAAGCGACCAAGCTTGGATTGGCGCTGTCCTTTCACCAGTCGAACCATGAAGGCGAACTGGTCGACCTGATCCAGTCGGCGCGGCAAGCGGCCGATGCCATCATCATCAATCCGGCCGCCTATTCCTTCACCTCGGTCGCCATCATCGATGCGATCAAGGCGTTCGAGGGACCGGTGATCGAGGTGCACATCTCCAACATCCACGCCCGCGACGAGCACCACCGGCATTCGAAGATCTCCCACGCCGCCACCGCCGTGATCTGCGGCCTGGGGCCTCACGGCTACGTCGCCGCGATCCATGCGCTGGCGGAGCTGGCGAAGAAGGCGTGAGGGTGGACTTTTCAGAAAAACTCGTCATGCCCGGCCTTGTGCCGGGCATCCACGTCTTAGCTTCTCTCAAGCCGAGAAAGACGTGGATGGCCGGGACGAGCCCGGCCATGACGAAAAAGCGTCACCATGACTAAACCCAATCGAAAGTCGCTAAGGCTCAACCGGCGATCCCTTCGGCAACGTAATGCCCTTCTCGCCAGCGATTTTGCGCAAAATATCCGGATGATCGGAGATGATTCCATCCACGCCCATCTCGATCAGGCGCGCCATGTCGGCGGGCTTGTTCACGGTCCAGACCACGGCCTTAAGTCCGAGCGCGTGAGATTCGGCGATCAGCGCGGGCGTGACATCGCCGAAATAGGGCGACCAGATCGCGCCGCCCGCGGCCTTGATCGTGCGCGGAAGGGACTTCCCCTGTTCGGCCGGGTTGAAGCCGGCGGTCCACACCGAGGCCTTGTCGAGAGAGACCGTCGGCGCCGATCCCGCCTGCACCGTCAGATACACGGTTGGAATTTCGGGCGCGAGTTTTTGCACCAGCAGCAGCGTCCGCCAGTCGAACGATTGCACCATGACGCGGCCGCTGAATTGCTCGGCCTGCAACAGATCAAGCAAGAGCGTGACGAAACGCTCGGGCTCCGGCGACTCCTCGGGATGGTTCGGGTCGATCTTGGTTTCGATGTTGAGGCGCACATTTTGGTCGCCCGATTTCCGCACGAGGCCGATGACCTCTTTCAGCGTCGGGATTTTCGTTCCGGGCAACGCGCGCTGATCGGGAAATTGCGCCGCGTAGTTGCTGCCCGGGCGGATTTGCCCGACGTCGTATTTTTTCACCTCTTCCAACGACAACTGGACAAAGGGAATGCCCGGCGGCGCGACATATCGGCCGTCCGCGCCGCGGGCGAGATCCGGATTGAGGCCGCGTTCATGCGAGACGACGATCACGCCGTCGCGCGTCACCCCGATATCCATCTCCAGCGTGTCGACGCCCATCGAAAGCGCGTTGGCAAATGAGACAAGCGTATTTTCCGGAAGCAGCGCGCGTCCGCCGCGATGGGCTTCAATGTCGAACGCCAAGGTTTTCCCAGACATGACCTCCCCGCTGGTCAAAAAGCATAAGGCCGCAGCAGCGATCGCGAAGCGACGGACGACGGCCATGATCAATCCCCTCGCGCGCGATCGCGGCCCCTCACCTCGCGCCGAACGTCGTCTTGCCGAACAATTCCTTGTGCGTCGAGGGCTGCGAGCGCCAGTATTGCGGCGGCACCTCGACCTGGCCGCCGAGCTCGGCCGCGGCGTGCCAGCCCCAACGCGGATCGTAGAGCATGCCGCGCGCGAGCGCGACCATGTCGGCCTTGCCCGACGCCACGATCTCTTCGGCCTGTTTTGCTTCCGTGATCAGCCCGACCGCCATGGTGGTGACGGAGGTCGCCTGCTTGATCGCTTGGGCGAGCGGCACCTGGTAGCCCGGCGCGAGCGGGATTTTCTGTTTCGGCGATACCCCGCCGGAGGAAGCGTCGATCCAGTCGACGCCACGCTTTTTCAGCTCGCGCGCGTATTCGATGGTCTGTTCGAGGTCCCAGCCGCCCTCGACCCAATCGGTCGCCGACACCTTGACGCCGACGGGTTTGTTTGCCGGAAACGCGGCGCGGATCGCGTCGAACGTCTCGAGCGGATAGCGCAGGCGATTTTGCAAACTGCCACCATACTGGTCGGTGCGCTGGTTGGAAATCGGCGACAGGAACTGATGCAAGAGGTAACCGTGCGCGCTGTGCAGCTCGAGCGCGTCGATGCCGAGGCGATCGGCGCGTTTGGCGGCCGCGACGAAGGCGTCACGCACGCGCTGCAATCCTTGCGTATCGAGCGCGCGCGGCGCCAGCTCACCCTCCTTGTGCGGCACGGCGGATGGTCCTTCGGTCTGCCAGCCGCCCTCGTTGAGCGGAATCTGCTGGCCGCCGTCCCAGGGTTTGTGGCTCGATCCCTTGCGGCCGGCATGCGCGAGCTGCATCGCGACTGCGATCCTGGAATGCTTGCGCACCGAGGCCAGGATCGGCCTCAGCGCCGCTTCGGTAGCGTCGTTCCACAGGCCGAGGCAGCCCGGCGTGATGCGGCCGATCGCCTCCACATGGGTGGCCTCGATGCAGAACATCGCCGCGCCCGACAGCGCCAGCGAGTTGATATGGGTGAAATGCCAGTCATTGGCCTCGCCGTTGTCGGCCGAGTATTGGCACATCGGCGCCACCATGATGCGGTTGGGAAGCGCGAGGTCGCGCAAGCGAATCGGAGAAAACAAAGCGCTCATGGGGATGTCCTGACAAGGGGAAGGGATCGGCTAAGAGTTCTATATCATGACGACGAAGCTAGTTTCGGGCGTCAGAAAAAGAAGCTTGCAGGGGTTCACTATGGCTTGATCCCTGCGGTCATGATCACTTCGAGATTGTCAGCCGTTTCCCGCGCCACGAACGCGTCCATCTCGGCGGGGCTCATCGGCATGGCTTCGACGCCGAGCGTCTTGAGGCTCGCCTGCATCGCGGGCTCAGCCAAAAGTTTTGCGCCCGCGGCATGAAATTTCTCGACGATGTCGCGCGGCGTCTTCACAGGCATGAACACGCCGAGCCAGAACACGCTTTCGGCATTCTTCAAGCCGGCCTCGCGAGGCGTCGGTACATCCGGCAAATCGGCGGCGCGCCTGGGCGTCGAGACCAGCAGCGCCCGCACCCGGTCTTCCCTGATCAAAGGAAGTGCGGTGGCGAGCGGGCAGAAATAGAAATCGATCCGGCCGCCGAGAATGTCGGCGATCACTTCGGCGCCGCCGCGGTAGGGCACATGGGTGGTTTCGATCCCGGCGGCAAGGCGGAATTTCTCGGCGCTGATATGCACGGCGCTGCCGACGCCGACCGAGCCGAACGAAATCGACCCAGGTTTGGCTTTCGCGTCAGCGATGAAATCCTGCACGGTTTTCCAGCGCCGCGTGACCGGCACGATCATCACATTGGCGCTGGAGCCGATCATCAGCGCCGAGGCGAGATCTTTGGTGGGATCGAACGTGAGTTTTGGATAGATCGCCGGCGAGATCGCCAGCGCCGAAGATTGAGCGAGAATGCTATAGCCGTCCGCTTCCGCCTTCACCACCATGGCGGTGCCGAGCGTGCCGCCGGCGCCGGGGCGATTTTCGACCACGATGGATTGGCCGAGTTCCGCCGAAAGCCGGTCGAACACCACGCGCGGCACCACATCGGCCGCACTGCCGGCACCGAACGGGATCGTCGCCTTGATCAGCCGCGACGGGTAATTTTCAGCCTGCGCCACCGCGGCGGCAAAGACACACCCCAACACAATCGCCCATTGCATCGACTTACGCATCAACTACTCCGGTCTCATTTTCAGATCACTGACAAAAGGGCTGCAAGAACCATTCCGCCTGCCGTCGTCCCCGCGAAAGCGGGGCGACAAGAAGGATTTCATTCCACCAGCGCAAATTGCAGCAGCAAGGTGCGCTGGATCATCGAGAAATTGTCGTCCGAGACCATGGTCAGCACGGTGTCGCCCTCCGGCGTGACATGGGCGTCGATGCCTTCCATGTTGTCGACCTCGTTACCGAGATTGGCCTCGAAGATCGAGAGGCCATCGACCACCGCGCCCGGCGCCACCGATTGGAGCGCGATGCGGCGGATGCGGATGCCGATCCCGGAAAGCCACGAAAACTTCCGCTCCAGGATCAGCAAGTCGCCGGTGGCCAGCAACACCGCGTCGCTGACATCGAAATTTTCGGTGCGACGGACGCTGAACTGCCCTGGCGTCGGCCCGCCGACCAGAAAGGCGATAAGATTGCCCTTGGCGTCGAGGCCGCGCTCGGAGATCGCGATCAGCGTTCCCGCCAGCGGCATACCCTTGGGCACGAACACCAGCGCTTCCAGTCCCTTGTTGAACGGCAACTTGCTTGCCGCCGGCGGCAGCGGCACCACCTCGCCGCGCGAGCGCGTGAAGCCTTTGCTGAAATCGAAGCGCAGCACCTTGTTGACGCGCTCAAGGCCGATGTAGACGAAAGAACCATCGAGCGCGATCGATTCCGAATCGAACCAGCCGCGTGTCTGGATAGGCTTGCCGTCCGGCCCAAGCATCGGCGCCGCCTCGACGTCGGCCAGCCCGGTCATCTCGCGGCCCCGATAGACGATGCGGCCGGTGAACCAGTTTCCCTTGTCGCTGAACGAGATGAAGCGTTCGCCTTTTTGATCGAGCCGTATTCCCGACAGCCCGCCAAAGCCCGGAAAGCGCGAGGTCAGGACCAGCCCGCTGCGATATTGTAGCGCGCCGAACCGAACGCGCGAACGGTCGCCACGATCGAATGAAGAGATCGGCCGGGCGCTGACCTCGATCGAGGTGGGCGCGGCGGCCGAGAAT